>Ga0214919_10004036_pt1 | contig 21631 bp, 31 predicted proteins | sample LL1503_MetaG_FD_177994 | JGI IMG/M metagenome (GOLD analysis project Ga0214919, IMG submission 177994) | Freshwater microbial communities from Lake Lanier, Atlanta, Georgia, United States - LL-1503 | ecosystem: Environmental > Aquatic > Freshwater > Lake | place: USA: Georgia | collected... | reverse complement strand
CCACGCCGAGGCGCGACTGGCTTCCCGCACGGACGAGGCAAACGGAACCCTCGACTTCGCCCGCAGAAGCGTGCGTGCCCTGCTCGCCTGAGCACCCCCGCCCCTACCCACGACCCTTCCCCCCCCCATTTGGAGAAACGCATGAGCACGCAGACTTTCGACCTTGTTGGAGAAATCTTGGCCTTCGAGGAAGGCGAGTGCGACGGCGAGCGCGTCGTCGCTCTCTTTCAGCACCTCATCGACACTGGCGCCGCGTGGACGCTTCAGGGCTCCTACGGCCGCATGGCTACCCGCTTGATCGAAGCGGGCCACTGCACCCCCGCCCACTAGGGCACACCCCCACGACCCTTTCCCCCCTCATTTGGAGAAATCATGTACAAGATTGACGCGAGCACTGGAGACGCCACCGAGGTGGCAAAGATGACTTTCGCGGAAGCGCAGGCGTACGTCGGCGGCTACGTGGAGCGGGTGCGCTGCCAAGGCGACCGCTGGCTTCTGGTCAACGAGGAGGGGCTGCTGCACAGGCTGCCCGTGAACACGACCGCGAGCGTAATGGCTGGGCAGGCTATCGTCGGCAACGCTGTTGCCGTGACGGCCGCCGAGATGAAAAAGATCCTCAAGTAGCACTTCACAAAAATCTCGGCGGGGCGCTCTAGGAGTAGGGCACCCCGCCCCAACGAACCGCCCCACAGGGGCACACACAGGAGCGTCAATGTCGTACAATGGATGGTCGAATCGGCAGACGTGGTTGCTCAAGGTGCACGACTTCTTCGAGGGCGCTTTCAGCGACCGCGAGTTTGAGACCGTGGACGAACTCGCGAGCGCCATGGAGAGTATGTTCGACGAATGGCTCACCGAACACGAGCCCGAGAACCTGCTCGTGCGCGACTTCATGGACGCCACTGGCATCGACTTCCGCGAACTGGCGGAGGCGTACGCAGAGGACTTTGTGCAGCCTCCCGAGGACGAAGACGAGGACGAAGACGAGGACGAGGACGAGGACGAGGAAGACACCGAAGACGAGGGCTAGGCCCGAGTGGGGGCTCGCCGCCCCTTGCGTCTTTTGACCAAACCAACCGCCCCTCACAGGGGCACGCTAGGAGTCTCATGCCCGACTACGCCCTCATCGAACGCACCCTCTTTGCCCTACTGGCCGAGATCGACAGGCAGGCGACACTGCCCGCCGCGCAGGTAGACCTCACCCGCATCCAGACGCTTGACGCTCGCGTCCAAGCCGCCCTTTCTCAAAACGGTGTTGACAAGGTTGTTCTCGACGCCGCCCAAGAGGCTCGCGAGGCACTGCTCGCCGTTGTCGCTTCCGCCCCGCCCCCGCCTCCCTTGCACTAGGAGACCGCCATGAGTGACACGACCCCACCCGCCACCGCCCCTACCTCCACCTCCGCCCCTACGCTTGAGGAGCGACAGGTGGTGGCACTTGAGCGCATCGCTCGCTCGCTAGAGCACCTCGGCCGCGAGATTCCCTTTCTGCGGGGAGCGGTTGACCGTATGCCCCATTCCGTCAAAGTTCGGTACTGACCGACACCCTCTCACTTGCTCGACCCCACCCGCCTACGGAGGCACCAATGGTACTTGCTATGTTTGTCAAAATCGAAGACATTCACTCTCTCATGGTCGGCGTATCGCTCATGGTACACTTGTCCGAGACGCTCGTGACCCACGACTGCGTGGACGAGTTTGAGGCCCGAAAGATCGGTGACGCGCTGCTGCTGTTCACGACTTTTGAGAAAGGCACTACCGCCGAGCAAGCCAAGGCTACGCTCAAGACCGAATACGAGGCGTACGTACGAAAGTCGAACATGCCGTATGCCGAGGCCGTGGAACTTCTGGCGAGCATCGACCGTATCCAGTCGGCCAACGGCGAGGAGGTGCTCAAGCAGGCCGCTCAGTTTGTCGGAGCCAAGGGCGAGCCCGAAAGCAAGCCCGAGGGCACCCCCGCCCCTTCCGTAGACCGCAGCAAGATGAACTAACATGACCACGACTACTTTGACCGATTTGGAGTTTTCCGCCTTCATGGCGGCGCTTGCCGACCTCGACCCGAGCCTGTCAACCGAAGACCTGCTCGCGGAAGCGGAAGCGGGCGCACCCAAGATCGCCGCCATTCGGGCACTTGCGGAGCGGGCGTCTCAGCAGCCCGACGCGCCCGTGGACTTGCACGATGCACTGTTTGGTGCCCCCGTTCGCTCGCTCGCAGCCGCCTACGCAAGCGACATTCTCACCGACGACACAATCGCCTTCTACGGGCGTGCCGTAGAGCGGCGTCTGGTGGTGTAGCGGTTTGACGAGGCGGGGGTTTGTGCGGTATGGTCAAACCGATCAACCCCCACACCCCCGCGCACTCATGGCACGCCACATTCGCAGTTTCGTCTATCACACCCCGACCCGCGAGAGCGTGTTCACGCCCATCGAAGCGCCCAAGCGCGGACGCAAGCGGAACCCGCCTCACGAACTCTGGCACGCCGATTCGACGCTCTCAGCGCGGCTCATTGTCGGTTTCAACGTCGGCCACAATCCGTACTGGAGGCTAGAGGATCTGGTCACGCTTGTGCGCGACGAGCGCATCCGTGACGGCCACCCGTCCGCTTCGTTCGTGCCTCAGCGCGGCGTGTATCAGCACGAAGCGGTTGACGGCCACGGGGAAATTGTGACCGAAGACGGCGCGCAGGTCACGATCATCTGCGACTACACCTCAGACGTGGACGCTTTCACCGAAGAAATGATCGACCTTGGCGGTTACATCGCCAAGATGATGCGGCAGGAGTCGGTGATCGTTGAGATTCAGCACAACGGCACCACGCTCGGCACTTACGGTGTTGGCTGGGAGCCCTCGACCGCGCCCCGCTTCTAACGCGCCCGAGCCCTTGCGCTCACACGACAGTTCGGTTACTATCTAGTCATCCCTTGGGTGGGGTGAATCGTCGCAGGGGGTCACTGCGGCGCGCTTGGCCCGCTTGCACACCTTCCTCCCCTCTGGGTGTGTGAGCGGGCTGAGTAGTTTTTGCTAACCGTTTAGCCCTCGCTCGGGCGCGGCTTGCTTCCCCCACGCGCACTAGGGTGACGCGGGGCGAGAGGCAGGGTGACTCCCGTTTGGATAAACGACGGGATTCATGGCAAAATCTGCGAAAGAATACCCGCCGCTTCACAAAAATCTGGGCGGGTCGCTCTAGGAGTATGGCAACCCCGCCACAACCCACCCCCACCCACCCTTGTTTGGAGGAACGCATGAGCACCCCCGTCTACAACCTTCCCTCTCCGCCTCCCGCCGCATGGACGGCCACGCCCGCCGCCAATCACCACTGGGAAAACGCGCTCTGGATGCAGGCGCTCGGCCGCAAGGCCGTTGATTCCTACCTCGCAGGGAAGCGGCGCGGCCTCTCCGAAGGCGCCCTCCACAAACGCTGGCAGGCCGTCAAGCACACGCGGGCCTTATTCGAGGCCACGCTAGCGCGTCTCACCGACCTCACGGGCGTCTCTGCCGACCCGTCCGCCCTCGGAGGCACCCATGTTTGACCTCTACCATTTCACCCGTCGCCCCGACGTGCTCGGGCTTGTCACCCCCGAGGTGCAGTCCGATCCCGAGTTTGTAGAAATCTTCCATGCGGTCAAGGCGCTGAACACGCAGTCGCGCGCCCTGCTGCCTCGCAACAAGTACCTGTATGGCAGGCGGCACCGTGACGGAGGCATGGAGGCGTGGAAGCAATCGCTTGCCGAGTTAGACCGCTTGTGCGCTGAACAAGACGCACTGAGCGCCACCGCCTACCCGATTGTGCGTAAGTATCACCCGTCCTTGCCCGAGCAGCAGGGCGAGGCACTGGCCCTTCTGCGCGAGTTTCACTCTCTCGCCAAGTGGAGCAACCCATGATTGAACCGACCCCCACCCCCACCCCCACCCCCGCACCTGACCTGCTCTCCCGCCTTCAAGCGGGCGAGACCGTGCCCGTGCCCCACAACGTCACCGACCTCATCGACCTCGCTCAAGCGGCCCTGCGCTGCCCGCTCGTGGCCGTGGGCCCCGACTCGATTCGGATCGAACAGAACCCGCCAGAAAAGGGCGCGCTGACCCCCGCCTTCCTCGCCTCCTGCCTAGAGGCGACCGAGCGGGTGGTCGGACGCTGCGTGTCGGTCTCGCTCGCCATTGACGAGGGCGAGCGCGTGCTGTTTGGCGGCGACCGACAGCGACTCGAAGTCGCTCACGCCGCGCTGCTTCGCCAAGTGCTGAACCTACTGAATCTGCGGTTCATCGTGGGCCGCGCCCCTTACGTTTGACCAAACCGACCACCCAAGAGAGGGCATCATGGCAAGAATGAGAACGATTGGTGTTCCCGTTGACGTGTACAGGAGCATCCACGCGGTTGCATCGGAGTACAAGAAACTGGGGCAGATTACAGATCACGCCGACCGCAAAGAATGGGACGAGTGGGCGTACGACGTGTCGGTGTTCCTCACCGAATCGCAGAAGGCGGAGGCGGAGGCGCTCTGCAAGCAGCGCGACACGGTGCAAGAATCCCTCTCGGAGATAAACACGGAGCGGTGGGAGCGTGACGCCGAGGAGCGAGAGGCCGCTCGGGCGATTGAGTCTGGGGTCAAGCAATTGGCCGCGCTGGACGCCTCCGAAGACGCCTCTGTCGCCACGCTGCGTCTGGGGCTCTGCCGCTCCTACGAACGCGGACTGACGGGCGAGGCGCTAGAGAACTGGCTTCGCCAGAACGCCGTGCTCGACGGTTTGATCAAATCCCTCGCCGCCAACGCCGATAAACGCTCCGAACTCATGGGCGCACTGGAGCACGCGACCACGGTGCGAGACACGGCGGCCAAGGCTACAAAAGATGCGGCCGCTAGCGCGACCCCGCTCAAGGCCCTTGTGGAACGTTCGCAACACGAACTGAAGACCATGCTCGGCTACGCTGACGTACACGCCAAAGTCGAGATCGGCATCGCTGCGGCCTGCTCCAAGCACGGCCTCTCCCGCGACCGCTGCTACGATCTGATGAGGCACGCCAACCACTGCCGCCTGACAATCAAGTAGACACCCGCCCACCCCTTCACCCCTTTTGACAAAGGAGCCAAATGTCCACCAGAAGTTTCGTAGTGACCGACAAGCATCCGAGCACCCATGAGTTCAAGCGCCTAGCGGGCGCCTACATACACTGGGACGGGTACCCAGAGGGCGTCGGTGTCAAACTAGCGACCCATTACACCGACAACGACAAGATCAACCGTTTGGTTGAACTCAGAGACGTGTCCTCGCTCCGCGCAGAGGTAGCGCCGCCCAAGGGCGCTACGCACACGGTCGAGAAGCCGCTTGAGGGCATCACGGTTGCATACGGCAGAGATGACCTGCGTGTGAAGACCGAACCGTATCTGCTGACCGACGAAGCCGCCGCCATAAAACACGCGGGGAGCATGTGGTGCGAGTACCTGTACGTGCGCGACGAGAGCAAGACGAGCGGTTGGCGCTGCATTGATCTGGCGACAGACTCAGAGGTCGAACTGCCCCTGACGTGAGCGCCGTGGGCGCCATGCGCTTCGCGCTACGCTCCGTACGCGCATCCCGCACCCGAAAGACGTGCGGGATGCTTCGCACGCGCGAGAGTTTGGTGACTCCCGTTTGTCAAAATCCGCAAAAGAATACCCGCCGCTTCACAAAAATCTCGGCGGGTCGCTCTAGGAGTATGGCAACCCTGCCACCCACCCTTTGGAGGAATCATGCAGAACGTTACACCCACCCCGCTGCTCTCCCTTGCCGACGACCAGATCCTTGGCGCTAACTTCGCCTTCAACCTCGCTTCCAACCTCGCCATTCCCGAATCTGACGTCCGCTTCGCCCTCGAAGCCGCGGGCGTCAAGTCCACTGTCGCCGCCGCGAGCCCTCGGGCGCGTTGGCAGGAACTTGTCGGCAACGGGGCCAAGAAGGTCGGCGGCCGCAAGGGCGCCGACAAGCATCGCCCCATCATCGGGCACCCGTGCTTGCACGGGAACAAGGGGCTGACCTCCTTCGAGTATCACGTGACGCTCAAGAGCGTGAGCGAGGAGCGAAGCAACCTGACGGCCATTGGCTCTGTTACGTTCAACGAGAAGACGCACAGCCGCACGTGGACGTTCGCTTGCGGCCCCCGCGAGGCTGCTGAGACGCTGGATGAGTACATTGACCGCGGCGTGCGTATGGGCGGCTGGGAGGGCGGGCCCAAGCGCGAGGACTACCGCGACTTCGCCTACTGGGTCGAGGACGCCTACGTGGACGTGGATCGCTTTGACAAGGTGGCGTGCCACTCCTCGACCTCGCTCAAGCGCGTGCTGAACGACTATTTCGCCGCTACGAGCGCGTTTCCGCTCGGGGAGCGAGGCGGGTTCTACTTCGTCATGCGGGAGGGCGGGGAGGCGTGCCCCTACGCCGCCGTGGTGACACTCGCTGATACTTTGTCCAAACTTAGCAGCGGCGCTGTCGGCAGCCGCTTCTTTGTCGTGCCCAAGACGGCCGCCAACACGGCCGTGACCGCGGAGGTGGTGCGTACGACATTTATGGAAGACCTCGCCTCCATGGAGGCGCAGGTCGCAGACCTCAAACTGGAGACGGCCCGAGACGGGCAGCACGTGGGCCGCCGCGAGGCTCTGGTGGAAATGGCCGCGAAACTCGGCACGTACGAGCGTCTCTGGGGCTTCGCGGGTGCCGACATTCGGGCGGCTATCGCGGCCACGGAGGCCATGATCGACGAGCACGAGGGCGCGAGCGGGATCGTGCGAGCCGCCGCGAGGGCCAAGGCCGACACGGCCAAGCGCGTGGTGGCTGAGAGCCGAGTCGAGACGCGCAAGGCGGCCGCCGCCGCCGCCGCCGCCGCCGACACAGCGGAGGCACTGGTCGCCGCGCTTGCAGGCGGCGCCGAGCGTGCCACGACTTGCGGCGTGACGGCCGTGGTCGAGGCGGACGCCTTCGGGGAGGCGTGGCTCTACACGCTGACCCGCGACGGCATGATTCTGGACGCGGGTGAGGTGCCCACCCGCGAGGCGGCCTTCGACAAGATCCGCGAGATCGTCTAGCCGCTACGGCTCGCCGCCGCACAGGCCCGCACACCCGAGAGGGCGTGCGGGCTTTCGCGTTTTTCCCGCCACGCGCACGCGCCCGTAAGCACGCCCGTGAGCACGCCCGTGAGCGCGTGCGCGTGAGGGCAGCCCCCGACGGTTTCTCTAAACAGACGGTCTGCTCACGCGCACGCACAGCCGCCTACTTGCATGAGGCGACTAGTCGGTTTGTCCAAATAGGCCGCTGCTATCGGTCTTACACGGGCGCGTGCGCGGAACGACGGGTAACGGTCATCAACGGCATCAGGGTGGACAGATTGGGGGAACCGTCGTGCCTGCCCGCCTGCTTGCTAGCGTTGACGTGGTTCGTTTGTCCAAACCGTCTGTGTTTCACATCACGCTCGCGCGAAAAAAGCGCGGCGCGCGGGTTCTGGGTGACACCCGATGGGTTTTTCGGCGTTTTCGAGAGGCTAAAGCCGCTCTCTGCGCTCCCCCTACGCGGGAGCGCGAATCGCGCAGGATTGCTTCCCGCGGGCGAGAGTTTGGTGACTCCCGTTTGGCAAAATCTGGGAAAGAATACCAGCCGCTTCACAAAAATCTCAGCGGGTCGCTCTAGGAGTATGGCAACCCCGCCACCCACCCTTTGGAGGAATCATGGATACCAACGCAAACGTCACCCCCACCCCCGTGAAGGAGAATCCTATGTCGAATCTGTCCGTTGCCTCTGCCTCTGCCAACCTTCGCGCCGTGTGCGCTAACCTCAAGACCCGCTTCAAGGGCCGCGACGAGGCAATCGACCTAATGGCCGCGAGCATCATCGCGGGCGAGTTCATGCTGTTCCTCGGCGGCCGCGGAGAGGCCAAGACGGCGCTCGTGCAGGCACTCGCGAACGCCATCACGGGCGGCGAGCACTTCTACGTGGGCCTCTCGCAAACCTCGACCATTGACGAGGTGCTTGGCGGCATTGACGTGCCCTTGTACACCCGCACTGGCGAGTACAAGCGCATGACCAAGGGCACGCTCGTGACGGCCACGACCTTCGCTGCCGACGAGATTTTCAAAGCCGCGGGGCAGATGCTCAATGGCATGCTCACGCCGCTGAGCGAGCGCACCTTCCAAGGCACGGCCATGCCCGTGCTCTGGGGAGCGGGTATGTCAAACGAATTGCCGCCAGAACTTCGCGGAGCCAAGGGCGGCGTGCCGCTCCCGCTCTCACGCGGAGAGGAGTCGCTGCTGCCCTTTATGGATCGCTTCTTCTACTCCGTAGAGGTCAAGCCACTCGCCAAGGGGAGCGCGGACTGGTGCGAGGTGGTCTTCAACGGCTGCGCGGCGGCCGACGACGGCTCCCGCGTGAGCGTCGAGGAACTTCGCTTTCTCCAAAGGGAGGCCAAGCGCGTGACGTGGAGCCCCTCGGCCTCGCAGGCGTTCATCGACCTCGCCGTGGCGCTTGACGACGGCACGCACGGCGACCGCGTGGAGGTGTCCACCCGCCGTTGGGTCAAGGCCCGCGGGGTGGTGCAGGCACACGCTCTGCTTCGCGGCTCCAGCGTTGCCAAGCCGAAAGATTGCAAGATGCTCGCCTACGGGCTCTGGACTACGCCCGACCAGAAGACGGCCATTGAGCGTGCTATCACGGCCACACAGCCGAGCGGGAGCGAGGAAATCTCGCTCACTGTCGGCAAGATCAAGGGCCTTCACGCCGCCTTCAAGTCGAAGACGCTCGTGCTCGGGGATGACGGGAAACTCACCACCACCAAGTCGCCCGTAGCCGCCAACGCTCCTCAATACACGAGCGCGGGTATCGCACTCTCGACGAGCATCGGGAAGGAACTTCGCAACCTCAAGAATCTGGCTCTGAACGCCGACGACGACGAGGATCGCGCCGAGGCGCAGGTGGCGCTCGACACGCTCTACAAGTGGTCGGAGGAGGTTGACGCCCTCACTCACGCCGCCACGAAGGGCCGCTAGCCCGAACGGGGGCGCAAGCCCCCACCCGCCGTTTGTGTGAAGCCCGCACCCGCCGAGAGGCGCGTGCGGGCTTCTGCGTTTTTCGCGCGCACGCGCACGCGCCTGTGAGCGTGCCCCGAGCGCCCGAGCGCGGCGCGGCAGGGGCAACGGTTTGGCGTTTCTCCAAGCGAGGGTGATGCGGGCGCTCCCCGAGCGACCCGAGCGACCCGAGCGGCAGGGGCAACGGTTCGACGTTTCTGCAAACGAGAGTACCGCTGTGCTGAGTGTACCCGAGCCCGCCCGAGCGCCGCCCGAGCGCGGCGCGGAGAAGCATCGACGGTTAGGACAAACCGCTGTATTGCAGAGTGCACGCGCCCGCGTGAAGCAGGGTGACTCCCGCTTTTGCACAAAATGCACAAAAGAATACCCGCCGCTTCACAAAAATCTCGGCGGGTCGCTCTAGGAGTATGGCATCCCGCCACAACCCAACCTTGGAGGCTCCCTTGAAGTACCAACCCACCCACCTGCGCCGTCTGGCGCACAAGAATGTTCGGCTAGAAATAGCGGGGCTCGTGAACGCCGTCAGGTACGAGCGGGTCAGGACGAACTATCCTGCTCTGAAGGAGGTCGAGGAAACCTTCCGAGCACACACGGGCGACTACGCCCCTTTCATTGTCCGAGACGTCTGGGCGGGCTTCAACGACCCAGACCTGCCGACCGACCGCAAGACGCAAGGGAATCCTGTCCGCGAGGTCATCGAATGGTGCGAAGACCAAGTGGCGCGCACCCCCGGGTACATGGATCTGTGCGAGCAGGCCGAAGGGAACGTGATCGGGGCAACCTTTGCCACCGCCGCTTTCATCGAGGTCGCGAGTGCGCTCGACTGGCCAACGCCGCCGAGCCAAGATTCCGACACGCAGGAGTGCACCCGCGAGGATGAGGAAGCGGGCACCAAGGAGACGCGGCGCGTCGAGGTCACAAAAGACAACAAGGTCAACGTGACCCAGATCGTCGAGGAGACGGGCGGCGAGGGCGAGGGCGAGGGCGAAGGCGAGGGCGAGGGCGGCGAGGGCCAAGGCCCGAGCAGGCGCGTTGTCACCAAGTCGCGCCAATGCGGCTCCGCCGAGGAGGCGCAGGCGCTAGCGCAGCAAGTGATCAAGCAGGCGCAGGCGTCAGGCTACTCCAAGCCCCAGAAGGTCGAGCAAACACTGGCGGATTTTGAGGAATCCGTCGAGGCCATGCTCGACGACCTCGCGAACAAGCGCGGAGAGGTGCGCGAGAAGGCCGCCGAAATCTTCGCGGAGGCCGCAGAGGAGGCCGAGGAGGCATCGGAGGCGTTCCGCGTGATTCGCGGCCGTGGCGTCGGCGCGGGTGACGACGGGCTGAAGAACCCCACGGAAAACGACGTCAAGGTCGCGCTCGAACTCGCCACGAATCGCCGCTTCCTTGATTTTGTCAAACTCGTGGGGCGCTTCCTCTCGGGCATGACGGAGAGCGTGCTCCGCGAGCGTGTGGAGGGCATCCACAGCCCCGTAGGCGTCAAGCCGACCCGCGAGATTCAGAATGTTCTGCCGACTGAACTGGCTCTCACGAACGTGCCCGTGCTTGGCGACTACCAGATGATGCGGATCATGGAGGGCAAGGCGCTCGGGTACAAGAAGACGACCCTCGGCACCCGCGAGAGCGGGCCCGTCCACATCGCTTTGGACAAGTCGGGGAGCATGGGCAACGGCGAGGAGTGGCAGATCGCTCTAGGCTTCGCCACGGCGGCCGCGCTGTTCGCTGCCGACAACCAACGGCCCGTGAGCGTCTGTCTGTTCGACGACTACTACAAGGGCGTGCCGTGCGACCTCTCGAACCCCGAAGGCCGCACCGCGTTTGTCAAAACCATGATGAGCCGAATGGCGGGCGGCGGCACCTCCTTCCACGCTCTGACGCGAGGCATCGCGGCTCTGAACCTGCCCCCGCAGGCGGACGTGCTGCTCATCTCGGACGGCGCGGACGGCGGCGAACTCTGGGAGGGCGGCGAACCCGCTTCCGACACCCGCTCGCTCTACGCCGAGCGCGACCTCTCCTACATTGTCATTGGAGATCGCAACAGCGTAGCGCCCCTGCTTGCCGAACTTGCAGGCCCGCGTGTCGTGGTCGGCAACGACCTGCTTAGCAGCGGGGCGACAGAACTCGCCGCCGCCTCGCTCCGCAGCAAGTGAGCCCGAGCGGCCGCAAGGCCGCGCCGCTGCGCCCCCCGCCACGCACCCGCCCTAGCCTCCGCGCTAGGGCGGGTGCTCGCGTTTTTGCCCGTCCGCGGGCGAGCGGGCGGGCGCCTACTCGGGCCCGAGCCCACGCGAGCGCCCCCGTAGGCGGGTAGCCTACTTCGGTTTGTCAAAACGCTCCGCGCTCCCCGCTCCCCTACGGTCAAGTGGCAGGGGAGCGAGGTCGCGCCGCATGAGCGGTTGAGGCGAGGACACCACTACTCGCCGCTGCCTTTACCTTTAGGTAAAAGTGGGGAGGCCGTCAAGCGCCTACTTCGGGGATTGCGCGCCGCCTGCGGCGGCCCAGAGAGGCCCCCAGAGAGGCCCAGAAGGGCGCGTAGGCGGGGGCCTACTTGCCTACTCGCCCGAGCCGCTGCCCGAGCCCGAGCCCGAGCCCGCGCCCGCGCCTGCGGGGGCGCTTGAGCCCTCGCCCGAGCCGCTGCCCGAGCCCGCGGGCGTGGACACGCTCGCGCCGCTGCCCGAGCCCGCGCCTACGGGGGCGCTTGAGCCCGAGCACGCAGCCAGATGCGTGAGGGCGGCGAAGGCGGCCGAACCGATAAGGCCGAAGACAGCGGCGGCGATCCGTGTAGTCTGCGAGTGGACGGCCAGACGCTTCTCTACTTCGATGCGCCAGTCTGCGATGGGTGTGAGGTTTGACATAATTCGGTTCTCCTGTTGGGTCATGCGCTGCATGATTGCTGCTTCTGTGTGCTCAAGGGTACGCTCGATTCGCGAAACCGCAACGTTGAGGTCGCTCTTGAGGTCGCGAATGTCGTCGCGGAACTCAGTTCGTAACTGTTGCAGGTCGCTCATTCCTGTTTGCTCTTGAACGTTTTGACCAAACTGACAAGCGCCCCGACCGCGGCCGCGCCTCCCACTACGTAGGCCAGCGTCTTCGCTCCGCCCATCATACCCTTGAGACCGAAGGGGTCAATGTCGGGGGCCTTGTACTGATCCTCAATGATTTTTCGGTTCGCATCGAGAGCGTCCATCATGGCAGCGCGCTTCGCGGGATCGGTCTCTTTTGCTATGTTGTTGATGATTGCCAGTTCGTTATCGACAGATTTGTCCAAACGAGCCCCGTCCGCCGTGAGTTTCTGGGAGTACAGTTCGGAAGAATACTTGAGCGCGATCATGGCGAACACGGCTCCGCCCACTACCAGCCCTACAACGCCGACAGTGGCAATACTCGCTGTCAAAGACAGCGCGAGGGTCGTGGCAAGTCCTCCCGTCAGCACGACAGCCGCCGCGACCACGAGGATGCCAATGGTGATCATGGCTATGTCACCGGCCGTCCAGTTAGCACCCATGCCGCTCATGCCGCGCATGTTCTCTTTGCTCAAACGCGGAGCCAATCTGACGGTGCCCTCAATGGGCTTCGTCTGCATCTTGGCAACGCCTTCCTGCAAGCGGGTGGCAAGCGTGCGCCAATCCAAAGACGTGGCGATGACCACCCTCCCCAGCAGACCCAAATCGAAGTTCTTGCCAAGCGGTGAGACCTTGCCTTTCGAGCGCATGTACGGGGTCGTGATGTTCACGTCCACGGGAACAACCGTTCCTATGTCGGAGAGGAAGATAAGCCCTCCGACAACGACGGTTATTGCCTGAGCGGCCGACACCTTGAGGGCGACGTACGCTTCCGCGAAAGTTCGGTCTTGCAAAAGCGCGGGGTTGGCCGTGGCCGCCTGCGTGTACCTAGCCATGATCGCGCCATACTTTTCGGCGGTCTGTATGCCGCGAAAGGTTAGGTCGGCTGCGGCGGCTGCCCCTTCGGGGGTCGCCATTTGGACAGGTCGGTTGTTGCTATCGCGTATCCAGCCGGGCCTGCCCGGGTTCGTCTTCGCTAGCGTCTCCCAAACATCGAGACCGGGGGCACCGATGATGCCTGTGGGCGTCCTGCCACCCTCTAGTTTGACCAAATCGTTAGCGGCCATGTTACCCCGTGAAGTCGCGCATCGAAGGTTTGATCTTCGGCGCTGGATTGCCTGTGGCGCTCCTAGCGCCTGCGTACACGAACCACAAATCGTCGCTTGTCGGCGCAACGGACTTGGTGAGAGACTCGATTAGCGTAATGTCTTTGGCGTTCCAGTCTGGCCTGCCTGCGCGACTCGCGCGCTCGCGCTCCAGAGCGTCCGTGAACACGGCGGCGTTCGCCTGCGCGAACCAGCGACACTCAGGCTTGCGGAACCGATCAATCTCGTCCTTCCGCACGCCCTTGCCGTACTCCATCGTGTAGAGAGCCAGAGCCAGCGCGGCTTTTGACTTACTGCCGGGGTCTCCGTCTTCGACGAGAGGCTCAAACAGCGAGAGCGGCACGGGATCGCCCATGACGGAGGCGCTGTAATCGTAGATCGTCTTCCGCAGGTCGTTCAGTGCCTTCTGCTTGGCTGCCAGCGGCACCGACTTGACCTTCACAGGCTTGGGCGGCGCTGGCGGAGCGGGCGGAGCGGGCGGAGCGGGCGGAGCGGGCTGCGCTTGCGTCACGGGAGCCACCTCGGGCGTAGGCGGCGGAGGCAGGAACACGGGGGCGTCGTTTGATGCCGCAGAGGAGCCTCGTTTGTAGAAATAGAAGACCGCTGCTGCCCCCGCGGCGAGCAGCAGGAACAGACCAGTCTTGCTGTCTGGGTTCCGCCTGCGCGGGTATCTGCGTGCTCGTCTCATCGGTGCTCCTACCATCCAGACGCGAGTACAAATTGCTTGCCGGGGTATTCCTCGGCCACGTCGCTGTTCGAGAACGCCATGTACGGCAGTTTGATCAGGTAAGGGTCGTTCCACGTGCCGCCGCTGCTCAGTTTGTCGTAAGCGTCTTCGAGACGCGAGGCGGTGTCATTCGTAATCCCCGTGCCGCCTGCCTTTGCATCAAGCCATTGAAGTACCGTTGCGTCGAGACGCGCGTACTGCGCGCTGCTGTCGAAGCAGCGGTAGTAAAGCGTGTAGTTGCTCGCGTCCTGCAACCGACCGACGGGGAAGCGACCGAGCGATGGGTGGTTGAAGTAACTGTCTGGCGAGGCCGCGAACCCGCCTGCTGGCTTGTAGGCCTCGGCCACGAGGGCTAAGCACCGTCGGAAAGATTCCAGTGTCGCCCCCGTCAGATTGGTAGAGGAGGCTACACGAAGACCCTTGCTTTTACCGAAACTTATCTGCGAATCTAGTCGATCTGCTATGTAGTTACACCACGTTCGGATCAGTCTCAGTTTCCCTTCTGGGCAAACACCAACGAGGACAGTGTTGCTGCCAGCAGTAGTGTTGCTGCCGCCAGTCGGCGTCGGAGGGGGCGCTCCGATGCTCCCTGCGCCTCCTGCCGCCTTCACGAGCGCCTGTGTCTCGGCGGCGTTCGGTAGCACGTCAGGGCTCGGGTCTGTCACCGCGGTCACGAGGGCCTGCAAGGCGGCGTCACCTTCCGTGCCAGAACCGAACAGGTTCCGCCTCACAGATTTGGACAAACCTGCGTCAGCGTCCCGCATGATCTTGTCCGCCACGGCGAGCGCGGCGCGCGACTTGGGGCCAAAACTGTTTGATGCGAGATCAGCGGTGGTGAACGGGTTGTAGATGCTCTTGTTGCAAGCCTTGAGAATCGTCGCCTGCAACCAGTTCAAGCCCTGCTGCTTCTCTTTCGCCGTAGCGGCTCTGCCTGTCGAATCATTGACGATACCGCTCACCTCGGCCTCGTCCTTGCTCGCAGGGGGAGGAGCGTTCGTGCCGCCCGGGGGCGAGCCGACGCCCGGCGGCAGGAGCGCGGGCCCTGACGCGAGGGGCTGATCGGAGGTGCCTTGTTTGGAGAAATAGTACGCCGCTGCTGCCCCGCCGACCGCTAGGAGGATGAACAAGCCAGTCCTGCTGTCTGGATTCCGCTTGCGCGGGGAACTGCGTGTGCGTGCCATGTTCCTCTACGTGCTAGGTGATGCCGCTGAATGGCGGCCGCGCTAGCCCCCGCTTGCTGTACAGATCCGTCCCTCCGAGGAGTGCCCACCAGTCGGCCTTCGTAATGACACCGCCTGCCTGATCCCACGTGTAGATTCGCTGCACAAGGCCGGGCTCAGTGCTGGACTTGCCGACCATTTCAACAAACGGGAAGAACCTAGAACGACCGTTGGCCGACATTTCGGTCAGTATGTATTTGTGGGCGAGTGCGCCCGGGTCAGAGTCGATGAAGCCTGCGGGGGTGCCTGTGTCGTTGGCGTCGAAGCGACCCCACGCTTTCTTGCCGATCCGCATGAGGGCTTGGCTGGCTTTTTCGGTCTTTGGCCCCCACTTGCCGTCGAAAGCACCGGGATCGGAGATACCAGTCTCAGCGAAGAAACCGGGCATCGACGCAAGCGTCGTCTTCATGGCGTCGTGAAACTGCTTGAGCCGCTTCTGGTAGACCTGCACTGGCCCAACACCGTAGGCTGCGGGCTTGCCTGTCTCAATGTCCACCGTAGGCGGAGGCGGAGGCGGAGGCGGAGGCGACCCACCGCCGACGCCCGGAGGAGCCCCGCCGCCGCCGCCCGGAGGAAGAATCCCGCCGTTGGGCGAGAGCGGCTCCGCCGCTGCGGCGGGTGCCATGTTCAGGTAGTAGGCCAGCGCGAGGCCGACGACCGCTGCGATCAGTAGCCCTTTGGTCTTATCGTCCATCTTCGATCCTTCGCGTGCGCCTGTACGGGTCAGGCAAGGGGTATGCCTCTTGGAGATACCTGCTCTCTAGCACAATGATCCGTTCGGTCAAAGCGTCGATGCGCTCCTGCGTCTTCTGGTACTCCTCGGCGGTCGGCATTTCGGCTATCTGCAAGCGGATAGCCTCTACGTCGGTTTTGAGAATGTGCCATTCCTCACGCACCTCCGAGTACAAGATCCCGAGCATGGCGAGGATGAGCGTGGACGCGGTTGAGCCAATGCCCGAGAGCACGCGATAAGCGGTCGGCAGCCCCACACGCATCTGAGCGGCCACAGCCTCGATGTTACCAGTCTTGTCGCTCATGGCTGCTCTGGGATACAAGTGCGCGAACAAGCACACTACCCGAGCGTCCCGTTTGGTCAAGCAGTGCTTGCTTGGTTTCGCCAAAGCACACTCGGTTCTTGCTGTATCCTAAAGGATTCCGCCGCTGCCCTGCCGCATGGTCACAAACCGACAAAGGTTCTCCGCGTCCACGCGCAGGTTCCCAGATGAGGTCAGGCCCACGGCCGCCAGCGCGTGCTGGATAGCGTCACGAACCTCACCGATCTCCAGAGCGTCGTACTGCTCGACGGCGAATCGATCGCGCGAAGCCTGCCGCTGAACAGTAGCCACCGCCTCGATAAGCCCTTCGTCCTGCGGGCCGTCCACGAGTTCGGAGACGCGGTGGGTGATGAAACGCTGATCCGACAGCGACCGCTCAAGCCGACCTGCCTTGTCTCGCTCGGAGAGCAGTTTCTCCAAAATCTGATCGACAACGGTGTCCATGCTAAGGCTCCTTCGTGGGTGGGTGGGTCTGGCCGAGCACGTCACTGACTGCTTGGGCCGACCACTTCCCGAGCCTGCGCTTGGTAGGGTACCCGTTGGCGTCGAGGAACTTGGCGATCTGGCGAAGCGACGCACCCGAGGCGCGCATGGACAGGATCTTTGCCATGCCCTCTTGCTCCAAACGGTTCGGCATCTCGTAGCCGTCAACGTGGTCATAGCCGTAGCGGGCTGGACTGTAACTCTTGCCCTGCGTGCGGCGAGCGGCCTTGTTCTCTCGGATGCGTAGGCCGATCTGCTCGCGCTCGTAGGAAGCAGCGGCGGCTTTGACGGTGAAGACAAGCCTGCCCGACGGGGAGGATGCGTCGAGGGGCGCTCCGCCGTCGTCGGCAAAGTAGACCGCAACGCCGTGTTGTTTCCACAAATCGACATACTCCAGAGCCTCCCGCGTGTCGCGGAACAGACGCTCCTGCCGCAGCGCGATGATTGCGTTCACCGCACCGTTGGTCACGAGAGCCTGCACCCGCCGCCCGCCCGGGCGCTTGCGGAAGGGCACGGCGCCCGAAATCGCATTGTCTTGGACGCTCTCAAGCAGGTTGGCGCCGATACTCTTTGCCAGTTTCTCGATGTGCTCGGCCTGCACCGAGAACGAAATGCTGCCAGTGTGCTTCTCGTCCGCGGACAAGCGTGAGTATGCGACGGCGGTGATCATTAGTCAGCCTTGCGGAAACACCGAAGCGCCTGCTCTCGCATGAGACCCATCTCCTCCACACTACCGTAACTGCGGGCGCGCTCCACGTCCTCGGGCCGCTCGGAGAGCAGCGTCTCTGAACGCTCGCAGAAGTTCTCGAACGCCTCGCGAATCGTCTTTCCTGTGCCCATGAGGAACTTGTTGTTCGTCTGAACGTCAGACGCTTCGCACACGTACCACGCGCCGCCAGAGGCGCTCTCTCGGCCTTCCACAACTACGACAAACTGGTGACGGGCTACGTAGCCTGCGTGCGGCAGCACAGGGTTCACCTCGGCCACACCGCGGCACACGTCCCAGACCACGTAGATGCCCGATGGGCCGGGTGCGGGGTCGGACTTCTGCCTTGCGGTAATCTCGACCTCAACGGTGTTGCCCGCGTTGTAGCGAGTGGGGAAGGTAACGAACTCGGCAGCGCCAACGGCGCGCGTCAGGGTCAGGACTTGATCGGCAGACATAGGTTTCTCTCTCGGTGGTAGGTTTATCAAAAGTCGTCGGGAACTTCGATCTCAAGCGGAAGGGGCTCGGGCTCGGGTGCTGGCTCGGGCACTGGAGCGGGTGCTGGCGCGGGAGCGGGTGGGGCCACAGGTGACGGAAGCGCGTCCGCCGCCTTTGCGGCATCGACGATCTGCGTCACGAGCGTGAGGTGCTGGCGGGTGAGCGCCACGCCTACGGGCTCGAACATACTGGCGAGCGAGAGCGTGACCTCTAGCAGCGGTCGAACGTCGAAGCCCTTGTTCGCGTGCTCAAGCAGACGCCTGAGCCGTGTCTCGTAGTAGCGGTTGAACGAGTCGGTAACAGGGTCGAGCATCCCTTCGAGGGCACCCGCTACGGGCATGACGTAGATCCGAACGCCGATTTTCTCCAAATCGGAGATAGCCGCTGCCCAATAATCGCCCAAGTGAGACACGAAGAAGGAGGCCGTGCGGCCCGCGTACGATTTCGGTCTGGTCGGGGTCTCCTGCGTCGGGATCGCTCCGCAATCGAGCAGCGCGGAACTGAGTTTGGAGACAACCTGCCCTGCCCTGTACGTGGGCCCCGCTGGCCTGCCCTTCTGCACTTGCTCGTAGAGCGCGTGCGCGGTCACGATGCGCTTGAACGGTGCCACGTAGATTTGCGGGTCGCAGTGCACTACAAGGTAGAACACCGCTGGGCGAATGTCGTCGCTCACTTTGTCTCCTTCGGATCTTTGCCCAAAGCGGCAAAGCAGTACGGCTTGATCGAGCCGCGCACGTAGGCGAGGATAAGATCGAACTGAGGGTCGCCCTTGTATTTGGACAAAGCGTTGAACTGCGCCCAAACGCTAGCCCCGATCTCCATGCTGCGGCGTGTGGGTGTGAAGCCGTTCTCCTCGACCATGGCTTTGACCACTTCGAGCGCAGGCATGAGCATGCTGATCTCCGCGTGAACGGGATGGTTCGGGTGCACGCCCTGAATCACGAACGCGGGTTCCTCAAAATCGTCGGTGCTGTCTTCGTCTGAGTTACCGTCTCCGTCCTCGTCCGCGTCCTCGTCCGCGTCCTCGTCTCCGTCCGCGTCTTCACGGTAGACAGGGCGCAGGTCGGAAGGCTCGGTGCCGTCGTCAAAGGGCGGCTCGGGCTCCCGCGTGTCGGACGCTTCCGCGCCCTCATCCCCGAAATCGTCTTCGTCGGTCTCAAACTCGTCGCCGTATTTGATGTGGCGCTCGACCGCCTCGGTCGGGTACGGCGCGCACTTGACGTGCACCCAGTCGAACAGAGGCATGTGATCGCCCGCGTCGGGCGCCGCTTCACGACGGCGGCGCAAACGCCTGCGCTTGCGGCGGGCCTTGTTCTCCGTCACTGCCTCGGCGGCTCCCTCTATGGCCGCAAGAATCACCTCAAACAGTTCGCGGCGGTAGTTCCTCTTTCTCATGTTTCCCTCAGTGTGGGTGGTGGGTGTCAGGTGTTGGTAGCGGGCGTGTGCGGTCGTGTCAACGGAAAGACGAAAACCGTTGACGCCTTCGCGCAAGCCCGCTACCGCGCTGGTATGTCACGCAACGCTCTACTATCTACCGTTCAACGCCTGTGGCCCGAGCACTCGTGGACAAAGGCGCAGACAGGCAACGAACGTGTCTACCGCTGTCTCGCAAACCCCTACGAAATCTTCGTAGAATGGAGCGCGGGCAACAGCGCGGTCACGCTGGTGCGAAACTACAACGACACCGATGCCGTCTCTGTCACGGGGGCATCCCCGGGCTCGACCGCAGAAGGCATACGCAGGGCGTTCATGGAGGCGCAGGTGGCTTGGATGCTTTTGCAGAAACCGCCAAAGGGGCCGAGCGTGACGAGCACACCCGAAGAAGTGCAGGACGATTACAACTACTTGAGAGGTCTTGCGCGCGTGCTCAATGACAACGGTGAACCATGACGGAAGACGAACGCCGAAGGGCCGAGATTGAGCGACTGCTCGGCGCCCTTGCGGCCGTGGCAGTTCAGCGAGCCTCTGCCCGAGACCGCGGAGACGCAGAGACGCACTCACTCAGGTACGACGCGCTAGCCGAAGCGGTCTACCGCCTCTGTGGTTTGGAATAATGGAGCAAGGTGGGCCGCAGAAAGAACCGATCAAAAGGTTCGACTACAACCTCGCCATTGAAGAAACCGAAGGTGCGCTGCTGGTTCGGGTCGAGTGTCCTGCATGTAGGCAGATGGTGCAGGCGCGTGGCATACCAGTGAGGGTTCCGTACACGAACGACAAACTGAGGCGGCGCGTAGCGCGCGGTCTCATGTTCGTGCGCCCAGACCCCTCCCACAAGGCCGTCTGCGAAGGTATCCAAGAAGATTAGACCGTATTCCTTGTCGTGGTGCTATTTACTGTTGACACCCCTAGAAAGCGGGCGTAGAACGGTGCGGCCCACTACACGAGAGGAAACAATGGTAACGGTCATCAAGCCCGCAGACGGGTTCGTTCTCTATGGGGCTGATTGCCTCGACGTCCTTCGGTTCATGCCAGACAACAGCGTGGACTCCATTGTCACCGACCCACCCGCGGGTATCTCCTTCATGGGGAAAGACTGGGACAAGGACAAAGGCGGTCGAGATGCTTGGGTAGCGTGGATGCAGGAGATCGCCGTCGAGTGTCTCCGCGTGGTGAAGCCCGGAGGTCATGCCCTTGTCTGGGCACTACCGCGAACGTCCCACTGGACGGGCATGGCATGGGAGAACGCAGGCTGGGAACCGAGAGACAAGATCGTGCACCTGTTCGGGAGCGGGTTTCCTAAGTCGCACAGTGTCGGAAAGGCTATCGACAAGGCGGCGGGAGCGGAGAGACCTATTATCGGGCATCAGCGGTTAGGAGGCAACGCCGCGCAGAGCACAGCGGAGAAGGGCGGAACTTACGCATCGAACACAAACAGTGTTGGTGTCAAGCCCATCGACGTCCCCATAACCGCTGCTGCCACCCCAGACGCAGCCGCATGGGAGGGTTGGGGCACGGCGCTCAAGCCCGCATCCGAAGATTGGTGGCTTTTGAGAAAGCCCCTTGAGGGAACGGTTGCAGGGTGCGTTCTCAAGCACGGAACTGGCGCTCTCCACATTGACGCTTGCAGGGTGCCGTACGAGGCGGCGGAAGTGAATTTTGACCGCAAACAGCGGCAACAAAACTCGGAAGGGGCAATCGAAGGCGCGTTCGGGGCTGCTTCACTTATCGGTACGGAGATTGACACGTACAAGGAGGCGGGAAGGTGGCCTGCTAACGTCACGCATGACCAGAGCGACGAAGTGGTGTCAGCGTTCCCCCGCGAGACGAAGGGCTCTACCGCTCGTTTCTTCTACGGGGCCAAGGCTAGCGTGAAAGACCGTGAAGAAGGGCTCGAAGCCCTGCCCGATCAGGTGCTTGCGTACAGCAACGGAGCGCAAGCGACCATCAACGACGGTGAAGACGAGTACACGGGCGGTTCGCAAAACATCGGTCTCAACAAGATCAAGAAGCGCAAGAACCCGCACCCCACCGTCAAGAGCACGGAACTCATGCAGTACCTCACGCGCCTCATCACGCCAGTAGGCGGCGTCTGTCTCGACCCCTTCATGGGCAGCGGTTCGACGGGAAAGGCGTGCGCGCTCGAAGGCTTTCGGTTCGTCGGGATTGAGCAGGAGCCCTCGTACCTGCCCGTGGCGGAAGCGCGAATCAAGTATGCACTTGGCAAAGCCAAGTAACCCCACCCACCCAGATCACAGGGCAACATGACCACCGTTATTCACACAGGGGATTGCATCG
>Ga0214919_10004035_pt1 | contig 21633 bp, 16 predicted proteins | sample LL1503_MetaG_FD_177994 | JGI IMG/M metagenome (GOLD analysis project Ga0214919, IMG submission 177994) | Freshwater microbial communities from Lake Lanier, Atlanta, Georgia, United States - LL-1503 | ecosystem: Environmental > Aquatic > Freshwater > Lake | place: USA: Georgia | collected... | reverse complement strand
TTCCCGTGCGGAACCAGATGACACGCTCTTCCGGCGACTGTTCGCTGCACAAAAAGAATTCGGTGAACCCGGTTTCTATTTTGCGGAACATCCCGACTATGGCTGCAACCCCTGCTGTGAAATCGGTCTGCATCCAGTCATTGAAGGCGCCCTGGACGAGGTGGAAACAGCCCAACTGCGCGCACTTGGCTATGCAGGGGCGCTGGATGCGACGACGCGACTCAGTGGCTGGCAGATGTGCAATCTCACCACGATTAATGGAGCGATCATTAAGACCGTCGATGATTTCCTGATCGCGTGTATTCATGCTGCCGTGATTGGCACCTTGCAGGCGGCTTACACAGATATCCCTTATCTTGGGCCGGTCACTCAGTATCTCAACGAACGCGATGCGCTACTCGGAGTTTCCATTTGTGGTTTCATGGACAATCCAGAAATTTTGTTTAACCCCACGGTTTTAGAACGGGGGGCCCGGCTCTGCCGAGCGGCCAATCAAATTATCGCGACGGTTATCGGTATCCGCCCGGCAGCGCGTGTAACCTGCGTCAAGCCTGAGGGCACCGCCTCCTTACTCCTCGGGGCGGCTTCCGGGATTCACCCCCATCATGCGCGGCATTATTTCCGACGCGTACAGGCGAACCGCCGCGATCCTGTGTATCGTCACCTCCAGGCGACGAACCCCCACCTCACTGAGGTTTCAGTTTATCGCCCCAACACGGATGACGTCATCACTTTTGCCGTGGAAGCCCCGGCTCATGCTATTTTGCGCGATGATCTCACGGCGCTCGATTTCCTCCATTTCGTACAAATCGCCCAACAGCATTGGGTGCTCAATGGCGAAGCCCCCATCACCCGCTCGCCGGGCCTGCATCACAACGTCTCGAACACTTGCACCGTTAAGGCAGAAGAATGGGACGCGGTTGCTCATTTTATTTGGGAACATCGAGCACACTTCACCGGCGTAGCCTTGCTGGGCCATGACGGGGACAAGCGCTACGCCCAAGCTCCGCGGGAGGCGGTCCTTACTGAAGATGACATCGCAAAGTGGAACCGGCTAAAATACATGCCGGTAGATTATACCCAGCTGAGCGAAAAATCAGACGTAACTGCCCTCAAAGAAGTAGCCGCGTGTGCCGGTGGAGCCTGCGAGCTGACCTAGCCTGAGCAGAGAGTAAGTGCGTCCATTAAGTCGGCTCAGCGGGCGGCCTGATTGCAAGCTTCCGTTTTTAAGTGTTAGCTAGAGCGGGAGGGTTGCGCCGCTCACCAAGCAAACGCAGGCAAGATATGCCTTATATTGGCTATAAAATGCAGAGCGTGAACCACCCCGCGGAGGCATACTATGCCTTCATGCAAGAAGAATTCATCCGCACCCTCCAAGCGGGACGGAAGCAAATATGCGCTCGGTGGGAAGTGTTCTTGCGCATAGAGCGCGTTAATAGCCCTCTCGCTAACCCCGACACGCTGGTCTATTTATTTGATCAGACGCTGGACGAGGTTTTTGAGCGCCTGGCTGATCCACTCACCCGCCGTTCGTCCGCGCAGCTCGCTGAGGTCAGTGACAAGAACCCACTCGTAGCCTATTACAAAGCGGGCGAACAAGCTTTACTCGAAGCGCTCATTCAGGCTCAGGCAAAATCGCCAACGCTCGATCCGAAGTGGCGTGATACGGATTTGGCCAAGTTGAAACTCGTGTTACGGACGATAGCGCGCCGTGAGATCGTGGCGTGGGAGGGCATTTGCCGACTAGAAAAAAGCCCCCGTCAAGGGGCACCCTCCTCTAGCAATTAAATGATCTAACGAATTCAGCGAGCGCGGTTTTTAGCTAACTGATCAGGATCACGTTCAGGGAGATCCGTTTTGACCACGGTGTAAACTGTCCGGTGCCGACCTTCGACATAGCTGTAGGTATATTCGGTAACGATAGACCAATTTCTCTCGAAAGAATCGGCGACCTTGCTGGCGATTTGCCGCAGACTAGACCCACTGCGCTCTAGATTAAAAGAGTACTTGCGGTTATTGAAATCGAGGTACCCCTTTTTTTCCGCCACGTAACAGATCACATGATTAATCCGCGTCCCGACGAGTTCGACGCGGATAATGCGAGTCTGGAAGCCCTGTCGGCTCAAAATATGATTAGCCAAGACGGCGTAATCATCGCAGTCCCCAGAACGATTTTTCAAAAAAGCCTCGGGGGCCTGAATGTACGGAGAATAGTCGTACGAAAAATCTCGAAAAAGATCGGCAAAATGCCCCGGAGTTAGGTTGGGCTCAGCCTCGAGTTCTTTCAGCCCAAATTGGTCGGTGGGTTGCAGCGCAATGGCGCTCAATCCCATGCAGCCAAAGGCGAGCCCCACCGCACGGCGCCACCACCAACCCGCGCGGCGTTGGATTCTTGCGACCATAGGAGGTGATTTATTGAGCCGGTCCAATCAGCCGCTGAACTTCCGCGACCACCGCAGAAAGCGGGCCGGTTTTCTCCATGTAAGCTGAGACCTGAGCCCCCACCGTTTCGCGCACAATTTTGGGATCCATCAATACTCCCGTCAGGAGAATTACCGGCGTCCACTGCCTGATGGCGTGCAACTGGGCGATGATTTCTAAACCATCGGCTGCCTGCAGCTGAAGATCAGAGATAATTAAATCGGGCGCCTCGGCCCGAACCGCGGCTAAGGCCTCTTCCAGTGTCGCCACCGAGCGCATGCGGTAACCATGAATCGCGAGTACATCCGCCACGATGGCACGGATCGGCTCTTCATCGTCAATATGCAGAATATTTTTACTCATGAATAGAAAGTGTTGGCGGGTTAGACAAAGGCGTGACTTGCACGACAGCGACACCGCCCACGACTTTATCTTGATCGCGCAAGGGGATCAGCGTGAGTCGGCCAGGCAACCGGCGTTCGCCCACGCCGAGGACTAATACAGGATAATCGCGCACCTCGCGCCCTTCATGCAGGGCCCGCATGAGCAAGTCAGGCTCCAGAGGATCCGCATTCGCCAAGACCACAATGTGCGCCAAGGGCTTGGTTAAAATTGTATTATCCGCCCGCCCGGAACGGTGGCCGACGGCGGGATTAATGCGCGTCACGGTTAAAATCTTCGTGAGCACAAAAACCAGATCGTGCACGGAATCGATAATCAGATGATTGTACCGAATTTGATGCTCTTGAGAGAGAATCGTCCACCTCCGCTCCAAGCCCTCGACACGCAGCAACGCATTGGCGGCCTGCAGATCTGCCGTGCGAATTTTCACCTTATCCTCCAACTGGGCGTTGGCGGCCTGCAGTGCGTTGGCGGCGCGCCGGCGCGCGGCCAGATCATCACGGATCAACCATGCGACCGCAGCCAGTGATAATAAATTAAGCAAGATGCCCACCCCGACGACCCAGCGGGTCATCTGCGCCTGCAGGTACGAGACATGATCGCGCTCGCCCAATAAATCAAATTGCTCATCGCGCAGCTGGGCCAATTCGCGCTCCAACGTCGTCGTGGCGGTCGAGCCAGCATCAGCGGCCAAGAGCACCTTCACTTTTTCTGGCTGATCACCTGTGCGGGCCGCCCAGAGCGACTGCGCCCGCACCTCCCGAGCGTGAATTTGATTTTCAATGCGCTCCAAAGCCGCTTGAGCGGCAGGGGTGTCCCGGGTGAGAGCTTTAGCGCTATCTAAATGTTCGGCCAGCTGATCAAAGGTACCCCGGGCCGCCGCGAGATCACGGGGATCGCCCGTTAAAGCATACGCATGCGTTCGACCCTCAGCTTGCTGCAATCGCGCAATCATATGCTCAAATTGATAAATTGTAGCATGCGAGTGGTTCACCCAATCACTGGTTGCGACCGAGCGATTGATGGTCCGCAGAGCGTAAGCGGCCATGGCCGCCAAGACGACCACGCTGACAGCAAAGAGCGCGAAAATACGGTTGAGGATATTATCTTTCAAGAGGAAGAGGGGGCCAGTACCGGCTCAAGAGGGGGACGCTTAAACCAAATTTTAAATTCAGTCCCGTGGTTGTCCGGAAAGGTGGCGATATCGCGGCTCACCACCTCGATGGCACCGCCATATTTTTTCATTAAACGAGCCATGAGCGGCATGCCGAACCCAGAGCCTTTCTGGCCATCGGTATCCGTCCGGCTGTTGCCGCGACTAATATCAAAAAGATGCTCTTGCACCGCAGGCGGCATGCCGATGCCCCAATCCTTAAAACTCAAGCAAACCGCTTCCGCTTCAACGGTGGCCGAAAGCACGATTGCCCCACCGGGATGGGAAAACTTAATCGCGTTATCGAGCAAGTTACCCAGAATCGAACTCGTGAGAGAATAAGGTTCCGCTAAAATGACCGCCGCCGGCACCTCATTGGTGACCGTAATTTGTTTCGCGATTAATTTATAATTGGCGAGCAACAGCGCCTCGGCCAATGCCGTTTGCAAGGATACCGCGCGCAGCGCTAACGGCTTGTCTTCCGCGTGACGCAAATCTCGCACGACGGAGGTCAGGCCAATGCCGTTGCGAACGGCCGCCGCAATAAACGGCAAATATTTAGCCAAACCAACTTCAGGCCGGAGCGTGATAATATCCATGGCCATGCTGAGTACGGAGAAATGGTTGCGCACATCATGGCTGATAATATGCAGCATCTCCTTGAGCTCGGTATTCTTCGTTTCAATTTCCCGTTGCTGGGCCCGCAGCATCAGATGCGTTTTGACGCGCGGCAGTAATTCGGGCGGACGAAATGGCTTGGTGACGTAATCGTTCGCCCCGCATGCAAAGCCGACGACGATATCCTCGGTTTCATTTTTTGCGGTTAGGAAAATAATTGGCACATCGCGCGTGGCGGGCTGCGCCCGCAGGGTTCGGCACACGGCAAAGCCATCCATTTCCGGCATCATCACATCGAGTAAGATGAGATCAATCGGCTCGCCGCTCGCACAGATCGCTAGGGCCTTCGCTCCGCGGTTGGCGATCTTGAGATCATAATAAGGCGAGAGTATCGCTCGCAGCAGATCCAAGTTAGCCGGGGTATCATCCACGAGCAGGATCACAGGCCGTGGAGCAATCGGGGCGAAGGGAAAGGCGGAGGTCATGAGGAAAGCCCTCCTAGATCACGGCGCAACGCACGCACATCCTCGAGTGCGGCATCAAAATCATATTGTTCTAAATGGACCATCGCCTTTTTCAAATGCGCCGCATGGCCATGAGCTTGCAGGCTGGCGACCAAAGCCGCCCCGAGGTCAGTGGCCCGCGCATCACTTCGCGCCAGCATTGCCTCGAGCTGCGCCAACAAAGTTATGTCGGTCGCATCGAGCGCATGGGGTTTCCCTAGATTGGAGATAACTGGGCTCGGCTTGAGTCGGGCAATGCCTGCTAACACCGGAGTCAGCTCCACCAAAATTTTAGCAAGGGCTTGCTCCAGCTCCGCTTTGCTGGCGGCGCGCTCGCAGGCCGCCTCCAATTCAGCGGCCGCAGCTTGCACGCCGTGCGCCCCAATATTACCCGCCGTGCCTTTGAGGGTGTGAGCATAACGGGCGGCCGCCTGGGAGTCAGCATCGGCACTCGCCAGCCAAAATTGGGTGACGACCTCGCTATAGCTTTCCCCAAACATGAGCAGGAGCTTTCGATAAAGCTTCCCATTGCCCATGCTGATCCCCAACCCGGTGGCAGTAGCAATGCCCGGTAAGTTGAGAGCTAACTCTGGCGCAGCGACCAACAAGGGAACAACGGCGGCGACCGGTGGATTGGCAGGTCGCACCCATTGAGCGATCGTGCTATACATCTGATCTAGATTGAGCGGCTTAGCGATGTGATCGTTCATGCCGACCGCGAGGACCTTTTCCCGATCTTCGCTCATGGCATTGGCCGTCATGGCGATAATTGGCAACGCGGCGAAAGCCGGATTAGCCCGAATTTTCTTCGTGGCGACGTATCCATCCATCACCGGCATCTGACAATCCATCAATATGCCGTCAAAAATCAGCCCTTGGGCGAGGAGGTCGAGCGCCGCTTGCCCGTGGTCTGCAATGGTGACCACGATGCCGGCTTGCGTCAGCAGTTCCTGCGCGAGCTCTTGATTCATTTTATTATCTTCCACCAAAAGCAAGTTCACCCCTTGCAATTGCTGAAAATATTCATTCAGGCGATCAGCCTTGCGGGCAACACGAGTATCAACGTGGGCCGTCTTGCCCACGGCAGCACCAATCGCTTCGAGGAGCGTCGAAGCCGTCACTGGTTTAATCAAGACCGACGGTAGCCGCACGCCCATGCGCCCCGCGGCCTCCATCACATCGTGTCGTCCGTGAGCAGTCACCATAATATTAGCCGGCCGGCGCACGGTCGTTACCGCAGCCAGTTGTTGTAAACAGGTGAGGCCATCCATCACCGGCATTTTCCAATCCATTAAGGTAAGATCAAAAGGCCGCGTGGTTTTTTCTGCCGCGGCAATCATCTGGAGCGCAACCGCTCCGTTCTCGGCAATTTCTGCTGCCAAGCCCAAATGGCAGGCGAGATTAGCCAGGATTTTTTGCGCTGCCGGATTATCATCCACGACGAGCAAACGCAGGCCCGACATTTCATCAGCCGATAACATGCGCGTGGGCTTATCCAGCGTCTGGAAACCTAAGCGGATATGAAAATGAAAGGTGCTGCCCTGCCCGACTACGCTTTCCAGCCAAATCTTACCCTGCATCAATTCTACGAGTTGCTTAGAAATCGCTAGCCCCAACCCTGTGCCACCGTATTTACGTGTGGTGGAAGTGTCGCTTTGCGTGAAGGCTTGGAATAATCGCTCGACTTGGTCTGCGGCGATCCCGATGCCACTGTCGCGTACCCAAAAATGAAATTCCAAATCAGTGGGAGTTTCTTCGACGACTTCTGCGCCTACAATAATCTGACCCTGTTCGGTAAACTTCAGGGCATTACTGACCAAATTTGTCAGCACTTGCCCCAAGCGAAGTGGATCGCCCACCAAGGCCGTGGGCAGGTCAGGATGGAAATCAAAGAGCAACTCTAGCCCCTTTTCCTCGCAGCGCTGCCCGACCAAATTAATTAAAGCATCGGTGCTATCCTCGAGCTGAAAATTCACTTTCTCCATCGTGAGCTTGCCCGCTTCAATTTTTGAAAAATCTAAAACATCATTCACGATGCCTAATAAATTTTCTGCCGACTTGTGCACCTTCTCAAGATAACCGCGCTGGCGCGGACTTAATTCGGTCCGCAAAGCCAGATAGCTCATCCCGATAATAGCATTCATCGGAGTGCGGATCTCGTGGCTCATATTCGCGAGAAAATCACTCTTGGCCCGAGTAGACTCTAAAGCCAAATCCTTGGCTCGGTTAATCTCAGCTTCAATGGCCTTGAGTTTGCTGATATCGGTCAGCCAACTGAGTTCACCCCGCTCGCCCTCATAGTCCATCTTAAGGTGAGTGCCCAAAATACTGCGGATTTCCCCATCGGGGCCACGCATCTTAGTCTCAATATCGCGGGCCAGCCCGTCTGCTTCTAAGAGCGCCATCACGTGCTCACGGGCCTCGGTATTCACATCACCGGCTCGCGCGCAGCCGCCTACTTTTAAATCAACAAGCTCCTGGGCGCGAGGATTAGCAAATTTGACCACCCCTGCCACGTTCATGACTACGCCAACTGGCGCTGTATCTAGAAACAATTTCAATTGCTGGCGTTGTTGGTTCAGAGCGAGGTCCTTTTCCAGATTACGGCGCGTAAGCTCTGACTGGGCCAACATGCTGCCGACCGTCGGCAGCAATTCTTTTAATAATTCTGCGGCGCGCATATCGAGCGTGTCGCCCGACGTCACCACAAGCACCCCGAGCGTCCTTTCATTGGACAAGATGGGATGGAAGGCCACGGGGCTATAAAGATCAGCCCCCCGAGTTTGCGCCGGAGTCAAATGAGCCGGCAGGATATTCAGCAACTTTTGCTCGCGCACGCATTGCTGCGCGAATTCTTTAATTTGCGGCCAGACATTTTCGATAGCCTCTTGATAGAGCGGATAATCCCCCACCGACTGGAGTTCATCTTGCCCTATTTCTAGACGATAAATTTTAAGCTGCCGGGCACCTAAATCAGTCGCGAGCTGCGTCAGAAGCCGTTGTTCAAAATCAACCAGATCACGATTAGCATACAGCTCGGTCATGATTTGATTAATGCGGGCTTTCACGGCGCGATCACGCTCCTGTGCCTCCGCAACGCGGCGCAGCACGTCCACCTGCCGCGCTAATTGGCCAGTTTCATCCAGAGCGGAAAGCCGATTCACCGGCTGCGAATAATTGCCCGCGGCAATTGCTTCCACCGATTGCTGAACCGAACGAATCGGCGATATGACGTTTTGATGCAACCGATAAGCAATAAAACCACAAACGAAGATCAGCCCAAAACTTGTCAGGGCCAATTCAAGGTGGGCCCGGTCAGTCTCACTATTCATCAACTGAGTACGCGCTGCGGTACTGACTTTATTAAACTCCAGCCAACCATCAATGGATTGGCTAATTTTCCCATTCACTATATCGAAAGAACGTTTATGTAATGCCTCCGCCTCGGCTCGCTTACCCGCTGCGCTCAACGCAAAAATTTCTGAGGACTGCCGGATTAGCTCCTCGATGTAGGAGCGAAATTTCTCATTCGCGATACGACGCTTGGGATCCAGTTGGCCCTTTTCGTACTGCGACAGCATACGTAAAGATTCTTGGGATGCCTCAGTCGATTCTGTTGAGGCTTTCGCCAGCTCTTCCTGGTCAATACTCATCAGCGCCGCTTGCCGCGATACATTGATGATATTAATATTCTGCACGATATGGGAGATCGTGCTCAAACTAGGGACGACGTGGTTTTGAAACTCAGCATCCTCTGCCGTAATTTTGTCCAAATGCTGCCAAGTCAACACGGCGAAGAAGATAAACCCCAAGACAGGAAAGATTAATAAGAGAACGATGCGTCTTGAAATGGTCATGGGGGTGTCAGGATAATTTGAAGATTGGGCCTAGGTCGGCGCACACTGAACGAGGTCGTATTTCAGCCTGACGAAAATTGCTTGCAACAACAATTAGTAGGGTAAAGTACCTATATTATTGAGGTGTTGGTATAGGGAGGTGCTCAACATCAACCGACAGGCGATGTTCCTCAGCACATCGTCCCAATCAGCCTAAAATGGAGGCATAATTCCTGAAATCTCCTGACGATCCCTCCGCTGAGGGGCATTTATTTTCGCGGAATCCCCTTTAGCTATTCCCGAAGGCCTGCTGCCTGAAAAGCCGCCCAGCGGCCAGCGCACGCTTAAGCTAGGCAGCGGTCCAAATTGCCTGAGGCGATCGCCAATCGCTCAACTTGGGAACGCGGGCTCGGATCCAATTTTGCTCGCGCAGCAGCGGTGATCAACAACGGGGTATGCGAAGCGAAGGCGAGCTGACGCGCCGCTACTTTCTCACGAAGATGATTCAGAGTGTCATACCACTCCGCGAAAGTGAGATCGGCCAATAATTGCGGATAAAGGGGTAGCCACTTTCTTAGTTCAGGCTGCAGCAAGCCACTCGCGAGCACCGCTAGTCGAGGGTGCCGATCCAGCAGCGCGGCCAAATCGGCCGCGGGTACGGGCTTGATCTTCATGGCATGATATTCATGCCGATGATCGATCAACCGCATTTGCACAATCAAGCGTAACCCCCGTGCGGTGAGTTCAGCGACCAGTTCATTTACCCCCGGGGCTCGCAAGCGGTAACCATGATAATTAGGCAAAATCCGCACGGCGCGCACCCGCGCATCGGTCGCGACCAAGGCCAATTCCTCGCGCCAATTAGCTAAAGCGGGATTGATGACGGGGACAGGAATGAGACCCACTAAACCGCGCGTCGTACGCAAAAGCTCCCGGTTGGCAGGCCCCGGTGCTGGCGCTAAAACTGCGCCGAGCGGTGAAACTAACGCCCGTTGAATCCCATGCTGCTTTAAGTGAGTTTGTAAGGAACGCGCCGTATGCGAGTCGCAAAAAGTAAACGGCCAAGAGCCGATCCAAGTGTTAGCATCGAGATAGTTCATGGAAGGCGCAGTAAAGCAGAGGCATTATCATGAAGCAGCCTGCGTTGGGTGCGGGCATCCAGCCGTGATCCGGTGATGCGGGCAAGCGCGACGCCAAAATCGCGAACCGGAGCATCCGAACCGTACAACACGCGCCGCGCGCCGAGTTGCTCAACCGCAAATTCTACTAGACCAGCTTCTGGGGCAGCCCCCGAAGTATCGACCACCACATTGAGGCAATCTTTCACCGCTAAAATACCGCGCACACCGCAACCGGTTAAATGCGCCATAATAATTGGCACTCGTGGGAAACGCTGCGCCAGCGTCGCGACATCCTCGGGGTCAGTATGGAAGCTGCGTTGGTGAATATTCGTCATGCTCCATGCATGCTGTAAGACCACGAGCCCGTGCCGCTCCGCCGCTCGCATCACCGGCGCCATGCAGGCATCGCGCGCGTTGTTGGCGATCTCCAGTTTGATGCCTCGAAAACCCCGCGCCACACAGCGCGCCACTTCAGCTTCCACCGCGCTGGGGCCGAGCAAGGGATTTAAATAACAAAAGCCGGTAACGAAATGAGGATGCGCACGCATCAACGCCGCCGTCTCATCATTGATCACCTGCACTTGCTCCGCCGTCTGCATCCGACTAAATGCGAGCACATCTCCCAAAGCCACTAAATGCCCAATGCCGTGGGCCCGCGCCCGCCGAATTAATTGCGCCGCCCCCGCGGGACCACGCTGGTCCTCACGGAGAATCGGATGGGTATGGACGTCGATGATGCGCATGAAATTTCAGCAGCTCAATTTAAGTGACATCAGCGTGGCGCGAAGATTCCCACTGGCAAGCGGCGGTTTTATCGCCCAACGTCCGCTCGCCTCATCATGACCACCCTCCCGCAAAGCGATCGCGCGATTGAACTGCTCCTTTCGACACCCACTCCGGGAGTGATTGAGGCGGTTACTCATCTCCCTGGTAACTTCATGATCCTCGGGGTCGGTGGTAAAATGGGCACAACCACTGCCGTCATGCTGCGCCGAGCCCTCGATGCAGCCGGCCGGAAAGAGGCCAGCGTCACGGGAGTTTCCCGCTTTAGCCGCGCCGAAGCGCGGACTGATTTAGAAGCACTCGGCGTGCGGACGCTGTCGTGCGATCTGGCTGACGCCGCCCAAGTGGCGGCTTTGCCGGTAACCCCCAATGTCTTATTTTTAGCCGGGCAAAAATTTGGAACGGCCAGCGCACCCGAACTTACTTGGATTCACAATACCGTCGTACCCGCGCTGGTCGCTGACCATTTCCACGCCTCCCGTATCGTTGTTTTCTCTACCGGCTGTGTTTACCCCTTCATGCCCACCAACGGCCCCGGCGCTAGCGAACGCGAACCCGTCGCTTTCCTAGGTGAATACGCCAGTTCATGCGTGGGCCGAGAACGCGTGTTTACCCATTTCTCTAAACTACATGGAACGCCGCAGTTAATGTTTCGCCTGAACTATGCGGTCGAGCTGCGCTACGGCGTCCTCGTCGATCTGGCACTCAAGGTACTCCGCGGAGAAACCGTCGATGTAACGATGGGCTGGTTAAATTGCATCTGGCAAGGCGATGCCTGCGCCCGCGCTATCCAAAGTCTGGCCCACACGGCGAGTCCGCCGCGCCTGCTGAATGTCACCGGCCCAGAAAAACTGAGCATCCGCGCGCTCGCAGAAGAATTTGGCCGCCAACTCCAACGCACGCCGATCATCAGCGGGCAAGAAGCCCCCACGGCCTGGATTGCCGACGCGAGCGAATCGCTCCAACTTTTTGGCCCGCCCCTCATGACGGTGCCTCGCATGCTCGAGCTCGTCACGGCCTACGTGAAGGCGGACGGCCGCTTGCTTGGTAAACCCACCCACTTTGAAACTCGCAGCGGCCAATTCTGAGATCCCACTAGCATGAATCTTCGCTCCCATCTTCTCGCCGGCCACGTCATCCCAGCCCACCCGCTGGCCCTCGATGCGCAGCGCCGTTTTTCGGAGAAACCTCAACGCGCCCTGGCGCGTTATTATTTCGCGGCAGGCTCCGGGGGTCTGGCCGTGGGTGTGCACTCGACGCAATTTGAAATTCGCGATCCCCAACATAATCTTTTTCGCCCGGTGCTCACCCTCGCGGCCGAAACGATTGCCGCCGAAAAACGCACGGCTCCACGCGACTTTGCGCTCATTGCCGGCATTTGCGGCCACACTCAAGCCGCTACGGCCGAAGCAGAATTTGCCCGAGGCCTTGGCTATGATGCTGGTCTCGTCAGCATGGCCGCCTTCCGGACGGAGTCAGAGACGGACATCCTCGCGCATGTTGCCACCATCGCAAAAATTATTCCGGTCATTGGCTTTTACCTCCAGCCCGCGGTTGGCGGTCGCATTTTTAGTTATGCTTTTTGGCGTCAGTTCGCCGAAATCCCCGAAGTCGTCGCCATCAAAATGGCGCCCTTTAATCGCTACCAGACCCTCGATGTGATTCGCGCGGTGGTCGCCGCTGGGCGTACGGATATCGCTCTCTACACAGGGAACGACGACACCATCGTTACGGATTTATTAACGCCTTTTACTTTTACCCACGACGGCCGCCCCGTCACCTGCCGGATTGTTGGAGGTTTGCTCGGCCACTGGGGAGTGTGGACCCGCGCCGCGGTGGAACTTTTTCAAGCCGCCCAAGTGGCCGCTCGGCAACCGCAACTCGACGCCACTTGGCTCGCCAAAGCTGCTGCCGTTACTGATATGAACGCGGCTCTCTTTGATGCGGCCAACCGTTTTCATGGCTGCATCCCCGGCATCTTGGAAGTATTGCGCCGCCAAGGTTTGGTGGAATCGGTGCATTGCCTGAACCCCGCCGAAGTGCTCTCCCCCGGTCAAGCGGCAGAGCTCTCCCGCGTCTGCCGTGCTTATCCAGAATTAACTGACGACGCTTTTGTGGCTAAACACCGCGCGCATTGGCTGCGGTAAGTGCTCACTGTCTCCGTTTAACCTTTTCGCCATGAAATTAGTTCCATTACCGCAATCCTGTGAAGAACTCCTCGGTCAGATGGTGGCAATCGAAACGGTTAATCCCGATTTTGGCGGACCGATTGGCGGAGAAGCGAAGCTCGCGGCCCACTTGGAAAATCTTGCCCAGCAGTGGGGCCTGCAAACTCGCCGGTGTGCGGTAGAAAATTCCGGCGCGTACAATCTTTTGATTACCTGTGAGGTGGCGCCCACCGCGGAGTGGCTGCTTTTCGAAAGCCATCTCGATACCGTGAGTATCCATGGCATGACCGTGCCGCCGCTCGCACTCACGATCAACGGAGATAAATTACACGGCCGCGGCACGTGCGATACCAAGGGTTCGGGCGCCGCGATGCTATGGGCTCTGCAACAATATGCCCAACAACCCCAGCGACCGCGCAATGCTGGCCTCATTTTCTCTGTAGATGAAGAAGCTGGCATGGCTGGAGCGCGCGCTTTCGCAGCGGGGGAATTAGCTCAATTTAAACGGCTCCGCGGCATCATCGTGGGCGAACCAACCGAACTGCGTCCCGTCATCGCGCATCACGGCGCTCTCCGCTGGCGGAGCATCACGCGGGGCGTGGCCGCGCATTCCGCCGATCCCACCAAAGGGCGCTCGGCTATTACCGGCATGCTCCGCGTCATCACCGCGCTCGAAGAAAAATTCATTCCCCTCGCCACGCGAGCGCACCCACTAACGGGCCGCGCTGCGGCGAGCATCAATGTTATCCGCGGCGGGACCGCGGTGAATATCATTCCCGATTATTGTGAAATCACGTGTGACCGGCGTTTGGTGCCGGGGGAAACGACCGCCCAAGTACTCGCTGAGCGCGACGCCGCCCTCGCCGGAATAGCCGTGGAGCATGACAACCAATATCTCGCCCCCCCGCTACCTCCGGAAAGCTCGGCCAGCTTGCATGCTTGGGTGCAACCCGTGTTGCAGGCCCAAGGTTTAAATCCCGCTGCGGTCGGTGCGCCCTACGCCACCAATGCCAGCCATTATGCTGCCGCGGGCGCCCAAGTACTTGTCCTCGGCCCTGGCCAACTCGCGCAAGCCCACACCAAGGACGAATGGCTGAATCGCCAAGCCCTCGCTCAAGCGACGACGCTCTACCGCGCGTTACTCGCGGTGACTTAACCCGCAGCGAGCCTGGCCCGCTTCAGATCACCGAGGCCGCGCCTAGGCCTTGAGCGCATCTGCCCCCCTTCTTCGCCTCATGAAAACTTTCTGCCTCAGCCTCCTGCTCGGCCTCGTCGCGACGGCGGCCCCCCACGCGGCGCTGCCCACGTTGCCGACTGAGCTCATCACATTGGCTGTTCGCACCGCGCCGCCGCGCTGGAAATTTGTCGACCTGCAACGCTCTCGAGAAATGCGCGAGACCTTCGCCCTCCAGGTTACGGCGATCGCCGCCTATCAATCACCCACCGCCCTCGTCGATGGCCAGTCACTCGCGAGCCATCTGGCCAAAAAACTCCGCTCCTTTTTAGTAACGCCCACTCGCTACCCCGATGGCAGCACCCGCGAACCAGAAGCCCAAGGCGGCCTTGGCGGGTGGACGCATGCGGTACCGGCTCACGCCCTCCTGCTCGCAAAAAATACTCCCGCAGTCTGGTCACAACTGTCCGCCACTGAGCAGGCGCACGCTGATCTGCTCATGCAGGCCCTCGCGCTCGCGGCTCATTTTTGCCTCGATGACGATAACGATTACTACCTCCTGCTGGACGGAGCTTCGGTCTACCATAAAAGCTGGAACCCCAATCACGTGGAAGGATACGTCGGGGTCATTATCTCGGCCTCTCTTTATTTTAGTCCAGACGAGCTCAATGATTTTTTCTCGCATTTCGATTTTGACGCTTTCATCGCGCGCTTAGAGGCGGCCAATTTTCAAAACATTAAACGCTGCTGGACGCGTAATCCCGCGATCCGCGGACTCATGATGCACGGCGGGACGATCGCCGTCCCTGCAGAACAAACGCTGGCCCCAGGCGTGCTGAGCACGGGAACGGGCGTGCGCCATCCCTTCACCTTAAATGGCCAGACGCTGCATGAGCCTTGGGCGCTGCATCGCACGCAAGCGCTCCGTCTTTTTTCCCACATCACGCGGACCCAGATTGAAGTTAATCCCACCTTTAGCTCGCAGTTACTTAACCAAGCGTCCGCGGCGACCCGCTCCCCCTGGGAGGGGCAAATGGGCATGTTGCATGAATTTGAAACCACTGACTGGCGGGGACTCCGCACCAGCCTTGGTTATGCCTACGAAGGGGCCATGATCGACCTCCCCACCGCCACCACCTTGAAATTACTCGGCCTATGGCAGGGATCCGCCGGCGGTGATTTAATCGAACGACGCATGAGCGTGGGTATGGCTGATCTTCGCTTCAAAGCCCAAGCCGGTTACCGTGGCTGGTCGATGGGGAAAATCACCGAACAGAATTGGACGAACAACCTACTCCCCATGGGTGCAGATTTTATTTTTGGCCTTTGGGAGACCTATTTCCTCCCGCCCCCACCGGCGCTCCAACCGTAAGGCAAGCTGGCGGCTAATCTAGCCGGCCAGAGCTCAGGATAAATCGGGTCAATTAATCTGGCTGATAATTCTAGCGACTAGCCAGACGCCTTAAATTTTTTGGCGGGGTATATTTCTGAAATCAAAAAACAAGGAAAACTCCCTATTTAATTTTCATTCGTTTTCAATCGTCTCACGCACCACTTCATTTTTAACTGAACACATGCCTCAGCCCGTTGCCTCTTCGGTTGTGCTGCTACACGATCGGCCGACCCTGTTAATTAATGGCGTGGCCCATACGCCCCTGATCTATGCGTTGAGTGATTGCCCTGGCGCTCGCTGGTCTTGGGAAGAAGTGCCGGCCCGCAATATTGGTCTCTTCGCCGCTCAAGGCGTTCGTCTTTTTCAACTGGATGTTTGGTTCGAGCAAATGCTCACCGAAAACAGCCCGCTTGATATTTCGCTCGCGCGCAAACAAATCGCCGGCGTGCTCGCCCAATGTCCGGAGGCCGTCGTCATGCTGCGGCTGCACGTGAATGCGCCGGCTTGGTGGTGCGCGCGCCATCCGGAGGAATGCGTCGGGTATGCTGATGTGAGCGCCCACGCATCGCCCGAGTGGGGACTGCGTCGCCCGCTCGGCAGCGATGGCGATCAACCGGTGCGAGCGAGTTTCGCTTCACGGCTCTGGCACGATTGGGCTTCCGCGCATTTGCGTGACTTCTGCTCTCAGCTCGCCGCCACCCCCGAAGGAAATGCACTGTTCTGTTTGCAAATTGCGAACGGGCTCTATGGCGAGTGGCACCAATTTGGGTTTCTCCATCACGACCCTGACACCGGCGACGCCGCGACGCGTTCCTTCCGCGCTTGGTTGCGCGCTCGCTACGAGACTGATGCCGGACTCGCGCGCGCTTGGCACCAGCCCACGGCTCGCCTCGACGCCGTGCTGCCACCCGACTCGCCGGCCCGCGAACGCGCCGACTGCGGCCCCCTGCGCGATCCCCAGAAACAACAGGCAGTCATTGATTATTTTACGTGGCTCCACACCACGATGGCCGACGCGCTGCTATCCTTGGCCGCGACGGTTAAAAAATCTTGGCCGCGCCCGATTGTAACAGCCGCCTTCCAAGGTTATTTTTATGGCCAATTCGGTCGCAATGCCGCTGGCAGCCACTTGGCCATGGATAAAGTCCTGGCCTCACCGCACCTCGACTGCTTCTGCTCGCCGCAATCCTATACCGAAAAAGTTCGCGCGATGGGCGGATCGGGACATGCCCGCGGAATTTTAGGCAGCGTGCGGCGCGCGGGCAAATTGTGGCTCGATGAAAATGATCACGGGACTTTTCTGGTGGGTTGTCCGTGGGACAAAAAATTTGAGACCACGCCCGCTGATGATATCGCCTGCCTCCGGCGCAATACGCTGCAAGCCGTTCTGCGGGGCGGCGGCCAATGGTGGTATGATTTCGGCATGGTGGCTGGCACCCCTGCTTTTGCTTCCCACGGCAACGTCGGCTGGTGGGATGATCCGCGCTTAAGTCAGGAAATTGCCGCCATTCACCGCGTTGCTCAGGCGCGGCACGCTTATCCTTTCACGCGTCCTGCCGATACGCTCGTGATCCACGACCCTTGGTCCTTCTGCCACACGGTGGCGCAACGCTGGTCCTTGGAAGGTTTCAAATTTGGCGCCCAGCCTCCCGTTGGACCCAATCCTTTCTCCGCGCGCGGCATGGATGGATTGCTCGAGGGACTCTATCGCTCGGGACTCGTCTTTGATGAAGCGCTCATCGGCGAACTGGCGACCATGGATCTAACGCCTTTTCGCCTGATTATTTTTGGCACCACCCCAATTCTAACAGAGGCGCAGCGCCACCTCATCAGCACCCAGCTCGCGACCGGCGGACGCCATCTCGCGCTCACTGGTTATGCCGGTTGGGGCGATGGGCAGAACGTTGGCGCCGCGCTCGCTACTGCGTTGAGCGGCATTCCTACGACGGGGCGCGATGCCAACGTCCCCACGTCTCAGCTACAATTGAATGGCGCCACGGAAGAACAAATTCTCGAGGCCCCTAAACACGTGCCCGCTTACACGGCCCCAGCCGAACACGTGATCGGACGCTGGAACGATGGCAGCGTGAGCGCGGCACGCCGTGAGACAGCGGCGGCGACTTGGTGGACCTTCGCCCTGGCGCCGACCGAGCCGACTTTCCTCCGCGCCCTGGGTCGCTGCGCGGGCTGTCACGTGATTAACGATCACGATGATGCCACGCTGCTGGGTGATGGCCTATTGATGGTGCACACCCTGCACGGCGGCGCGCGCCAACTTCATCTGCCCCACGGACCCACGATTGCGGTCAACCTCCCGCCGCGGAGCACGACAGTATTCGATGCCGCGACGGGTGCACCTCTCTTAGCCACTGATTAAAATTTGCCGTGAAATAATTTACTCTCATGAAAACTTCGTCTCGTGCTGGTTGCCTGCTCGCAGCGTGATTGCTCGGCACTCAGACGCACGGCGAGCCGCCGACGCCCCCGCGGCTAAAATACGCCGAGAGTTTTCTCGGAATTCATTTTGATTTTCACGCCGGACCTGATGACACCGCGGTGAGCCAGCACACGACACCGGCGCCCGCTACCAAGTTACCACTCACCAACCACCCCCCAGCGCACCCCGTAATCCCCGCCTCCGCCCTCCGCCTCTCCGCTCCTCCCCCTCGTGCGGTTTGTAATACATTATATTACAAACCGCGCGCCGTTTAGAGTCGGCTTGGACTGATTAGTGAATCGTGACGGCTCGCTTAGAAATTCCAGAACGAAAGCATCAGCCCGGCACTATGATCGCGCCGGTAGTAGTCGATTAGGTCGCTGTTGTAACCGTAGCGGTACCACGCCATCAACGGCAGCCCAGCGAGTTTCAAGCCCGCCTCGAGCCTTATCGTATTATACCTGAAGGGATCCTCGTAGCCGGTCGTCCAGATCATTACATAGCGCCGCTCGAATTGCAAAAATCGCTCCCACCCGACGAGCGGAGCATTACCCCGTGGCGTCGCGACCGTGAGTGCATAGCGAAAGGTTAGACCATCCACGCGGCGCCGCTGCTTACCCTCTGGATCGCCCTCCCAAGCATTATACTCCTCTGCCGGACCTTGCAGCGCGCCCTTTGGCAGAAAATAATTTAACCGTGCCCGAAAGGAGAGCTTAGACTCTGGCGCCCACGACAAATCAGCATCCCAGTCGCGCGCAAACTGCAGTCCCACGTAATCCCAGCCCCGACTGATATTGTCGCGGGTGCTACGATACGCTGTTTTCTCGGCAATCGTCGCACTCGTTGGCGACGATGCATCGTGTGCTTGGTTCAGATAAACCTGCAGTTGTTCTTCGAACCGCTCCCGACTGGCGATAAATTGCCCGTTGCTTTCGTGACCGTAGACAAACTCTAGAAAATTCTCCTCCGACTCCGGCCCAGCCTGATTAGTCGACCAAAAGCGCACGGCGAGGAGCGGGTTGAATCGTTTGGCCACCACCGGCGATGACGGCCGGGTCTCAATATATTGCCCGGCGCGCACCGTCGCGGCGGCATAAACATTAGGTCCCGTAAAACCAGCTGATCGCCAAAACTTTTCCCCCGTGCTCCGCCGGATCGGGTCAGGATAGCCCTGATGGTACAGCGGAAACATGGTGGAGAATTTAAAATCCATGAATGCGTCGTCGCCTTCATCGAAAGTGTAACCGATCTGCGTCGCCTCATACGGCCGAAATAGTCGGCCAATTTTTCTGGGCAACGAACCCCGCTGCGCCTGCGTCTCGGTGTACCCCTCTTCACGGCGCTCAATGGTCGCTGCAAAAATTTCTGATTTATCCATCACCGCTACGGGCTGCTTGGCAGCTAACGACGCCCACTCCAGTTCGTCGTTGAGCGAGCGATGCTCGGCGAGCAGCTGCCATTGTCCGTCGACCTGCACCCAGGTCATCGTAAAACGACCATGCACCAAGAAACGCGGCCGCGCCAAAGCTTGGGCGGCGCTATAACTGCCCGTCACCACCGCCACTGGCCCCGTCAGCCGAACGACCACTTCATGACTTGGCCCGCCGCCCAACGCAATTCGACGGATCACACGGTCCGCCTGTTTTAATTTAGCCGCCGGTAAATCAGGACCCGTGTAAGTATAGTTAGGATGCAGCAGCACCCCCAAGGCGGGCCGATCACCCGCGCCCTCAAGTGTGCGCTCAAATTCGTGCGTGAGTCGCAACAACGCTGCCTCGTCACTCACCGGAGCAGCCCACGCACCGGATAAGGCAACTGAGAGGATCACCCCTGCCCATAGCCATTGACGATTTCGCAACAGAGCACTGAGAAATAAATGTGTTTTCAAGCGGATGACTGTTGAGCTAATTCCGCTCACCCCAAGTGCGCGGTGGCTCATTCGTTAAAATAAAAAGCCTCCAAAGAGTTGAATTTGCAAGCGCCCGCAGAGTCGTTTGGGATGTCCATGCCTCCGCGCTAGGCGAAGGGACCCCATTAATAATAGTGTATTTTGTTGTACCCCCCCCCTACGTCTTATGCAGACCAACATGAGACTAATCCTAACCCTGAGTATTATTCTTAGCTGCTTGGGCTTGGCCTCGCCTAGCTTTGCAGTGGATGCTGCAATCGTGGCTGAGTGGAGCAAGAAAGCTGAAGCCGGTGATGCTCAATACCAAACGTGGATGGGCGATTTCTGCAGCAACGGGCAATACGGCATGCCCCAGAACGCTACCACCGCGATGAAGTGGTGGCGCTTGGCGGCGGAACAGGGAAACCTTGAGGCACAATACTCGCTCGGCTTAGCTTACGCGCAAGGTGCAGGGGCGCCGCCAAACGGAGCTGAAGCCGTGAAGTGGCTGCTCCTAGTAGCTGAAAAAGGCCGAGCCAAGGCGCAATTCCACCTCGGCTTAATTTATGAAGAAGGCTCAGGGGTGCCACGCGACTATGCCGCAGCAGTCAAGTGGTACCGCCAGTCAGCCACCCAGGGGATGGCTGACGCTCAATCTCATCTCGGCTTAATGTATGCCAATGGTACAGGCACCACACAGGATTATACGGAGGCTGTACGCTGGTACCTCATGGCGGTAGACAACCGCGATGCTGAAGCAGAATGTAATCTGGGGATCATGTACGCCGAGGGCCGAGGGGTGCCGAAAAATTCTGCAGAAGCTGTAAGGTTATTTCGCCTGGCTGATGAGCAAGAAAATGCTGAAGCGGCGTGTCAATTAGGCGAAATGTACGCCAAAGGCGAAGGGGTGCCCCAAGACCTCGTGCAAGCACATGCTTTGCTAAGTAAGGCCGTGGTGAGGGGTGATGTTGGCTCTGACTTGAGGCTCAAAGCTCTAGAATCAAAACTGTCCTTTGCCCAATTAAGCGAAGCAACGGCGCTCTTACGCCAGCGATTGCTTGAGTCCAAGCAAGCCACCAAAAATCATCAGTGAAGCGAGCGGCGGCACAAGCTGGCTGAGAATGCAGAGGTAGATCGCCCAGAAAAACATCGTCCACTACGGAGTCTTCCTTGGGGCGAGTGCCAACCGGAAGCCAACAAAAGGCAGGCCGCTACTCGGTCCATTCCATTTGCGACTCGCGGCACGACAATAGATCGCGTCGCTATGCCAACTGCCTCCGCGGATGATGTGATCAAGCCCCATTGCGGGCCGACCGGATTCCTGATACACGATGAGATCCGCGAAGTCCTCGATAACAACATCGCGACCTATCAGAGTGAGGAGCTGCCGATTGAAACTGAGGAGCAGCGATCGGAGGACTAACGCTTCCACTGGCTCGATTTAGCGATGCAACGGCGGAGCGGCTGAATCGCTTGGTGAAGGCATCTCATGCGAGTCTCGCGTCATCAGGAACCCTCGGCGATTAACGGCGTCTTTTTAGTACTTGTGCCTATTTTTTTAGTACTTGGCCCTATTTACCAAAGCAAAAGCCCCAGCTAAACTATTGTTTTGCTGGGGCTTCTGATGAAATGGAGCGGGAGAAGAGACTCGAACTCTCGACGTCCACCTTGGCAAGGTGGTGCTCTACCAACTGAGCTACTCCCGCGAGAGAGGCGGAGTATTCGACTCCCGATTT
>Ga0214919_10004034_pt1 | contig 21634 bp, 24 predicted proteins | sample LL1503_MetaG_FD_177994 | JGI IMG/M metagenome (GOLD analysis project Ga0214919, IMG submission 177994) | Freshwater microbial communities from Lake Lanier, Atlanta, Georgia, United States - LL-1503 | ecosystem: Environmental > Aquatic > Freshwater > Lake | place: USA: Georgia | collected... | reverse complement strand
CGTTGGCCGCAACGCCCTTCCTGCCGCGCTGACTGATCCAGAAAAACAGCGCAAAGCTTCAACCAGCATCTGGGCGAACCACAGCTCACTAATTGAACGTTATAATGAACCTGGCAAGTTTACGGCCTTCATGGGTTTTGAATATACGCTTATGCCCGGTGGTAACAATTTGCACCGCGTTGTCATGTTCCGCGACGGCAAAAGCCGCACAGACAAAGTACTCCCCTATGATCCCGGCCAGGGCGACACACCTGTCAGCCAGCTATGGGACTATATGGACAATTATGAAAAGGTCACCGGCGGGAAAGTGCTCGCGATCCCGCATAACAGCAACCTGTCCAATGGCCTGATGTTTGAACTGGTCGGTCCGAACGGCGGCCCAATGACCGCACAATATGCGCGGCGGCGTGCGGCGCGCGAGCCCGTGGCTGAAATCACGCAGATTAAGGGCGACAGTGAATCGCACCCGTTTTTGTCACCTAACGACGAGTTCTCCGGTTTCGGCACCGCTGGCTGGGACCTTGGCAATTTGACCATGCAGGCCGCGAAGAAGCCACAGGATTATGCGGGTGAGTATATTCGGGAGGCGTTGAAGCGCGGCCTTGCAATTGAAGCGCGCACAGGCGTGAACCCTTATAAGTTCGGCGTCATCGGGTCGACCGATAGCCATACGGGACTTGCAACGGGTGATGAAAACAATTTCTTTGGCAAGCACTCAGGCGGCGAGCCTAACGCCAACCGTGCGTCGCAGGCCCAAAATCTTGGCACCCGGAAAGGGCGTATTGGTTGGCACTATCTTGCAGGCGGCTATGCAGCCGTTTGGGCGACCGCCAATACGCGCGCAGCCATTTTCGACGCAATGATGCGACGCGAGGTATACGCCACAACTGGCCCGCGCATGACATTGCGGTTCTTTGGTGGCTGGGATTATGACGACGCGCTGTTTGCAGGCGACTGGGTAAAGGCAGGTTACGCAAAAGGCGTCCCCATGGGCGCGGATCTTAAACCCGGCAATGGCGCACCCAAGTTCATGATATCCGCGCTGAAAGATCCTATTGGGGCCAATCTCGACCGTGTTCAGGTCGTCAAGGGATGGGTGAACGCATCAGGCAAACTGCAAGAAAAAGTCTTTGACGTTGTCTGGGGCGACGCGGACAAAAGGCCAAAGGGCGCGAACGGCAAAGTGCCTGCCGTAGGCGACACCGTGAACATCGCCAAAGCCAGCTATACCAACAGCATCGGCGATCCGGAATTGCGCGCGGTGTGGACAGACCCCGAATTCAACCGCAGTATCCGTGCGTTCTATTATGTCCGCGTCATCGAAATTCCGACACCGCGCTGGGTGTTGTTTGATGCCTTGCGCTATGGGGCAAAGCTGCTGCCAGGTACGGAGCTAAAGGCCCAGGAGCGCGCCTATTCTTCACCGATTTGGTATAATCCTAAAAAGAGCTAGCGCAGGCTATTATTCGACATCGATCCCGGCAAGCATCAGGTCGGGATCAGCAATGCCCATCAAGCGGCGCATCGCGAGCCGTGCCAGTCTCTGGGTTTCGGTCTTTCGCCGCGCCGGCGCGACGGGCACCAAAGCGGCGGGCCGGGCGATCTCGGCGTCGTAAGCGTCGGCGATAATCAACCCGGCGCGTTCGGGCATGAAGGCGTCGCTATGCAGTGGGCCAATGTCGAAGCCTGCGGGCACTGCCCAGAAAAAACGGTCGCAATATTCCAGATATTCCGGCCATTTTTGGTCACCAAAAAGGTCGGAGCGCGAACATTTTATTTCGACAATGATAATCTCACCCTTAATGGTTAGGCCCATCAGGTCAGCGCGGCGATTGTTGCGTAAGCTAACCTCGGGCTGCACCATGATCTGATTACGCAGGAACAGGCGCGATACGCCCCGCGCTACCGCGGGTGCACCTGAAAAAGATAGAGTTGCCGACGCCGAATCCATCATCCGATCTTAGAACGAAACCAGAACATAATAAAGGCCCCATTTAGGGGCCCTTATCTTCGCGTCGGTTTATCGCACATCAGCGATAAAAAATATGATTGTCGATGCTGCCAATGCGCGTCAAATTCCAACCCGGCGTTACATGACGGGCGTGAAAGAACAACGCGCCTTCAACGGGGCTTTTCCAACTGTCGTTCAAAGCGATTTTGCTGATGGCGACAGCCTCCTGCCAGCCTTTGCTGCCGGTCCGGATCGGCGGCATGCCTGCGCCGCGGACAAAAGAGAATTGGCTTTTCTGAAACACAACGCCGCACAAGGTGCTGGGGAAGCGACCCGAATTGGCACGGGCGAGAATGACCCGCGCGACAGCCAACTGGCCATTGAGCGATTCACCCTTGGATTCGAAATAGACGGCACCTGCAAGGCAACGTTCTTCGTTACTAAGGCTGTCACGGACATCCTGAGTGTCAACAAGGTCAGCCAGTGAAGCGGCGGATAGCGCATCGTCACTGTTATCGCGTGTTGCTATATTACGTGGAGGCTCCGTCATCGGCATTCCGCCGTTACTTGGAACAAAAATAATGTCACCATTGTCAGCGCGTGTCGCTGTAACCTTGTCGCTTTTCGCCAGATCCAACTGCGCGCGTTCGGCGGCGATCTGTGTGGCGTCCACGGCGATGGTGTTGGCTTTTAAATAGGCGCCTTGGTCATTGCCAAAGGCGAAGCTCGCATCGGCAGTAAAAACCGCAGAAACCAAAACACAAGAAACAGCCACAAGAGAAGTGGCACGAAAAAATTTCAACATGAAAAATACATTAAAGCGGCGGCACCAGCGGACGAAACTGCATTACTTTGTTATTGTTCGTCTTTTGTTGCATCCGACTCGCGTGTTTATCTGGCCACCCCATTTGTGTACCGTATGACAACCTTCGCTACTAGTTGATGGCGCATTTATGATGCGGCGCAGCAAAGTCAATTCAACGCGGCCAATAGTCCGTCCAACCGTGCACCGGATGCGACATCCAGTTCTAAAACCCATAAATCTGGGTCGCGGGTGGCCCGCTTTTTCCAATAATCCTGCACTAAAGCATCGCTTGAATTGGCCAAATCGACGCTTTTCCAAGCAGACTGGCCGTCCAATGAAGGGTAACGTTCGTACAATATAGGGTCTGTACCGCGCACCTGCCCAATCAACAGGATCGCGCCGGACGTGGCATCGCCCTTCTTCAGGACGGTTGCAAAATCACCTTCTGCTTCGGCCAATCGCTTGAGCGCAGAGATTTGTACTCCGCTGGCAAGCCGTGGTTCAATCAAGCGGCGTCACGCTCTTCAGAAGAGCTGAGCACGGCATACATGGCCGACGAGTCTGCCGCACCGCGCAGTTGCGCCCGGAACTTTTCGTCTCGGAAAAGGCGTGAAACCTCGGCCAGAGCTCGCAAGTGCGACGCTCCGTCTTGCGCAGGTGAAATCAGCGCGCACACCAGATCAACAGGTTCGTCATCTACGGCATCATAAGGCACTGGCTTCGAAAGCCGCGCAAATACTGCGACTGGCATATCGATACCGGATACCTTGCAATGCGGGATCGCCGTGCCGCCGCCAAACCCCGTGGGGCCAAGCCGCTCGCGTTCAACCATGCCATCAAGCACGGCATGCGCATCCACAAAATAATTTTCTGCCGCGATAACCGATAACCGCGCCAGCAAGTCCGATTTACCCGAACATAATATATCAGCAGCAACGGCCCCTTCAACGAGCCTAGTAGAAAGTCGTATCATATCTTTTTCAAAAGCGCCCGGTGTGTCCGAAGCACAATCCCTTGAATTGGTTTAGAGAACTATAAGATTTTGGCCAAGGTCTAAGGTGCAGATTTTGGTTCAACCCACCCGATCGTGCCATCTTCGCGGCGATAAACCATATTATGGCGTCCAGTTCCAGTGTTTTTGAATAACAGGGCCGGCGTATTGCGCAAATCCATGAGCATGACGGCGTCCGATACAGTGGATTCAGGAATATCGACGCGCATTTCAGCGACAATGACTGGCGCGTCCGGCAAGGACGTCTCTTCATCGTCATCGCCTGCGTCAAACACGGTATAGGCAGCTTCTTCCTGCGCCAAAGCGTAAGCCGTTTGTACATGCCGATCCTGCAAGCGGCGCATGTAACGGCGCAATTGTTTCTCGATGCGTTCTGCTGCGCGGTCAAAGGCTACATGCGCGTCCTGCGCCTCGCCTCTGCCTTTCAGGACAAGGCCCTGCATGACATGCATGACGATATCGCTCGTAAAGCCGTCATGCGGCGCGCGGCCAAAGGTTGCATGCGACGATAGGGCTTTTGAGAAGTATTTTTCGGCAATGGACCCAAGTCGTGTTTCCACATGGGTCTGGAGCGCTTCACCGGTATCGACCTGATGTCCTGAAACCCTCATGTCCAATGCCTGTCTCCTTTTGTTAAAGCGCTGACTCCGACTGGAGCCAAAGCGCATCCTTAATCTTCGCTATAAATTCTGCATGCCGCGCCAATTCTTCCATAGAGGCAGAATGGGCGCGAACTGGTCGCAATACTTTTGTTGACTGAACGCTGCTAACGTCCGTTTGGGCCAAAACTTTATCGGAAAAAGCATTGTCAGCGAGGCCAAGGCCGATTTGCCGGCCGCCCGTCAGCTCAATATATAATTGCGCTAAAAGCTCTGCATCCAGCAGCGCGCCATGCTTTATGCGGTGGCTGCGGTCGATGCCATAACGGGTGCACAAAGCGTCGAGTGATAATTTCGCACCCGGATTTTTGACGCGCGCAAGGGCCACTGTGTCAACCATTCGGTCCAGGGCAACAGGTGCGCGTCCGCAATGCTGCAGTTCGTGGTTGAGAAAACCGAAGTCAAAGCTGGCATTATGGGCAACGAGCGGGCTGTCGCCAAGAAATTCAAGGAGTTCGTCAGCCTTTTCGCCAAAGGCAGGTTTATCGGACAGAAACCGGTCCGAAAGGCCGTGCACATTTTCGGCAGCTGCGGGCATTGGACGCTGTGGGTTGAAATACGCGTGATAGTGATTGCCTGTCATCACCCGGCTGACCATTTCGATGCAGCCAATTTCAACCATCCGATCCCCAGTTGCGGGGTCAAAGCCAGTCGTTTCGGTATCAAATATAATTTCGCGCATTCTATTATTAGTTGTGAGCCTGTTTAGGGTCTTATGCAAGACCCGCGCGCAGCTTTTTAACAAGTGCCTGCACATCGGCGCGAGTCTCGGCGATATCTTGGCCGGTGTCGATAATATGGTCGGCGCGTGCGCGCTTCTCGGCATCGTTCATTTGCAGTGCCAGTATATGTTCAAACTTTTCCACGGTCATATTGGGCCGCGCAAGCACGCGTTCGCGCTGAATCGCTGCCGGCGCGCTTACCACCACGACAACATCAACGCCCGCCTGTCCGCCTTTTTCAAACAACAACGGGATATCGAACAAGATCATGTCCGCATCCTGATGCGATACCAAAAATAGCTTGCGCCGTTCCGCGACGGCGGGGTGGATTATCGATTCCAGCAATGCCAGCCGGTCACGGTCGCCAAATACAGCGGCGCCAAGTGCCTTGCGGTCGACCCCGTCAGCGCCCGTTGTGCCAGGAAAGGCCAGCTCAATAACGGGCACCAGCGCGCCGCCCGCCTTTTGCAGGTCATGCACCGCCGCGTCAGCATCAAAGACGGGAACATTTTCATCTGCAAACATCGCCGCAACGGGGGACTTGCCCATGCCGATGGAGCCGGTGAGACCAATGATCAAAGGCTTTTTCATGTGAGCAACAGCGCCCGCAGTGCATCCTCACCATCGTCGGGTGGGGCAACACCAAAGAACAACTCAAAGGCGATAGCTGCCTGTCCAACGAGCATTTCAAGGCCATCCACCGTTTCCAAATCACGCATCCGCGCCGCCTTGAGCAAGGGCGTTTCAATTGGTGCATAGACGAGATCATAAACAATCGCATGCTCCGGCAAGAGCGAAAGATCGATTTCAAGCGCCCCTTGCCCAACCATGCCCAGAGGACTTGCGTTCACCAGCAATGCTGCATCGGGCAGGCGTGCATCAAGGCCGATGACTTTGCCCTTCAGGCCAAAATGCGCCAGCAAGCCCGCCGCCTTCAAACCATTGCGGGCCACCAAGACCACTTCACCAATATCGGCCTGCGCCAAAGCGAATAGGACCGCGCGCGCGGCGCCGCCTGCGCCGATGACCACAGCAGTTTCGCCTGCAATCGGGATGTCCACAATTGGCCCGTAAAAGCCGCCCGCATCGGTATTGGTGGCAACAAGTGCGCCTGAATCATTGCGAAACACGGTGTTGATGGCGCCAATGGAATTGCGCACCTCGCCGGGGTCGCTGACAAAATCGAGCGCCGCAATCTTGTGCGGGATCGTGATGTTGCATCCACGCCAGTCGGTATCGGCGGCACGCTCGGCAAAATAACGCTCCAAATCTTGGGGTTGTAAATCCTGCGCACGATAATCACCCACCAAGCCCAATTGTGTAAGCCAGAATTTGTGTATCAATGGCGATTTAGAATGCGCAATCGGGTGCCCGATCACTTCAGCATAATGTGTCATGTGGATAAAAGGCCCCTCAATCGCAAATAATCAAGCACCGGAAGCAATGGCATCCCGATAATGGTGAACTGGCTGCCGCTGACGCTTGCGAACAATTGCGCGCCCTCAGCTTCAATCTGGTAGCAGCCGACGCAATGGCAGATGTTTTCCCAACAGGTGTCGACATAGTTATCAATGAAGGCGGGGCTAAGGGGACGCATTGTCATTTGCGCAGTGTCAACCACCCGCCAGACAGGCGCGCCGCCTTCACATATCACCGCAGCGCTGATCAACCGGTGTACGGATCCAGAAAGTCGCGCAAGATGTGCGCGTGCATCTTGCGGTGTTTTAGGCTTGTCAAAAACATGGCCATCGGCGCCAACGCAAATCTGATCACAGCCCAGCACCAATGCGGTAGGCACCTTGCGTGACACTTTGCGAGCCTTTGCCTCAGCCAGGGCGTCAGCGATATCGCGTGGTTTAGCGCCAGCTTCGGCCAAGGATGTTTTGATACTGTCTTCGTCGACCAAAGCAGGCACCACCTCAACCGCGACCCCAGCCGCGCTCAACATCGCGATCCGCCCAGCACTTTGGGACGCCAAGATCAGCGTCATGTTTGAATTTCCGCTTCGCCTACCTGCGCCAATTCGCGCTCGTTAAACAGATTAATGATCGCGGCCGCACTTTCTTCAATTGAACGGCGCGTCACATCCAACACAGGCCAGCCATTATCGGCAAACATCCGCCGCGCATGCGCAACTTCGGCGCGGACCTTCTCTTCGTCGACATAATCTGTGTCCGGCAATTGATTCAACGACAATAAACGGTTGCGCCGCACCTGAATCAGCCGTTCCGCGCTGGTGACCAAGCCAATGACCATCGGATGCTTGAGCTGAAATAAATTTGGTGGTGGCAGCGATTCCGGCACGATTGGAATATTTGCAGTCTTATACCCCCGATTGGCCAGATAAATACTGGTTGGCGTTTTCGACGTTCGAGATACGCCAGCAAGTACAATGTCGGCCTCTTCCCAATTTTGGGCGTTAATCCCGTCATCATGCGCAATGGTAAATTGAATCGCTGCAACCCGTGCAAAATAGGCCGCGTCCATCACATGCTGGCGGCCAGGTCGTGCCTTTGCTTCTTGGCCAAACATATTGGACATTGCGTCACTGACCGCGTCGAGCGCTGCAATGGCAGGCAAGCCCAGCGCCCGGCACCTTGTCTCCAATTTGCGGCGTGTATCGCGATTGACCAATGTAAACAGCACAAGCCCAGGGTTGGCGGCGACGTCCGTCAATATCCGATCCAAATGGCTCTCAGAGCGCACCATTGGCCAGAAATGCTTGACCACATACTCAGCGTCGTCAAACTGCGACAAAGCTGCCTTGGCGATACTCTCCAAAGTCTCGCCGGTGGAGTCTGACAACAAATGCAAATGAAAACGCTGGGTCATGGCGCACAGTCTTGTTGGCAGGCTGGGGATAAATCAAGGGACAAGTTTTGCACGTCCATTTCTCCGGCACAAACCCAATTTTGGGGCTCGATTCGAGCACAGCCTATCCACAGGAGTATTTTTGTATCCACAGGGTGTGGATAATGGGGATGAATATCGCGACTCCCCTTCCTTGTGTTTGCGCCCGTGCGTCAAGCTGTTGGCAATATCCGCAAAAGCTTTTAAGGCCCAATTTATCAACAGCACATCATCTTTCATCATCCTTTATATAAATATATATTTTGATTGGATCTCGCCGCTCTATGTCAGCGCAAAGCCAGAAAAAACTACTTAACGTCCTTCGGGGCAATCAAGAAGCTGTTCCCCCTATTTGGTTGATGCGCCAAGCAGGGCGTTATCTGCCCGAATATCGCGCGCTTCGTGCCGAAAAAGGCGGGTTTCTGGCGCTTGCCTATGACAGCAACGCGGCATGTGAAATCACGTTGCAGCCAATCCGCCGCTTTGGCTTTGATGCCGCAATTTTGTTTTCAGATATCCTCGTAATCCCCCATGCCATGGGCCAAGATCTGTGGTTTGAAACGGGTGAAGGCCCGCGCCTTGCGCCACGTCTGGCGGAATCAAAACTTGAAGATTTTGTGCCTGCTCCACAACGGCTTGCACCGATCATCGACACTGTGCGTAAGGTATCGGCCGAGCTACCACCTGAAACCACCTTCCTGGGCTTCGCTGGAAGCCCGTGGACGGTCGCTACCTATATGGTGCATGGTCAAGGCAGCAAAGACCAAGCAGAGGCGCGCAGGATGGCTTATATGGAGCCGGAGCGTTTTGCCGGATTGATCGATGCTATCATTTCGGCAACGGTGAATTATCTGGGTGACCAGATTGATGCAGGTGTCGATGCCGTGCAGCTGTTTGACAGCTGGGCTGGGTTATTGTCACCGGCGCAATTTGAAAAATGGGTGATCGCGCCAAATGCGGAAATCGTGCGCCGTTTAAAAGCGCGAAATCCTGACGCGGTGATTATCGGTTTTCCAAAAGGCGCGGGCGGAAAGCTTGCCGCTTATGCAGAAGGGACAGGGGTTGATGCCTTGGGCCTTGATGAAACTGTTGATCCGCATTGGGCAAATCGACAATTGCCCAAAGGGCTGCCGGTTCAAGGTAATCTTGATCCACTTGCGCTGATCGCGGGCGGTGATGTATTGAAAGATTCCGTGCATAACATCCTGTCCGCGTTTGAAGATCGGCCCCATATCTTCAACCTTGGACATGGTATTCAGCCCGACACGCCAATCGAAAATGTTGAATTGCTTCTCAATCTGGTCCGTAAGGGTTAACCCAAAAAGGCCATTTTATGACGGAAACGCTATCTGTGCTGTATATCTGGCTGAAATCTGCTCACGTTATTTTCGTCATTTTCTGGATGGCGGGTTTGTTCATGATTCCGCGCTTCTTCGTTTATCATCAGGAAAGTGCTGAAGGGTCTGAAGAAGCCGCGAAATGGGTAGACCGTGAATCCAAACTCATTAAAATAATCCTTAATCCGTCTATCATTGTGGTTTGGGTTTTGGGATTATTGCTCGCGTACAATATCGGCGCGATGGCGCAAGGATGGTTTTACGCTAAATTATTGTTTGTTTTGGGACTGTCCGCCTATCATGGCTGGACTGTCAGCTATGCCAAGAAGTTGGCGCGCGGTGAACGGTGTTTAACGGGCAAGCAATTGCGTTTGCTTAATGAAGTGCCCGGCATTGCCTCTGCCATCATTGTCATATTGGTAATTGTAAAACCCTTTTAAGCGCCAGCCGCTGAATGGACTGACTAAACTATTGTGATTTTAGAACAGTTGACGGCGTGGCCATCACGGGGTATTTAACAGGTCAAGCCCGTCCTGGGCATGAGGCGCTATTAACACAACAACTGCGCCACCGTCTTTTCAAAATTCGACCGACTATCTTTTTCATATCGGCGACCAACCTGGGCACTGCGTCCATCCAACGGAATTTTCTATGCATTTGAAAGAGCTAAAAAGCAAAAATCCTGCTGACCTCGTATCGATGGCTGAAGAGCTGGGTGTCGAGGGCGCATCTACCTTGCGCAAACAGGATCTTATGTTTGCGATCCTGAAAGAACTTGCTGAAGATGGCGAGCAGATCATGGGTCTGGGCACGATTGAGGTTTTGCCTGACAGCTTTGGCTTTTTGCGTTCGCCCGAGGCCAATTATCTTGCGGGTCCAGATGATATTTACGTGTCCCCAAATATGGTCCGCCAGTTTGGTCTGCGCACCGGCGATACGGTTGAAGGCGAAATTCGCGCGCCAAGGGACGGCGAGCGTTATTTTGCTCTGACCAAGGTGATGAAGATCAATTTTGATGATCCCGATGCGGTGCGCCATCGCGTCAATTTCGATAACCTGACGCCGCTGTATCCGGATTCAAAGCTGATACTCGATTCGCTTGACCCAACGGTTAAGGATAAGTCAGCTCGCGTCATCGACATTGTTAGCCCGCAGGGTAAGGGCCAACGTGCGTTGATTGTTGCGCCACCGCGGACAGGTAAAACCGTGTTGCTGCAAAATATTGCCCGCGCCATCACGGAAAACCATCCAGAGGTGTTCCTGATCGTTCTGTTGATCGACGAACGGCCCGAGGAAGTTACCGATATGCAGCGTTCGGTGAAGGGTGAGGTTGTCTCCTCCACCTTTGATGAACCCGCAACGCGTCACGTGCAAGTTGCTGAAATGGTTATAGAAAAAGCAAAGCGTTTGGTTGAGCATAAGCATGACGTGGTCATCTTGCTCGATTCCATCACACGTCTTGGCCGTGCCTATAACACCGTTGTCCCATCATCTGGAAAAGTGCTGACCGGTGGTGTGGATGCCAACGCGTTGCAACGGCCAAAGCGTTTCTTTGGCGCAGCCCGCAACATCGAAGAAGGTGGGTCACTGTCCATCATCGCGACAGCCTTGATTGATACCGGCAGCCGCATGGATGAAGTTATCTTCGAAGAGTTTAAGGGTACAGGCAACTCCGAAATCGTTCTGGATCGCAAGGTCGCTGATAAGCGTATCTTCCCAGCGCTGGATGTTGGCAAATCCGGTACGCGTAAGGAAGAATTGCTGGTTGAGGAAAACAAGCTCAAGAAAATGTGGGTCCTGCGCCGTATCCTCATGCAAATGGGCACTATCGACGCGATGGAGTTCTTGCTCGACAAGATGAAGGATTCAAAGACCAACGAAGACTTTTTTGACTCGATGAACCAGTAAGCAATAACGATGGTCCTGGAACATGCATTGTTGCACGTTCGGTTCGGAGAAGAACGGGCGTTTGAGGAGAGCTTGGCAAAGGCCAAGCCACTCATTTCTGTTTCGCCGGGCTTTATCAGCATGGAGGTTCGTCCAGCACTGGAGAAAACCGGAACCTATCTTTTGCTTGTACAATGGTCGTCGGTTGATGACCATAAGGTTGGCTTCCGCACTTCCGAACGCTATCAAGCGTGGCGTGAACTCCTCCACCACTTCTATGAACCAATGCCATCGGTTATGTATTTCGGAGATCCGTTGTGATTGACTTTCTTTTCCTCGCGGCAGCGGCATCGTCCTTGGGTGGGCCTGCCGAAATTTGGGGACATATAGTCAATGATTTCTCCAACTTAAATAGCAGTAGCGCCTGGACGGCTTTGGCTTCTGTCATCCTGCTCGATTTGGTGCTGGCGGGCGATAATGCGATTGTGGTTGGCGCGTTGGCGGCTGGGTTGCCTGCGGAACAACGTAAGAAAGTTATCTTCATCGGCGTTATTGCCGCGCTCGTTTTGCGTGTTGTATTTGCGTTGATGGTTAACATATTGATGGGCGTCATCGGTCTGATATTTGTCGGCGGACTGCTTTTGATTTGGGTGGCGTGGAAGATGTACCGCGACCTGAAACGCAGCGAAGCAACGGAATCGCCTGGGTCACCTGAAATATCGGGTGATGAAAATAGCGGTATTCCAGCGGCCAAAAGCTTCGCCGCTGCTGCATGGGCTGTGGCGGTTGCCGATGTGTCGATGAGCCTCGACAATGTCCTTGCAGTGGCAGGGGCAGCCAAGGACCATCCCGGTATCATGATCGTCGGTCTGATCTTTGCCGTTGCCCTTATGGGAATCGCCGCGAATATCATCGCGCAATATATTGAACGCTATAAATGGATCGCATGGTTCGGCATGGCGGTTATCGTCTATGTCGCCGGCAAGATGATCTATGAAGGTTGGACTGATCCCAACTTGGGGATCGGCCATTATGTGATTGCGATGATCATCGGCTAAATTGGCTTCCCCATGAACAGGGAAGCCCAAAAGTTTATTCCAGATGCTCTGCGAAAAACGCGGCGGTGCGGCTATTTGCAAGCGTGGCGCCGGCCTCATCCCGGCGGGCGCCCATCTCGGCAGCAAAGCCATGGTCGAGGCCAACATAGTCATGCAGCGTCACCTTGGCATTATGGCCAAGGCCAGAATGTATTGCGGCCTGCGCTTCCGGTCCAACAAAATGGTCTGCGGTCGGAATATGCAGCATCAGCGGGTTAGCAATGGCGTGGCTTTCATGCAGCATCTGGTCAATCATGACGCCATAATAGCCAACTGACGCACTGATATCCGTCCGCGCTGCCGCCATATAGGCCAGACGTCCACCCAGACAGTACCCAACACAACCCACCTTTTCGACAGGCGCTTGCTTTCCAAGCCCCGTGCGGATGGCATGGATCATTGCTTCAATATCGCGAACGCCATCATCAGCATCATATTGGCCAAAATAGCCGAATGCCTCTTGAAGCTCTGCTTCAACATCGGGGTTCAGCTCAACGCCCGGCGCAAAACGCCAGAAGATATCAGGCGCAACCGCAAGATACCCTGAAGCTGCCAAATGATCGACCTTTTGCCGAATACCGGCATTTATCCCGAAGATCTCCGGTATCACAATGATTGCAGCCCGCGCGGTTCCAGCAGGTGCTGCCAAATAGGCCGGAAAAAGGGCATCCTCGCCCATCGCATCCACATTCAGCATTTCACCCATATTCAGCTCCTTGGCGGACATTCTCCGCAATTGCGTGATTCGACTTAGCCCTTATAGTGCCTCCTATCAGTAAATAGGAGTGCGTGGCCCATGAAGATGCACATTGAAATCGATTGTTCGCCCGAAGAGGCGCGGGCGTTGCTCGGTCTGCCTGATGTTACGAAAGCCAATGAAGCCTATGTCGAGAAGGTTACCAACCTGATGAACGGCGCCGGCGGCATTGATCAATTGCAGGAACTCGGCAAACAAATCGCGCCCATGGGACAAATGGGGCTTCAACTGTTTCAGCAGTTGATCGAGACGGGCGCTAAGGCGGCGATGTCGGGCCTGAGTAGCAAAGATAAAAAATAGCGATTTTTGATGTATTCCCCTGACACGATTTTTGCGCTGTCCAGCGGCGCTCCTCCTGCTGCGATTGGAATAATGCGGATCAGCGGGCCAGCGGCCTTTGACGTGGTGCGCGGACTTGTAGGGCGGCTGCCGCTATCACGCAGGGCTTCTTTGTGCGTACTGCGTTCGCCTGAAACAAAGGAACATCTGGATCAAGCGCTGATATTAATCTTCCCAGGACCCAATAGCGCAACGGGTGAGGATCTGGCTGAGCTGCACCTGCATGGTGGTCGGGCCGTTATCCGCGCTGTCGAGCAAGCCATCCAGGCCTTTCAGGGTGTCAGGCGTGCAGAGGCAGGTGAATTCACGCGGCGATCATTTGCCAATGGTATAATCGACCTCAACGAAGCAGAGGGACTAGCAGATCTCTTGTCTGCTGAGACCGAATGGCAACGCCGCGCTGCCAACCTTATGTTCGGCGGCGCGTTTAGCGCGGCAATCGAGCAATGGCGTCAGGAAGTATTGCGCTTTTCTGCACTTACTGAAGCTGAGCTGGATTTCTCAGACGAAGACGATGTTGATTCTCAAAATAATTACATAATTACAGTTGGTTGTACTAATTTAGCGGCCGAAATTGTACGATTATTGGCAGCGCCGCCTGCGGAAAAGTTGAAGGATGGATTGCGGGTCGTTCTGGCTGGGCCACCTAATAGCGGCAAGTCTACATTGCTAAACGCGCTTGTCGGGCGGGATGCCGCTATTGTATCCGATATAGCGGGCACCACGCGCGACATGATTGAGGTGCCGGTCAGTGTGCAGGGTGTCGCGTTGATATTCACGGACACAGCGGGATTGCGAGATGACAGTGAAGATGTAATCGAGAAAATCGGCATCAACCGAAGCCACGCAGCCATGCAACAAGCGGATATAATATTGTGGCTTGGAACGCAGGGCTCTGGCCCACCCCACCCGAATTTGATTGAGGTCGCAACAAAAAGCGATTGGAGTGGGCATGTTAGCAAATCTGCGGACGCGATTGCGGTGTCTGCGGTGTCTGGCGCGGGCATATCCGAAATGCTCAATACTGTGGCGCGGACTGCAAAAACATTATTGCCGCCAGCGGATCAGTTCGCCGTCAACGCGCGGCAAAGAACATTGCTTGGACGGACGGCGGATGCTTTAAGTGCATGCCGTGAGACGGAAGACTGGCTGATTATCGCAGAACATCTGCGCCAAGCGCGTTTGGCTTTAGACGCGCTGACCGGGCGGGCACACACCGAAGATCTCCTCGACACAATCTTCGGGAAATTCTGCGTTGGAAAATAGTGTTTCACGTGAAACAATAATTTCTCCATTTTGACCCCGGCGATCAGTTCGGCTATGCGCGAGACATGAAGACTGATTTTGACATCATCGTCGTTGGTGGCGGCCACGCGGGGACGGAGGCCGCGGCGGTTGCTGCCCGCATGGGTTTGCGTGTCGCCTTGGTCAGCTTTGACAGGCTTATGATAGGCGCCATGTCCTGCAATCCAGCGATTGGCGGTCTTGGCAAAGGCCATTTGGTGCGCGAAGTTGATGCCTTTGATGGTCTCATTGGCCGTGCCGCCGATGATTCTGCGGTGCATTACCGAATGCTCAACGCATCTAAGGGTGCAGCGGTTCAAGGCCCGCGTATTCAGGCAGACCGCAAATTATTTAAGGCATCCATCCAGAGTCAACTTAATGAACTTCCCAATGTTCGCATTATTGAAGGGGAGGCCGCGGCCTTACATTTTCTTTCGCTCGCACCGACGCGCGTTGCGGGCTTGGTTCTGGGTGATGGGTCTATTTTAAAGTCGCCAGCGGTAATCCTTGCCACGGGGACTTTTCTCGGCGGCAAGTTATTTCGCGGAGAAGAGCGGCTTGACGGTGGCCGGGTCGGCGAAGATTCCGCCATGTTGCTTTCCCAGCAGCTGAGGCAAGCGGATTTACCGATATCTCGTTTGAAGACCGGGACGCCACCGCGATTGGATGGCCGGACCATAGACTGGGCACAGCTGGAAATGCAGCCTTCAGACGGCGAGGAATGGACTATGTCCGCAATGCGCAGCCGTCGCACTGTGCCGCAATTATTTTGCGCCATGTCGCGTACCAACAGTCAGACGCATGACATCATTCGGTCTGGGCTTGACCGTTCCCCACTTTTCGGTGGCGACATTGAGGGCAGGGGCCCGCGCTACTGCCCATCCATCGAAGACAAGATTTTCCGTTTTGGAGACCGCCAAGGCCATCAGGTTTTTCTGGAGCCGGAAGGCCTCGACAGCCATTTGATATATCCAAACGGCATTTCAACCTCACTGCCGACCGACATTCAAGAGGCTATGGTGCGGTCAATGTCTGGCTTGGAGCAATGTCAGATTGTGGTGCCTGGTTATGCGGTTGAGTATGACTATGTTGATCCACGCTGTTTGGATTCCAGCCTAGCCGTACGCGGTTTTGAGGGTCTGTATTGTGCCGGGCAAATTAATGGAACTACGGGGTATGAGGAGGCCGCTGCACAGGGTCTCGTGGCAGGTATTGGCGCTGCGTCAAAGCATCTGGGCCAAGCCATGCCAGCAATTGACCGGACAAATAGCTACATCGCGGTCATGATCGATGACCTCACCCTGCAAGGTGTTACCGAGCCCTACCGCATGCTAACTGCGCGGGCCGAATATCGGTTACGTCTGCGGTCCGATAATGCGCAGTCGAGGCTGACGCCCATGGCGATTGAGGTTGGAGCTGTTGCGGCTAGCACTGCTGCGGCGTTTCAACACCGAGAACATCAGCGCAAAGATTTGCTTGATCGCCTTCATTCCGAGGCAAGTGCTGATGCCCTCATAAAGCGTGGCCTTTCCGTAAAACAAGACGCCGGTAAAATGTCCTTGTTTGAATGGTTGCGCTTTCCGCAGCTGTCGGTTGCAACGTTGCTTTCACGTGAAAGCGAAGTGTGGCCAGCGGACCTGCTTAACGAAGTTGAGCAGGATGGCAGATACGCACCCTATTTGGCGCGACAAGAGGCCGAAATACATGACGTCACCGCCAATGAGGAAATTAGACTTTTGGAAACGACGAATTATAGTCTGATAGCTGGGCTTTCCAACGAAATGGTCGAGCGCCTGCAAACAGCAAAGCCGCAGACTTTGGCCGGAGCTTCCCGTATCAGGGGCATAACTCCGGCCGCGCTGGCTGCCATTTTGGTACATGCCAAGCGGACAAAAGCCAGCATCGTAGAACCCGCATGACGGAGCAAGAAGCCGTGCTTTGGCTCGAAAGCGAGCTGGGTGTTTCACGTGAAACAATGGACTCGCTCAAGACCTTTGTCGCGTTTTTAAAACGTGAAGCAAGCAGTCAAAATCTGATTTCTGCATCGACGCTTGATCATATTTGGGCGCGCCATATTGTGGACAGTGCCCAATTGCTGCAACTTCTGGACCACGCCACCGCCGCCACCCGATGGCTGGATTTGGGCTCGGGTGCTGGGTTTCCCGGGCTGATTATTGCAATGTTGACCGATTACAACGTGACGCTTGTTGAATCGCGTGCGCGGCGGATTGATTATCTGCAGCGTGCGGTTGAAATGTTGGACCTCACCCGTCGTGTCCATGTTGCAGGGATTGCGTTGGAACGTTTGGAAACCGCGCCTTATTCGGTCATCAGTGCCCGTGCGTTTGCACCATTACCGAAGTTGTTTGACCTTGCAGAACGTTTTGCGACAAATAAAACTTTGTGGCTTTTACCAAAGGGGCGTAATGCGGACCATGAGTGGCAAGACGCCCAAGGCGTCTGGGATGGAAATTTTCAAGTTATGAAGAGCATAACTGACGAGGATGCGGGGATTCTGGTCGGAACATTATCGGGGCATCGCCAAATCAAAGCGGGTGCCGCAACACAGGGGCAAAGGCCATGATCCGTATTGCTGTAGCGAACCAAAAGGGTGGGGTTGGCAAAACAACAACAGCTATAAATCTGGCGACGGCCTTGGCCGCGAGCGGTTGGCGCTGCGTTCTTGTGGATCTTGATCCCCAAGGCAATGCGTCCACGGGGCTGGGGTTAAAGCAAGCGCAGCGGGTTCACAGCAGCTATGATCTATTGCTGGGTGATGCATCGTTAAAAGATGCGGCGATCCCGACGCTTATTCCGAACCTCGAAATTGTACCCGCCACTGTCGACCTGTCGGGTGCGGAAATCGAATTGGTTCAGTGTGAAGATCGCACGGGTCGGCTTAAAGCAGCGTTTGATAAATCGGACACACATTGGGACATTTGCATAATCGACTGTCCGCCGTCGCTTGGTTTGATAACCGTAAACGCGCTGGTTGCGGTTGATTCGCTTCTCGTGCCGCTACAGTGTGAGTTTTTCGCACTGGAGGGGCTTAGCCAGTTATTACAGACAGTCGAACGCGTTCAGGGTCGTTTCAACCCCGCCCTTACAATCATGGGTATCGCGCTTACCATGTATGACAAACGTAATAAGCTGACCGAGCAGGTGGCTGACGATGTGCGCAGTTGCTTAGGTGATTTGGTGTTCAACACCGTCATTCCGCGGAACGTACGCTTGTCTGAGGCACCTAGTCATGGGCTTCCGGCCTTGGTCTACGATCACCGCTGCTCGGGCTCAGAGGCCTATATGAAACTTGCCAGAGAATTGATTGGCCGACTACCGGCCCGGGAGTTAGCAGCGTGAGCAACGATAATCCGTCTGAAAAGTCACCGTTAAGGAAAAAAATGGGCCTTGGGCGGGGCTTGGACGCGTTGTTGGGCGAGGCATTGCGCGGCGACACCATGGCGGCAAAATCAAATTCAGATATGGATTCTCGTGGGCAGGGCGTTGCGACGCTGTCGGTGATCGACATACGTCCCAATCCCGATCAGCCACGGCGCCATTTTGCCGATGAGAAGTTGGATGAGCTGGCCGCGAGCATAGCAAAGCATGGGATTATTCAGCCCATAATTGTCCGGCCATTTCAAGGGGGGTACCAGATTGTTGCGGGTGAACGCCGCTGGCGCGCGGCCCAGCGCGCGCAGTTACATGATATTCCTGCAATCATCCGCAGCTTTGACGATTCCGAAACGTTAGAGATTGCGCTTCTCGAAAATATCCAGCGGCAGGATTTAAATCCAATTGAAGAGGCTGAGGCCTATAAGAAGCTAACGGAATTATTTGGCCACAGTGCAGCCGAACTTGCCGAGTTGGTGCATAAATCGCGAAGCCATGTTGCGAACATGATGCGCTTGCTGGACTTGCCCCCAACGCTGCGCGACCTGGTGACGGAAGAAAAGCTGAGCATGGGACACGCGCGCGCCTTATTGGGCAGTGACAATGCGGTCCAGTTGGCAATGCTGGTCATCAAAAATGGGCTGTCTGTTCGTGCAACTGAAGCGCTGGTGCAACAACAGCGCACGCCAAAGGCGAAAAGGACAGTATCTGCTGGCCAGCCAGAAAATGCCGATATCCGCGCAGTCGAGTCGCATCTTGGCGATCTTTTGGGATTGAAGGTGCGGATAGCGCAAAAAAATGCAACGGGCGCGGGCGCGGTGACATTTGAATATGGCAGCTTGGACCAATTGGACATGTTGTGCCAGCGGCTTACGGGTGAAAAGTTCTAACATTTTCAGTAAGTTATATTGATGCAGTAGCTCTTCCAACGCCAATGGCTCGTTGATATAGGCGTCGTTGCAGCTCAATTAGTCCAACGCCCGACGAATAGGAGCACTTTTATGGATGCAACACAGTCAGGGGCGCAGGATGTGGGGAAACGGCACCATATCCTCACGCGTATCTGGCATTGGTTGAACGCCATTGTCGCCACAATATTGCTGATGAGTGGCCTCATGATCTTTAACGCCCATCCGCAATTATATTGGGGCGAATTCGGCGCACGCGGAGATTATGCCTGGTTGCAAATTGACGATACACGCACCACCGGTTTCGTGAGAATTGGGATCGCCCGCGTCGAAACCACCGGCGTGCTGGGACTATCATTAGACTCAAAGGACAAGGTTCGCAGGGTTGCCTTTCCCGGCTGGGCGACCATTCCCACCCATTACAGTCTAGCTGCTGCGCGCAGGTGGCATTTTGCCTTTGCGTGGCTTTTCGCGGTTGGCCTGACGGCCTTCATGACGGGTTCGCTAGTCAACGGCCATATCCGAAAGGACCTGCATGTCCGACGTGCGGAATGGAGCGTAGCTAATATTTGGACCGACATCAAAAATCATGCGCAGCTGCGTTTCCATCAGGCGCACGGCACTTATAATATACCGCAAAAATTCACCTATATTGGGCTCATATTCGTCGTGCTGCCGACCATGATCCTGACGGGTATAACAATGTCGCCTGCAATGAACGCGGCTTGGCCATGGTTAGTCGACCTGTTTGGTGGGCGGCAGTCGGCCCGCTCGCTGCATTTCATCGCTGCGACGATGATGGCACTTTTTGTTGTCGTTCATCTCCTCATGGTCCTACTTTCTGGTCCAATTAAGGGTGTCCGGTCGATGATAACGGGGCGGCATCCGGCGACCAGTGAACTCGGCCAAGATGGAGAACGGCCATGACCGATGGGCGCAAATTTATGCGCCGCCGCGATCTGTTGCGCGGCGCGACTTTGGGCAGCGGCGCGCTGATCTTGAGCGGCTGTGACGCCTTGAATGAGAATGCGACCTTCAGATCGGCGCTGCGTGCGGTGGATAGTCTTAATCAGATCACGCACAGGTCGTTAATGGACCGCGCAGCGCTGGCGCCTGAATTTGCCCCGTCGGACATATCGCCCGTTTTTAAAACAAATGGTTCAGTGACTGCTACCTCGGCGGAATATCTCGCGCATCTGCAGAATGATTTTGCGGACTGGCGGCTGCGTGTTGACGGCATGGTCGCCAATCCTTTGATGCTTGGACTGGACGCGCTGCGCACCATGCCAGCGCGCACGCAGATCACGCGGCATGACTGTGTGGAGGGTTGGAGTGCGATTGCGCAGTGGCAGGGCACGCCGCTCCGCCTGTTGCTGCAACAGGCCCGCGTGTCGAGCCGTGCCAAATATATCGTTTTTCATTGCGCTGATGATTACGGAGCGCTGCCATATTATGAATCGATTGACATGGTCGACGCCTACCACCCGCAGACCATATTGGCGTGGGGCATGAATGGTGAAACTCTGCCCGTGAAATATGGCGCGCCCATCCGGCTGCGCGTAGAGCGGCAATTGGGCTATAAGCAGGCCAAATATGTTATGCGCATCGAGGCGACGGACGACCTGACCAAATTTCACGGTGGAAAGGGCGGATATTGGGAGGATGTTGGCGACTACGCATGGTATGCTGGAATCTAGGCTTGCACCGCTGCGCGGTTAATGGAAAAGCCTTTGGCAGAGTATAACGGAGATCCAAGTACCATGAAGACCCGCGCTGCAGTTGCATTTGAAGCGAAAAAGCCATTGGAAATTGTTGAGTTGGATTTGGAAGGTCCAAAGGCTGGTGAAGTGCTGGTCGAAATCATGGCGACGGGGATTTGCCATACCGATGCCTATACGCTGGATGGTTTTGACAGCGAGGGCATTTTTCCTTCGGTGCTGGGGCATGAGGGCGCAGGCATTGTGCGTGAGGTTGGTGCTGGCGTGACCAGTGTTAGCCCGGGCGACCATGTCATTCCTTTGTACACGCCGGAATGCCGGCAGTGCAAAAGCTGCTTGTCGGGCAAGACCAACCTGTGCACCGCGATCCGAGCGACGCAAGGCAAGGGGCTGATGCCCGATGGCACAAGCCGGTTCAGCTATAAGGGCCAGACGGTTTTCCATTATATGGGCTGTTCGACATTTTCGAACTTCACGGTCTTGCCAGAAATCGCCCTTGCCAAAATTCGCGAAGATGCGCCGTTTCAATCAAGCTGCTATATTGGTTGCGGCGTGACCACGGGCGTTGGCGCTGTTGTGAACACGGCCAAGGTGCAGGTTGGCGACACTGTTGTGGTGTTCGGCTTGGGCGGTATTGGCCTGAACGTTATTCAAGGCGCGCGTCTGGCGGGTGCTGGTATGATTATCGGCGTTGATATCAACCCTGATCGTGAAGAATGGGGCCGCAGGTTCGGCATGACGGCTTTCCTCAACTCCAAGGGGTTAAGCCGCGAAGATGTTGTCGCCAAGATTGTGCAGATGACCGACGGCGGCGCGGATTACACCTTTGATGCCACGGGCAACACAGAGGTCATGCGCACCGCGCTTGAGGCATGCCATCGCGGTTGGGGCACCAGCATCATCATCGGTGTGGCC
>Ga0214919_10004033_pt1 | contig 21646 bp, 21 predicted proteins | sample LL1503_MetaG_FD_177994 | JGI IMG/M metagenome (GOLD analysis project Ga0214919, IMG submission 177994) | Freshwater microbial communities from Lake Lanier, Atlanta, Georgia, United States - LL-1503 | ecosystem: Environmental > Aquatic > Freshwater > Lake | place: USA: Georgia | collected... | reverse complement strand
TTCATTTAACTTAGATTCCCAAGCTTCGTTTAACGCTGTTTGGGTTTCTTCGTTGATGATGCCACTATCTAACAATGGTTTGATAGCATCTAACATTACGATCTCCTATTTAATTTTAAGATCTTTGATAAGGCCTTTTACGGCTTCTCTTAGATATTTCTGTACTTTTTGATCTGCGCTGGCCTCTTTAGCCATTTCGAATACCTTACTGCCACCACGCATATTCATCAGTCCTTCGTAAATCGCTGTTGGATACGCATTTGGTGCGCTTGGTTGCGCAACTACATCCACTGTGACTATTTCAAAGTCACTTACTTTGCCGTCAGTCTCGTTCACGTTACCGCTACCACGAGAGCTAACACCAAGTTTTACTCCTGATTCCAACATGGTCGAAACTAATTGACCCATTGGAGTAGGAAGAACCTTTAATTTACCAAAACCATTAGGACCATCCATCCACATGTCAATGATGATATGTGAAACGCGATCTAAATTGATTTTCAAATCATCAGGGTGATCAACTTCGCCTAATACGCTGTAACCACCCTTGATTTGTTCATTTAGTGTGCTAACGGCTTTTTCAATCTCATTTACAGGATATACACGCTCATTGTGATTTTTAACACCACCTTGAATGAATATACCTTTCATGTAAAGATTCTTACCTTTGCCGTCAGCAGTACTTTCGTTAATAACTTCCATACGAGCTGCGTCAAATGTTAAGTTCTCTTTAAGATATAAAGCCATTGCTATAGTTTCCTAATTATGATTTTCTTAATGGGCTTTGCTTGTTAATAGCAACGCTACCATCGTTACCAGCTAGTTTACCTTCTTGGCCACCTTGCTGTGCTTCTTTGGTTTTAAATGCTGTTTTACCTGCATTTGCACCTGGTTTGTTTTGTGGGTTGCTAACTAATTCACCTTTTGGTTTTTCGCTAGCTGCTGGGCGGTTACCGTCTTGATTAGCATTACCACCATGTGATGTTACTGCTGTACCACCCATGTCATTCTTACCAGCTACAACTGATTTAGTATTTTTACCGCCTGTTGCTGGTGTTTTAGCGCCTGTGCCTGCCATCTTACCTTCAGAACCTTGGCCTGTATCACCAACTTTTTCTACGTATTCACGGACGATAGATTCATCAACTTCTTCTTCATCCTCTTCGTCTTCTTCTTTAGATTCATCTAATTCTTCTTCGTCGCCTTCTTCAGCTTCGTAAAACTCTTCAGGAGCACTTTCTTCTCCTTCGTCGCCGCCAAAGTCCATGTCAGCGTGTTCTGGTTCGTGTTCTTCACCAGCCATCAATGCGTCAAATTCAGCTTTAAGTTCATCTAATGCTTGTTCTAAGTCATCAACTTTAGCTTCTAAATCTTCTTCTTCATGTTCTTCTGCACCAAGTTCTTCATGGTCTAATGCGCCATCTTCTTCAGAACCTTCTTCTTCTTCTTCAGAAATACCTTCTTCGTCGAGGCTAACTTCGTCTACTAAATCTTCAACTTCGTTACCACCAACTTCATCAAGATCTTCTTCAGCTACTAGATTTTCGTAGATGTCACGTGATTTTTGTACCACGATCTCGTGGAACAATTCACGAGCTTTGTCTGTCTCATCGTTAATGATGAATTCAACTAATTGTTCGTATTTGTTGTTCATTATGAACTCCTTAAAATTAATATTAATCCGGACTAATACTCAAGTGAAATGTATTATGTTTATATATTTACAAAATTTATGGAAAAAGTAGGTTAAATGCTATGTTTTTGAATCGTTTTGGCAGATAACTACATGGCTGCAGTTTCTGGAGGTGGAGCTCGATATTGATCTTGCACTGTTTCCAATTTCTGTTCATGCTCTAATTTACGCACATCATTCATTATTCGTAGGCGATTCAGCTGTTTAAGAGTCAGCTTAGTTTTGCGCAGATCACTGAGCTTAAGAGCCGTGTTATCGTCCTTTTCGGTGCGATATCCAGTGGGTGCTTCTTTAAATACTTCAAATAGGTTCATATGATTATTTACCAAAATGCCTACAATCCAAGGCTGCCGCCAGGTTGCATAGCTGCGCCGCCCGGGGCACCTACTGTGTCTGGACCTGCTCCTGGGGTCTGTCCTGGCACTGTGCCAGCACCTGCTACAGGTTGTGCAGTGCCTAAAGTATCCATGTCTTGCTGTATGCCTGCTGTGCTTACACCAACTGAGCGTAGTCCAGTTACTGGTGCTTCTGTGTCTTTGACTTTGCCGTTTTCCTCAGCCCATAATTCATCATTGCGTGTCATTTCTTCTTCGCTGAGATCTAAGTAGCGTTCCAATAAGAAACGTTTGCTTAGATAAGGAATTGGCTCTAATTGTGTAAATGTAGTAATACGCACCTGATCAACTTCAGCTTGACGATATTTGGCAAAGTTTTGTGGTTCATTGAAACGTAGTTCAAACACTGCATTGTCAATGTTTACACCTCTCCAACGCATGAACATCTTGAATTCTTGATCTAGTTTTTCTGCGATCATTTTCTGAAGGCGCATACAGTATTGGTTGAAGCGCCATTCTTGGATCAGTGCTGTGGTAGTTTTACCGTCGCTGTAGGTGCGCTCGCTGTCATCATCACCTGTGGGCAAATAGCTACTTGGAATACGTAGGCCACGGAACATCTTGTTGGTAAAGTAACGTAAGTCTGTGATTTCACCAAGATTTTGACCGCCTGGGAATACATCTACAGTAGATCCGCGTCCATCTGCGGTTACAGGGAAGAAATAGTCTTCGTTAGTGCTTAATGGATTGTAAGTAGCGTCCATCATGTTCTGTCCGCCGCCTGTTTGCGTAGGTATACGGCGTTGATGTATTTCGTTTTTGATACGATCAACGTAGGCCATAGCCAAGTGCGTAGGCATGTTACCTACGTCAATCTTAAAGATACGGCGTTCTGGAGCACGTTGTATGCGATAGATCAAGATAGCATCTTCCAGCAGTTCTTTCTGCTTGAAGATCTTAAAGATACTTTCTAATACTGAATTACCAAATGGCCAGTTTAGATCTAAGCCTTCTGTTAGGCTCACATGGACTACATGTTCTGCATCAATAACTGCTTCATTCTGCGCATGGCTAAAGCGTGATCCTCCGCTGTAAGGGGTCTGTGGTTGCACGTAACTACCACTGGGGCCACCTACTTGTGGGTGATTGATAAACGTATCGCTTGAGCTTAAGGCCGTAGCTGTTAAGTTTTGGAAGTTGATGTTTAGATCTTTGATAACATACTGTTCGGGCTTTTTGCCTTCTGCTTCGTTTACGATAACTTTGACTACCTTGAACATTTCTGTCCAATATAGTTTGAAAGTTTCTGGATCACGTAGGAATACCTGATCACCATACTTGATAGTATTGCGGAATAGTTTAAATAGGCGTTTGTTAAGATCGTTTAGGCTTACCCACTGCTGTAGTTGTTCGCGGATAATTTTTACTTCATTATCTGTGGGATCTTCTTTGAAGAATAAGTCAAAGCCTGTGCCATTTTCAACGTTGGTCTGTGTAGAAAATTCTGCAATAATATCTAGGGCCGCATTGACTTCGCTGTCCATGTCCATCTGTTCATATTGATTATAGCGTTCTGTTCTGTTTGGATGTCCGATATAGACTTCCGGTAATTGGCTGGCAAAGTTACGATAACCTGCGTCGGGTAGTGTGCCATTGCCTCCGCTGATCGGGCTCATTAGGCCACTTGCGTTTGGGTTAGCGGTTTTGAAGTATTTTTTCCATGCCATAGTATTTTGCGCCTTAGGTTACTATTTATTAGTCTATACTGTTATTTAACAGAGATCAATAGTTTAACCAAATTATTTTAGTTGGTATTCATGGCTACTCTGGCAGTTTGATTGACGTTCTGTTTCATAGCTGAGACTAATTCGCCCAACAAAGCAACAGTTTGATCTGCGGCGTCTTTGCCTGGCCACTTAGTTGGTTGATCTTCACCTTCCATCATAGCATCTTTAGCACGTTGTATGGCCTGATATTCAGGGCGTGACTGCATTTCACGTTCTAAATCTGTATGGCTCAGCCCTTCGAATCCACTGGTGCGTTTATTAAGAATCTCGGCTCGTTGTTTGGTTGTTCCTACCATTGCGTCAAAACCATTATCACCCAATCGAATGCCTTTTTGTTCTTTCATAGCATCTAAAGCTATCATAAGTTTTTCATATGATGCGTTGCTGAGTATAGTAGCTGGCCCACTGATCAATTCTGGTCCTGCTTCGCCTGCTATACCAACTTTGCCTGCACCTAACTTACCACCATCAGCGAATGCTGGTAATACTCCAGGGGCTCCGGCAGCGCCAACTGTGTTAAAATACTGTTCCCAGAATCCAACTTTCTTACCACTGGTATCTTTACCTGTCAAGGCCTTGGACATCATTTCTTTAGTTGACGGATGCAGTCCTGCATCGCCGCCGCCGCCAAAACCACCTATACCTTTTAAGATAGTATTAGTAGTGGTTTCAAATGCTCCTTTTAGTTTTTCTGCATATAAATCGAGATGGCTGTTTAAGAACCCTTCAATCTGCACCTTATAGTTTTGTGATACATCATATAATGATGCCAGACTTGTCGACAGCTTGTCAAACGCTGTTGCCATTTTTTCGTTAGCATCTTTTCCTTTTTTGGTCTGATCAGCAGATACTTTGCCCATGCCTAAGATAGCATCACTGGTATCCGAGAATGCACCAGCGGCTCCGCCAACACCCATGGTCTTGCTAAGGCCCATGGCACCTTGTGCTAAGTCAGCACGCAATTCAGTCTGCGCTTGATTCATGAACCCCGCAGTGTTTTCAATCACAGATCCTGTGCCACTTTGTATATCCTTGGCCATCTGCTCAATCATCTTGCGTTGAGGACCCATAGTAAAGCCTTCGATATTCGTGGTCCCAGTCAGAATCATCTGGGTTAATGCCTGCTGAGCTTCAGCTGAATGGTGTGGTAATTTTTCTAATACGCTGATACCGTCTTTGTATCGTGCCTGTTGGGTATCATCTAATCTCTGTTGTATCACTGCTCGCATAGTGGCCATACGAGCACGTTCTTGGACTTTTAATGCATCTTTGCCCGTGAAGTCGGCTAATACTTTTAGATCTGCGGCATACTGCCTTGTGCCTTTGGCCAGATCTTCTTTGCTCATCTTTTCCAGCTTACCAGCGGCCTGCATGTTGGCCATGAAGCTGGCAGCTACTTCGATCTGTTGCTCATAGCTATAGCCCATCTTAAACATTTCATCACGCAGTGATGGCATGCCTCCAGGACCTTTTTTAGCTAACTGTCCAAGATTTTTAGACAGCGCGGCAGCCGCATCGCCACCTGCCATGCCCAATTGATTCAGATCTGTTTTGGCTCTGGTTACACCTTGTGCAAAATCTTTAATACCTAATCCAGCAGCCTGGGCAACGTTCTGCATCTGGGTCATGCCACCCGAGAATCCTATGCCTGATTTAGCATATTCTCTCAAGGCATCAACATTCTTTTGCAGTTGATCAGCAAAGGCATCATTTGCTACTTTGGCCAGAGCCGCTGTAGCATCAATCGCACCTTTGGCTAATCCACCAAAGATAGGTATCGCACTGGCAAGACCACCAGCAAAATCCGCAGTGACATCAATGGCTGTATTGAGCAGGGCTTGGCCGGCTTTGATTGGACTTGATGCTATGGTATCATAATTTGCAAAAAATTTTGTTGCTACGCTGGTAGCAGTTAAGGCGAGATTCTTAAAACTCTGTGTGAGATTGTCACCTGCAGCTACCCATCCCGTGGTATTTTCTTTAAGGGCTTTAGTTGAGTCTTTGATTGCTTTGCTTTGATCTTTTTGATCTTTGGCAAGTCCGCCAGACGATTTTTCCAGTGCAGCAGCTATCCTCTGCAGGGTTTCCTCAGAGGCTACACCTTCTGCTTCTACTACACCAATTCCAGGAACGTCAATTCTTACAGCCATAGGTTTTTATCCAATAAATATACAAGTATACACATATATTTATGAGGATCAAAAACCAATGGAAAAACCCACCAATAACCCACTATTCAAGCATTTTAGGCAGCCAGCTGTTTACCTGAAATTGCCCAGCCAAGGTAGGTTCTATCCAGACGGTAGCCTGCAGATCAGTGTAACAGGAGACATACCTGTTTATCCAATGACAGTCAAAGATGAGCTAACGCTTAAAACACCAGACGCACTGATGAACGGTGAGGGCATGGTTGCTGTGATCCGTAGCTGTTGTCCTACTATATTAGATCCTTGGAATATTCCTGCTGTAGATCTTGACGCTATTTTTATCGCCATACGGTTAGCCAGCTATGGCACAGGCATGGACATCAATACCAGTTGCCCAGAATGCAAAGAAGCCAACGAGCACACTATCAATTTAACCACAGTGTTAGAAAATATCTCAGCTGCAGACTACACAGAACAACCTAAGATCGACGATCTGATCTTCAAGTTCAAACCACAAAAATACAGAGATGTTAATAAGATGAACATCGCTACATTTGAAGAGCGACGATTAGTTAATAATGTTTTGGACAGCGAAATCTCTGATGAAGACAAGAAACGCTTGTTCGATGAGAGTTTTGCTAAGATCAACGATTTAAATATTAGTGTGTTAGTTGACTGCATAGAAAGCATCACCGCTGACGGCAAAACAGTTAGCGATCCAGCGATGATCCGTGAATTCTTAGACAACTGCGGGCGACAAACTTTCACTGACATCAGAGATCGTATACAGGATATTATGAACAAAAATAAGATCAAACCTGTGAAAGTCGCTTGCAGTGCTTGTAATCACGAATACGAAACTGCCCTGGAGTTTGATCAAGCAAATTTTTTCGCATAAGGCTTTTGTCGCTAAAGTTAGACGAAATAGAAAAACTGATCGAGCAGTTTGAAGCAGAGACAAAAGCCACACGCAGCGAGATACTCGAGATGTGTTGGCACATGCGCGGCGCACTCAGTTACGAAGAAGGCATGCTCTTGAGTTTCAACGACAGAGAAATAATCAGCAAGATGATCAAAGATCACATAGAAACTACGACCAAATCCGGTCTTCCATATTTCTAAGCTATAAGTATCCCAAAACGTAAATCATTAACCTATAGTATTACGATTTTCCTAAGAACCTAAATAGTTTACCCACTGTGGCGACACAGCGTTGGTTATTTAGGAGACTCCATAGTATGGAAATCTTAGCTACAATTAAGAAATGGGCAAGTGCCCTTGCAGATACAAGCGTATCAGTTTTAGCGTTATTGCTTGTATTACAGGTATTATTCAAGGGAGCAGCTATCCCATTCGTACCAACTGTAGACGTTGTTGGCTCTGTAACAGGAATCGTAAAAGGTTTAGGTTCAGAAGGCGTAGTTGGTTTAGTGGCAGTATGGGTATTGTATTCTATTTGGAAGAACAAATAAGTTCTTTTTGGTATGGCACAAAGCGTGGATATTCATTTATTCACGCTTTTTTGTTGACTTCGTTTTAAGATGTCTACGACATCTGCTTTATCGCTTGCGCTCTAAAGCCTTTTTCTTTCTACTCTATCTACTGTATTAACTTTGAACTTATGTTACTGTTCTTAGCATTATCCAGATGCCAGTCACAATTTACCTATCCGAGGCAAATTGCAAACAGGCACATTATCCGAGTGCAGAGTCACACTAACTAAAAGAGATTACTATCATTAGCACGGAGGCGGTCAGCCGGTACCCCCTACTCTAGATTTCTCTGGCGGTAGCTCACTCAGCCGTAGTTAGCCAACTGATGTTTTGCTCCCGGGTCGGTTTGTTTCGGAGCCCGGATCTTTTGGTTTTTACACCTAATTGATACGCCTTGCCGTCATGTGTGTAGTCTACTCTACACGTTCCACCTGCGGCCATTACGCGAGCAGGATCACCTCATGACACAGTATAAACTGCGATAGTGGCTAATTGTGTTTCTTAAATTCTTCAGTTAAAAAGTCAGCAAATAATTTGTGGCTTTTGTATCCTGGATGCACATTATCATCAGTAAAATCTATACGCATGTTAAAAAAACTTTGATATAGGTTAAGCCAATGTGGTTCATTTATGCCACCTTTTTCAGCATAATGACCGTGCATCATGTGATAAAGTTGATTGATCTCTTGATCATCTCGATTATCACTGTTTAATAATTCTCTAGAATACCTTGTTAGCAAACCCGGAGTAATATCAGATTTAATATGATCAAAATATCCTGTATCCCACGGTAATAAATTATTAATAAAAAATATCTTAGACTTTTTAGTTTTTGCTAAATTAATTAAAATGTTAATATATGATACCAGATCACGAATATAGTAGTGTGCGTGATTTAATAATAAAAAATATTTTTCAAACTTTGCCAATTGATCCTGTGACCAAGAAATATCATTACCATTGTGTGCAGGTAGTGCGCTGAGTGATTGACCTGGTATAAAACTACGTTTAGAATCGTATAATTCTAATCCCATCCAAAATACATATCTATGTAGAGATGTCCACCCAACAAAAACATAATCATACCTTGATTGTGTTAACTCAAATGCCGTATCTAAAAAAATACGTTCGTTTGAATATCCACCTACGGCTATATTTTTTATTTTTGTGTCGCTACCAAATAAATTATCTGATAGCACATTACAAAAATTCCCAGGATCTTCTTTTGTTTTGTCTAGACCTGAGCCCAGTACAAAAGAACATCCAGAAAATAATACAGACGTCATCTGATATCCTATTTGTTAAACTTTAAATCTTTAACGGAATTCTTACCTAATTTAATCTGTATAATGCCATTGTAGTTGTCTTCACGCAACAGCACGCCTTCAGTAAATTGGTAATAGGCTTCCATGTAATTGGTTTCGCCACGTGATTTACATAAGTGTATGATTTCGCGTGTGAACTTATCTCGGCCTAGCGTGTCGATATCTGCTTGTAGTCTGGGACTACTGCCCCAGTATTCTTTCCAATCAGTTTCAACTGTTTCCCTGCGTTTGTTTTTCTTGCCTTTTAGAGGTGGTCTCTTTTTGACTGTAGTAAAGTATTTGCGGCCTACATAATCGTAGCCATTTGTGGTATTTGTTATTCGGTAGATAAAGCCATAGTTGTCAAGAATATCCTCAGAATCAAAGATTTTACCATTGTATGTCCAAGGATATTCATATGACATAGTGTTATTTATTTAGAACCCATTGCGTTTTTCTTGTCTTGGATTTCTGCACGTCTGGCCTTGGCTAATTTGGCTAAATCACCAAGAGCACCACGAGCACGTGCTGCCGCTGCCTTAACGCCTTTGCCTTCAAATTTTTCTGCTTCTGCTTTATATAAGTCTACTGCTGCTAAAATATCGTCATGTAATGCCATTTTCGTTTCCTTTTTAAAAAATTATACTGCTAGTTTTGCCTGCTTACGAGCGATCTCTCTCGTGATTTTTGCCTTGTCTTTCTTGCGTTGTGTTTTATCAATCAATGCTGTTAACTGTGTCAAATTCAGTGGACGTAATCTTGGTTTACCACTTTTATACTGCATTGGGTTGTTGTGTCTACGACTTGGGTGAACTCTTGCGGTTGGTCCTGCCATCTTATTCTCCTACATGTAATACTATATATTTTAATTAAAGTTAAACCTTAGGCAAATTGAAATTAAAATTCAACTTCTCGTTGCCATTGATTTGTAAAACTTGTTCCTTTATTATTACTTGAACACATAGTCTTACAGATCTGATTTGGGTTATCAGATTTCCATGTGTGTATAACTTCAGAAAAATTGCCCAATTCTGAATCTTTTTCAGTAGCTAACCAACAACAAGGATACAGAATGCCCCGGGCACTGATATAAACTGTTGACTCCTTAATAGCCTGGCAATCAATTGATCCTTGTGTTACTACAGGATCTTGCCACCCGCTAGGCGGATTTAAAAACTCTACAGGATAAGGTATGAATCTCTTACTGACCTTAGCTCTAAACCATTTGAATCCCATATCTCTGGCTAAATTTTGGGCCATATCAACCTGATGTTGATTATGCTCAAATACTAACATTTCCCAATGTGCAAGTCCGCCAGCGGCGATAAATGCCTTGGCATTTTCTATGACCTTGTTCCAGTTGACATTGACCCTATAGATATGATTAGTATCTTCTAATCCGTCTATACTCCATACTACATATTCCTGCGGATGAGCTGTTGGTTGGTGCATGATTTCTGCTAATTCACGCCACCACTCTACGGATCGCAACCCCCCGTTGGTATTCATACCTAACACTACACTGGGATTTATAGATCTAAAATATCTAAATATATCTAAAGTATGTCGCCCAGCAGCTGGATCACCATAATCCCCGCACATATAAACCTTGTTGAGATTTGATATGGTATCTTCACTGATCAGCTGTTTGATTTGATCCACAGTCAGATGATGTAGATCGTCTTTATTAAAGGTCTTGTCTGTTTCTCTAAGACATTGTGGGCAGGCCGCATTACACGCATCGGTTGGTTCTATATGTAATACCTTTACTTCTCTATCGCCTATTGTTAACATACCAAATATTATTTGCTATTGAAATTTACATATACAGTAACTTCTTCTATACAACTGTTATCGGCTATAGATAGAGAGTAATCAATAAATTTGGCTACGTCTTGGCAGTTAATACCATTACCAGTCCACGTAGGACGAGATCTTGCAAGATCCGTATCAAGTCTGTCTAAGGTAATCAGAGTTGTTTTAAACGGCACTAAATTATTTTTAAATGCTGCGGTGCACTGCTTACTGGCATGTGCTAGTGCGGCTTTGCTGGTCCTATAGGTTTCAAACATAGGCTCTGGTTCTTTGATAGATTTTTCACCCACACTGCCAATATTAAATATCCAGCCGTTTTTATTATTGGTCTTCCATTGTTGATATACTTCGTATAATAAATTAGTCTGCGCAAAGTTTGCCCATGGCTCATGTGGGGGACCATCAAAGGCATTGTTTACAAAAATGTCATAATTTAAACTCTGTTCTGCTATAGCTTTGACGTCTTTAGTAATGTCTAATCCATCAGCGCGACTGATACTATCAGCAGTAAAGTGATTAACTAACGCTAATCCTAGTCCTCTATTCCCTCCGGTTACTAACATTTTCATCTTTTACTGCCTCCTTGATCCCATACTTTAGTTAATTTGCTACCGCAGGTCATAGCACACTCAAAAATTCTACCATCATTTAAATTTTTGTTCCAGCTGTCGACAATGTGCGACCAAAAGTCATTGGCAAATATTTCTTCCAACGACTTAAAGTGTATATCTAAATTGTTGCGGCCATACTGCTTGATTAATTCTTGAATTTGATTTTTTCCATTTACGTTGCTTAATTCATTATGCCCTGGTAAAGTGTTAGCATCATAGAATCTCTTATCATATAGATTATGTGTAAAGAAATTACAAGGCATAACTAATCCCTCACCAGTAATAGCTACTTTGCGCCCCAATAGTGCATCACAACGTATTTCTGTAGTGTCAAAGTAGTCTCTTATATTATTGTATTCTTTCTTAAGTTCTGTCAACCTAATCATTGAACGATTGCGATACTGTTCATTTACAGGCGGCTCTAAATCGTTGGCATTTTTTACTGGCCAAGCAACTAATTCTTCTACACGCCCGTGATGGAAAAAACGCCCAGTATTGCGAGATAAGAAATTTTCAAATCCCATAGCTTGACTTAGTTGTTCTGCTTCTTTGACTTGGTGTTCATTATGTTTAAACACAATATAGTTCCATTGTGCTTTTCCGCCTGCACGTATAAACGCCTGGGTATTGGCCATAACTTTGTCCCATTTGACATTACGTCTGTAGATATGATTAGTATCAGCTAATCCATCAATACCAAAATCTATTTTGCCATAGCCATTTAAAATACCAGCAAGTTCTGCCCACCAGTCTGGACTGCGCACACCAGCATTAGTATGTATATATAACCACACTGTGGGGCTTTTTGCACGAAAGTCTCTGAGTATATCTAAGAAATCTGGATGCACTATAGGGTCACCGTAGCTACCACAAAAGAATACCTGACGTAATTTCGTTACCAATTCAGGAGGGAATGCACGATCGATAGTCTGGCGATCGAGATAAACCACTGGCAGATGTGGGTTAACTTCACCGCCGTGTATGTTTCGAGGGCACTGAGGACAGGCCGCATTACAATTAGTTGTAATTTCGATCTGATATTCGTCTATAGTAGTATAATCAAACATTTAAATTAAACACATTGTTATTTCGTAGATGCCATCTTACCGCAGTCTGTTCATTAAAATCTAATTCCGCCACACCATTAAATGCCCAATAGGTGTTAAAGGTTGTATCTTGATTGGCTGGAGTATATTTTAAAATTTTAAATAACAGTTGTTCTGACACAGGAATAAGATCTAATGACATAGACTGTATCTGAATAAACTTATCCGCGATGACCTGGCCGTCGGAACTTAGTTTAGTATCTGTTTTTGGGTTTTTGCCTTCAATCTCAAACACTAAGATATTTGGTAATTCTAAAGGAAACTCCGCACAGACTAATTCTTTATCAGTTGATGAAAGATAAAAAAGCTCTTTATCTTTATCACTGATACGCAAAGACATAGACCCATTGTAAAGGCCAAACCGAAAATTTATAGTTAGTTTAGAAGGTATCATCGGTTGTGCTATGTTCGATAGTTTGTTCACTGGTTTCTGCATTAAACCCACACTCATTGACTACTATATCTCTGAGTTCTCGGAGATAATCTAATCGTTGTTTAGTAGTTATGCTAAGATTTTGATTGATCCAAATACTTGGTAATGATCCCTTTTTGATACTATACTCGTCGCTTTTTCTCGCCAGCTGTGTGCCAGGCAATATTGATGCAAAAGATAAATTAACAAATTTTACACAATTATTCGCATACTGTTTATGATTTCTAAACCATTGCTTGGTATATTCAAAATCCTGTAGAGTTTCTGTTGGGTATGCAACGATCATCAGCAATATCAAAGGAACACCATACTGCTGGCTAAGTTTTAGATTATGATCTATGTCATCATCTTCAAAGGTCTTTCCTAACTGATGTCGGACCCTGGATACTACGCTTTCAACTCCTACGAGCAATAGTCCATTAGATAAACTAATTTTTTTCCAAAGGTCCTCAGTATGGAATTTAGCATTACGTATGATAAAATATCCGTTCCACCCAATCTGTTTTTCACGTGGCTTGTTGGAATTATAATCAACTATTAGATCTAACAGTTTATTAAATTCTTTCATATTACCATTGGTTAGTGCGCTACGGAAAGAAAAATAAGAAATACCTAACTGATCTATCTGATATAACATTTCTTCAAATATGATATCTGCTGTACGATATTGGAATTTTTTCCAATGTTCGATAACATCACAAAATTCACAATTTTTGATACAGCCTCGGCTGTCATTTATTGGTATTTCTTTGTCCTTGTATTGACTAAAGTCGTAGTCACTATAGTCAGGAAATGGAAGATCGTTAAGATTAGCCAGTGGTAACCAGTCATTATTGTTAATTCCGGGATAGTTGTAGTTACCTTTAAGATATTCTACCAATGATAATTCTCCATCTCCGATTATATAATCATCTATTAGACCAAGCTGTCGGGCTTGTTCACAAAAGGTAGATTTATCTTCTGCGACGAAGTTTTTGATACCTGTGCCGCCCACAACTATCTTAACGGCCGGGTTAATTGTTTTAATTCGAGCACACAACCAGCGTGTAAATATTTGTCCGCTGTAGATCAACATGCTCATGGCTATAGTCGGGGTATTATACTGTAATATTCTGTGAGAACAGTAGTTGATAATTTCTTCAATGTCTTCAACTGCTTCTGGATGTATTACTTGCGAAAAGAAAAAATCAAGTATCTGTTGCTTTCGGGGGTGATGCTCTATACGATTTACTATTTCAATGTTGAGATCTATCGCAACCGCACGTATGTTGTGTGTAGCCAAAACTGATTTCAATAATGCAGGAGCCATAATGGCTTCTACGGTTTCTACATAAGGTACTGCAACGATAGTGACATCCATGTTTAGGCAATTTCTACATCAGTATTGTAAGATGTGAATCCATTTTCTTTAACCACAGTAAGAACGTTGTTAACTCGACCACCCAATTCATCTCTGTGTGAAACAAGCCAAATTGATTTATGTGCATCACGTGACATTTTTTTAAGGATAGCCATAGCATTTTCTACACCACTGGCATCCATACCACTGTCAATCAATTCGTCAATAAACAATAAATTAATTGGTTGATATAATGACTCCCACACATCACGGAATGCCCATGATAATGAAAGTATAAGTCTATTACGCTCACCCCTTGATAAGTTGTCAAAGTCTAGTTCACGTCCTAGTTCTGTGATGTTTACTGACAAGTCGTTCATAAACACCACGGTATGGGGTAAGCCAATACGGTCAAGATATTGGCTTAATCTCGCGTTCAAGTAGCTGAGATTTTGATCGATAATACGTTTACGTATGTAACTGTCTTTGTTAGTTAGTAATTTATACAAGAATTCCTGATGTTCCTTCACACGAGCAAGTTCATTCATGACGGTATAATCAATTTCAGCAAGGGCAGTAGCACGCATTTCTTCAATCTGTTCCTTATACGGATCTGCCTCTGTTGATTTGATTGCCAGTTGACTCTGCAGGTTAGCTACAGTTGAACGATGATGGATAGCATCTTCTTCTTTGTCGTAGTAGACTTTTGGCATATCACCTAACTCACCAATTTCAATCAGCGCACCCTTAAGCTCGATGATTTGTGTATTATGTGCGAGAGCATCTAAGGCTGTCTGTTGTAGTGCTGTCTCTTTACCATTCAACACCTCTTCATGTTTCTCATCATGTAGATCCTGACCACAGGCATAGCATTTGTGTGCTCGAAGATCTGCGATTTCTATTTTGAGTTTTTCTACGGTCTTTAGCTCACGAGCCTCATCTTGTTCTGCACGCTGTATGGCCTTAGTAAGGTCTGAGATGTCTCTGCGTTTCTGATCGTAAGCACTTAGTTCTTTATGTGCGGCAATCTCTACATCGATATCTAATTTCAGCAGATCATCTAATGCAGATTGCAGTTTAGCTGTATCATCCTTGTGCTTAGTTAACCAAAGCATCTGACGACGCTGTAGGCTTTCTACTTGTTCTTCAATTTTCTTGTTAGCATCCTGCACAGCTTTGATCTTATATTCTTCTGCTTGTATAGCATCACGGGTGGCTTTTTGTTGTTCTTTAAGTGCTTCTGCTTTTTCACTTAACAGAGTGATACCCAGCAGTTGCTCAATAATAGTTTTCTGTTCGTTAGGTTTAGAAGCTAAGAACGGTTCAGTGTAGGTATTTAAGGCTACGATGTGCTTGAACATGTCGTGGCTCATACCCAACAGGCGTTCTATTTCTGCCTGTGTTTCTCTGCTGTCGCCTTGGCTGTTATCGTCCTTGGCTTCTTGTTCTTGATCACCTATATAGAATTTGAGCACGTTGGGTTTACGCCCACGTTCAATCTTATAGTCAACACCGTTAACTTCAAAATCGATGGTAACCAGCATGGCTTTAGTATTAGTTTTGTTGACTAAGTTGTCTTTACGGATGTTAGTCAATGCTTGACCATACAAGGCATAACTCAAGGCATTGATGATAGTGGTTTTACCTGTGCCATTACGTGCACCTGTGTCATCACCACCTAAATCAATATTCTCGCCCAAGACTAAGGTAAGGTCCTTGCGGTCAAAGTTAACAGCCTGGGTGCTGTTACCAACACTCATAAAATTCTTAACTGTGAGATATTTTATTTTAAACATATGATCTTAGATTTTGATATTCTGTAAATACATCTTCAAATTTTTCGCCACGTATGCGATCTTTATCATCATTTATCCTGAAGAATTCTCCCAGGAGGTGACTCTGATCATCGCTATTCATAAAGTATAACACTTCTTGCCACTTTTCCACAAGAGCCGCTGATCCACTGATATTACCTAACCAATTGATATGATCAACAATTTTTTTGCTTACTGATTCTTTATATGATTTTGGTAATACTCTACATGATAGAACCTCTGGAGGTAACATCGCAATACGTATGTTAAAATCTCCTGGAGGCATATTAAAAGTTTTAATCCAATGTTGCTGTAGATCGACTAAATTAAATGCATTATATACAGTCAATGTGCTGTCAATTTTAACACGAACATAATCACGTATGGCTATATAATTTTCTTCTATTACACGATATTCTACCCCTGATCTTGCGTAGTTTGCTCGTTCGCCGATTAGATCTATGCTGGCTAACACAGTTACATCAGAAAACTGTTTCCAATAATCAATAATTGAAAATTTCTTGTATTTGAGTGTAGATAAATTCGTATTGTAAACTAACTCAACATCTGTGCGTTGGTGTTCTATTAGAAAATTTAAAATCATGTAATGTTCATACATAACTAATGGTTCACCACCAGCAAAATATATTTGTTCTAATTCATGGATGCTTTCTTTAACGAAGCCTAATACATTAGATATTTCTGCAGAATTCAGTTTTAATTCTACAAAATTATTTTGATCATATATTTCAGGATATAATTCGATTTCTTCTCGTGCGATTCTTGAACTGTATTTTCCACTGCAAGATCTACAACGTAGATTACAGACATTTGAAGTCCTGAAATCAAAAGATCTTAGTTTGAATTCCTCAAATGTTCCATCTGGCTTGGTTTTGTTTATTAATGGCATATGATGTCGGAATAAACTATTATTTTCTTGTCGCAGAGAAATTAAATTCCTATCTTCTTGCCTCCAACAGTTGTTGCAGACATCAGGTCTTTGCCCAGCTAACATCTGTCTGCGCACGGTTTTCATTTTTTCATTATTGATGACTGTGTTAAGATCGTCTTGACTTACGTGGCCTAAAGGATAATTTTCGTCAAATTGGCAGCAGGTCCCTATTCTTCCTTGCGGACTAATATGCAAATGCATCCATGGAAGAATACAAATCGAATCTTGATTGATGACCTTTTTTTGAAATCGGCCCGGCATTAGTTTGAAACTAATTTCTACGTCTGCAGGAGTAAAAATATCTTTTATAGTCTTAAGATCTCTGTGTATGTCTTCTTTATTTGTATGCAATTCAACGAAGAAATTTGGGATATCTAACTTAGATAGATATTCTTGTAGACGTAATAGTGCATTACCTACTGCTGAATCGTTATTAAACACATCTTGGGTATATGCTACGACCAATTTAAAATCATTAGAGTATACTTCTTGTTTTTCTTTAGATAATAAATCATATAACCACTTGTCACCAAATGATGAGTATTCAGATAGATCTATCATTTATAGGTGCCTGTAGATATCTAACAATAAATTTGGATCGTAATGATCACTATTAATATTAGTCAATTGATTGGTGACAATAGTATCAATACTTTCAAATTGTATATTACCTAAAATAATATCAGTTCCAATATCTGTGTTTTTAACTGGCAGCAGGGTCAGCTCACGTAGGCTATAAGTACCAACAAATGTTTCTTTAATAAAGGTAGCTTCTTCGTAAGTGATGTCAATATCTAAATTAACACGACAATGCATATTTGGTAATAGTAATGTTTCCGGAGTTTTTAACACATCGCTGAGATTATACACCCTATAACGCGGTTGATCGACCCAAGTATGGAATACTGGATCCTTGCCCCATTCAACAATCATCATACCACGAGCATCATCACCAGCATCTGCATAATTATGTGGGAAACAATTACCTAAATAGATAACATTACCTTTTTGTTGACGTTTGTGGAAGTGTCCTGAAAATACTGTTTCAAATCCTTGGAACGCTTCTACTTGTATCTCACCTGTGTCTGGCATAGCTACCATAGCATTCATCATGAAGTGCGGTAGTTCAAAATGTCCAAAACAGTATTTGCCTTCTAACTTGTGAACACGCTTATGATCGTCACCAACAAGCCAAGGAGCGATAGTAACATCACCTTCAGCAAACCAATCGTTGACAATCTGCACATTAGGGAGGTGCCGCGCCCATTCGACACTTTGTATATCTCGCTTGTCACGATAGTAAAGATCATGATTACCAGGAATAAAATATACCCGATCAAATGCATCATTCAATAACTCCAATGCCCTAAGGCTGTAATTAAGTGTGACGATATTAATCGCCGCACGATTATTGTGCCAATCTCCAGTGAAGAAACAGGTCTCGCATCCTTCAGCTTTGGCAGTTTCAATGAACCACTTGATGAAATTCAAACAGTCGTCGTTGTGTGTTTGGCTATTAGACTTCAATCCAAAATGGATATCCGTGCAAACAGCCGCTTTTTTAAATAGATTAGCCATACATTTATTATACCTTATTAATCTTGATTTGTCTACTCATAGTTCATTAAATTGGCTATTTCCTTGTGTGCATCAGCAAAGTTTTGATTTCTTTCTATATCTAACTGCTTCATATAGTCAAAAAATTCTTTATTATTACCTGTGTAATTTATATTTTTTAGTTTGTTTATTAATTTTGCGATTAACGGGTGATCTTTCCTCGAAGATAACTTATCAATTACCGCAAGTCTTGCAGGTGCAGGCAACAAATCAACGGAAAGGAAATCGGGACCCAACAACATATTGAAGTAGATGGGTAATCCCAAAGATTCTGTCCATTGGACTAATTCTGGCATATAATAGACATTTTGTATACTCACCGTGGGAAATATTTCTATATTAAAATTGTCACTGATGCGATTTTTAAATTTGTTAACGTTTTCTTCTAATACTTTCCAATCCCCGCCATTGCGTTGATATTCAAATCTTTGTTTGATATCATCTACACTGATATTCACAGTAACAGATTTAAAATTGTTCCATAAGTCAAAAAATCTGTCAGAATAAAATGTTCCGTTGGTATTATAAAATAGTCTAATATCTTTAGATACTCCGGCGTTAATTAATTTTCTTAGGAAATTAAAATGTTTTTTAGACATCATGGTCTCACCACCATATAGATCTAAATATTTGATATTTTGAATTAGTCCTTCCATCTGGTGCCAGAATTGATCAGTATCTTCCCATTGCACAGATTTTTGTATTTTTATGAAATCTTGTTCTGCGAGTCGTCCAGCTGATAGCTCTTGTTTACCAATTTCTACGCTGGAGAGTGGTCCGCATATCCTGCAGGAAAGATTGCACAGATTCCCTAAATTTAAATCAAATAGTTGAAGGTTGTTGATATCTTCAGCGTTCCAATTAACTTTGTAATAAATTTCTTTAAATTTGTTTTTACCATTCTGTCGCATGCTGGGCAGATTGTCTTTTTCTCTCGCCCAACAGTTTTTACAACCTGTTGGTTTTTGATGTGTGCGAAGTTGGTCACGCAATGATTTCATCGCAGGACTTAGATATATTTCCTCAAGGTTGTTATTGTTTATGTTAAGATCGTTGCCTTGATCGTCCTGCAGATATCCATCATAGTAACAGCAAGGAGATATGTCTCCAGTGGTGCTAATACGTAAATTAATCCAAGGATATATACAGTGTCCATCATGTAGATCATAATCTAATGCCTCAGGGTCGTAATATTCTATAGATTCAAATAGAGTGAAATATTCAGGAATATCAAACTCTATCAAAAGATCTTTAGTGAGATTTAAAATATTATGCGAATGTTTGCTATAGATAAAAAGAATCCTTTCATGATCTTGAAAAATATCTTTTTTAACAGCCAAAAGAGATTGGTGTAGATCAGCAAACGATCTTATTTTGGTTAGATCAACTTGACCAACAATAGAAAAATTATTCTTCGTAATGCCCGCCACCCGCACCCCACTCGCCTTGTCGAGTGTAACTTGGATTGTAGTTGTTCATTTCTAAAATATCATCACGAATGTTTTGATTTCGCTTCTCGATGTTAAGAACACGAGTAAAGCTGTTGGTAATTGCTGCTGTGTAGTAAGCAAAAGGGTTTTGACTTTTTGACTCATCAAACTGTAGACCAATTTGGCTTAGCTGTAGTAATGCCTGGCTACGCATTTCATCGTTATAGGTATAACCACGCCAGTTACTACGAGTAGCATAACGCTCACATAATTTAATGAACATGTGTGCGAGTTTAGCAGTCATGGTTCCGTGGTCTTTTGAAAATTTACCTTTTTCAACACCACCTTTCCAATGGCTTTTGCCTACACAGATAGGTGTGCCTTCTTCATCTACACGGAAATGTTGGAACGGAGGGAAGTTTACTTTGGTATACTTAGTAGCACCCTTGACCACTACAGGTTCATCATACTCTGTTTCAAAATTATCTTCGTCAGCATCGTATTCTTCTTGTGCTTTTTGATCTGCTTTTTTCTGTTTAGCTTCGTCGATTGGTATGTGTTCCCAAGTCATAACACGGAAAACCACATCTGTTTGTGGAATATCTTTGGTAGGAGTTAGGTATTCGTCTAACTTTTTCTTAATGCCATTTAATAGATCAGCTTCTTGTGCTTCTTTGGCTAATCGCTCTGCGCGAGCTTTGCGTGCTTCTTGTATGGATTTTTTAGTGATTTTGTCTACGCTGGTAACTATAGCATCGTAGCTTTTTACACTATCGTCTATGAAACTACAGTAAGTTAGTTTACTTTTTGCAATTTCTTTTAGTATATCTTTGTTGTTGAGGTAGTTGACCTTTCGCATTGTTAAGTTTTCCTTTTAAACTACTACTATTATATTACCTATAAATACACTAAAGCAAGAGGTATTTTAAATTATGGCTATAAATTTATCTGGACTATATAACCAGTCAAACAGTTTCCTTCCGGGCTACACCTCTGACAAGGGGCATATACCAGGAAGTAACACAGTGTTTGATCTGCTGAACCCCAGTAAACAGCGCCTTGGCAATTCAGGATTAGGCCTTGGCGGAGTATTGGGCAAAGCAAAATCTATACCTAACATTGGATTCCAAAATGCCTCAGGGTCAGGCGGTGCTACTGCGGCCGCTGAAGACGATTGGCGTGTCCGTGTAAGTTTAGCCGCAGGTGCTGGAATATTTTATCAAGATCCAACGATACTCGAAAATGCACTGATGTATCCGTTAGTTGAAACCAATGGCGTTATTTGGCCATATGTTCCTCAGATTTCAGTAACACATAATGCCAACTATTCAAGTGCAGCCCTTACACATAGTAATTATCCCGCACATTTCTACAACAACTCAGAAGTGGCAGACATACAGGTGTCGGGCGAATTTACTGTGCAGAGTCCTGCAGACGGACAATATCTAATGGCTGCGGTTTATTTCTTCCGTGCGGCTACTAAGATGTTCTTTGGACAAGGTGCTAATGTAGGCAATCCACCACCTATAGTATTCTTAGATGGATACGGTAGTCACTATTTCCCTCATGTGCCTTGTGTGATCAGCAGCTTTACTCATACTATGCCCTCTGAAGTAGACTACCTACAGGTTCCGATCAGCCAAACTACTCTAACTGAGACGCCCACTACACCAGGTAATACTAATTTTGGCAGTGTGCAACTTACTGAAGAAGAACAAAAATATGTTCCGTCACTGTTACAGGCCAGCAAAGAAGGCACACGACAAACTT
>Ga0214919_10004032_pt1 | contig 21647 bp, 18 predicted proteins | sample LL1503_MetaG_FD_177994 | JGI IMG/M metagenome (GOLD analysis project Ga0214919, IMG submission 177994) | Freshwater microbial communities from Lake Lanier, Atlanta, Georgia, United States - LL-1503 | ecosystem: Environmental > Aquatic > Freshwater > Lake | place: USA: Georgia | collected... | reverse complement strand
TCAGGCAGGTCACGGCCCCAGTTGACACCGGTGAAGTGGCGATCTTCCTGGTTGGCGCCGCAGACGAAATCGCTCATCGCCGCCACCGTGCGGTCAGCGATCACCTTGACCGGCTTCTTCAAGCCGATCGGGCCGAGGTAGCCCGGTTTGCAGCCGAAGTGCTCGTCGATCTCGGCGACGGTCGCGAAGCGCCAACCGGACTTGAAGCCTGCCAACTTGCCAGCCTTGACCTCGTTGAGCTCATGGTCGCCCCGCACCAGCAGCAACCAGACGGTGCTGCGGGCGATGTCGCCCGCCTCGTCGAGCTCGTCGGTCGCCAGCACCAGGCTCTTGACGGTTTGCTGCAGCGGCAGGCTCAGCAGTTCAGCCACCGCCGCGCATGTGCTCTTGCCCGGCGTCGCTGTGTTGACCATCGCCTGCATGGGTGCAGCACGCGGCGCAGCCGGTACCACGCCTTCGGCCAGCTCGATGTTCGCAGCGTAGTCGCTGGTCGGACAGTAAACGATGGCGTCCTCGCCGGTGTCGGCGATGACCTGGAACTCGTGCGACAAGTCACCCCCGATCGCGCCGGTATCGGCCGCCACCGCCCGGTACTGCAGCCCGAAGCGGTCGAAGATTCGTTTGTAGGCGTCGAACATGGCTTGATAGCTCTTGGCGGCGGCGGCCGGGTCGCGGTCGAAGGAGTAAGCGTCCTTCATCGTGAACTCGCGTCCGCGCATCACGCCGAAACGCGGCCTGCGCTCGTCGCGGAACTTGGTCTGGATGTGGTAGAAATTCTTTGGCAGCTGGCGGTAGCTGCGCAGCTCTTGCCGGGCGATGTCGGTCACAACCTCTTCGCTGGTGGGCTGGATGATGTAGTCGCGGTCATGGCGGTCTTTGACCCGCAGCAGCTCGGGACCCATCTTGGCGAATCGCCCAGTCTCCTGCCAGAGCTCGGCCGGCTGCACCACCGGCATCAGCAACTCGACCGCGCCGGCGCGGTTCATCTCGTCGCGGATGATCGCCTCGACCTTGCGGATCACCCGCAGCCCCATCGGCATGTAGTTGTAGATCCCTGCCCCCAGGCGCTTGATCATGCCGGCGCGCATCATCAACTGGTGGCTCACCACCTCGGCGTCGGCGGGGGCTTCCTTCAGGGTGGAGATGAAGAACTGGGAGGCTTTCATGGGGCGGGTAGGGTCTCGGGTCGGGCGGGGGCTGTGGGGTGGCCGGGCCTCTAGCCTGAGGTTTGTCAGACTGCCGCCCCACTGCTGCGGGCGCAGGCGGTTTGGCAAGGGTTCGCACACCGCACAAAGCAAGTGCAATAATGAACTTAATACAGAAATTGGGGTTTGATTATGCTCGACAGGGAAGGCTTCAGGCCCAACGTCGGCATCATCCTGCTCAACGCGCGGAACCAGGTGTTCTGGGGCAAAAGGCTGCGGACACACTCGTGGCAGTTCCCTCAGGGCGGTATCAAATTTGGCGAGTCGCCTGAGCAGGCCATGTTGCGCGAGCTTCATGAAGAAGTAGGTCTGCACCCGGAGCATGTGCGAATCCTGGCGCGCACCCGGGACTGGCTGCGCTATGAGGTGCCCGAGCATTTCATCCGCAAGGATGCGCGCGGCCATTACCGCGGCCAGAAGCAGATCTGGTTTCTGTTGCGCCTGATGGGGCGCGACAGCGATCTGGACTTGCGCGCCACCGACCACCCCGAGTTCGACGCTTGGCGATGGAACGAGTACTGGGTGCCGCTGGAACTGGTGATCGAGTTCAAGCGCGAGGTCTACCAGCTGGCGCTCAACGAGCTGGCGCGGTTTCTGCCCAGGGTGAATCCGCAAAACCGCTACCTGCGAGGCAACCTGCGTACTGGCCACCCCGACGATGATGAAGGACAGTTCCAGGACCCGGGCGGCTTGCACGATGAGCACGGCGATACGCTGACGCCACCGGACCACCCTGGCGACACCGGGCACAAGCCTGAGTAAGCGGCGGTCTCAGACTGCCAGCCCATCGCCCCAGGGCAGCATCAGCGACAACCACAGCAACTGCTCAAACACGGGCTTGAAGCGGTCGGCGATGGCTTGCGGATCCGGGCACAGTGCGGCATCGCTAACCAAAGAAAACTGAACGCCCCCGCGATAGCTGAGGAGGCTCACGCCGACGCCGACGTCGCCCGCTGCAGGCACCCAGAACATCGCCTGGCGCAGCGTGGCACCGCAAAGCTTGACGAACTCGCGCGACGCAGTCGCCTATGCAGTGGTGGATCCGGTCGATCATCGCGCAGCCCGCTTCGCACCGCTCGACCAGATGAAACTGCCACAGTGTCAAGCAGGCGCTCGGCGATTCGCTCGCGCAAGGCCGACTGGCTGATGGCCGGCGTGAGCAACCAGACGCCGACGATCATCATCAGGTTGATCTCGTTGTCCCTGCGCAGCCAGGCGGTATCGACCAGCGACATGCTGCGCTCGGCAGTGGCTGGCATCAAATCATCGCCTGTGGTCTGTCCGACTCCACGCCATCGTCGTGCCAGGACCACGATGCTGGCTGTGTCGGCCCGCGTCAAGGCCGATACTGCGCCCCAGGAGACCATCGATGACCCAACTCAAACCGCAATTCGACCAAGCCGTGGCCCGGAGCAAGCAGCTACCCGAAAGGCCTGACAACATGACCTTGCTGCAGATCTACGCCCTCTACAAACAAGCCAGCGTCGGTGATGTCGATGGCGACCGGCCCGGCTTCACCGACATGGTGGGCCGCGCCAAATGGGACGCCTGGAACCTGTTGAAGGGCCGGACCGCCGAGCAGGCGATGCAGGACTACATCGATCTGATCGAATCGCTGCAGTAAGGCCGCGCCAAGCGCGCGTCAGCGTCCGCCCGACGAAGCCGATTGCGCGGCGCCGAGCAAGCGGTCGAGGTTGCCCTCGATCTCAGCTTCGATCCTGTGCGAGAAAACGCCTAGCAAGATGCCGAGCTTGGCCTGCAGGTCGAATTGGTCGGCCGCGACGGTCAGCCGGCCACGGACACCGCTGCGGCTGAATTCCACCGTGTCACTGGTCTCGCCTTCGAGCACGGTGCAGGCCATGTCGAAGCTGCTCTCAGCCTGTTCAGCCCAATCCCAGGCGACTTGGCGGGCTCTCTCGAGCCCCAGGCTGTGCTGGCGGCGAATTCGGATTTCGGACATCGGTCAGGCCAGTCGGGTCAAGGATTGGCCTGCAGTGTCGCGCGTCGCGCGGCCCGGGGCAAGTCAGCGAGGCGTCGCACCTCGGCGTGAAAACGACTGAAATCACGACCCTGCTGTTCGAACAGCTGCTCGAAACCCGGCACCAAACCGTCGTACGCGGCTTGCAGCGCCAATGATGCGTTGTTGGCCTGCGCAAACCAGCTGTCGTAGCCTTTGAAACCGGCCCAAGGTCCGGTCGCCGAGGCTTTCAGCGCAGCGTGTTCAGCCCGCATCGCGGCCAACAATTCGGCCTTGCGCTGGCGCTTCTGAGCTTCGGATTGCGAGCTGTCGTAGAGCGTGTGCAGCGCGCGGCGGGCGCGCCCGGTGATCGCTCGAAAATCGCGCTGGCGCTGAGACGCTGACGCATCGTCGATGGCCTGTCCGCTGTTGGCCTGCCAGCGCGCCAGCCCGAGCCGCTCAACCGCCGTGGCATAGGACTCGTTGAAGTCGGTGTCGCCAGGCACGTAGACCACCTGGTGCGCCAATTCGTGGAAGATCAGCCGCGCCAACGCGGACTCGGCGCCGTTGACAAAAGTGTTGAGCAGTGGGTCACCGCCCAGCCAGTTGGTCCAGCCCAGCGTGCTGTAAGCCGGCACGCCGTAGACGCTGACCTCGAGCCCGGCCGCTTGCTGCGCCATCGCATCGACCTCGGCAGCTTCGCGCTGAAAATAGCCGCGGTAGCCGACGCAGCCCATCAGCGGGTAACACCAGGTCTTGAGCGTGAGCGAGAGTTCGGGCGCAGCCACCAGATTCCACACCGCCGCCGATCGGCCCAGGTCGGCATAGCGGCGGTAGCTGGGGTTGTCTGGCAGAGCCAGCTCGCGCACCGCGAAGTCGCGCAGTTGCAGCGCCAGCCGCAAGCGTTCGCGCAGCGGCGCCGGTGTTGCCGGGTCGGCCAGCCAGTCGCTCACCGGGCGGGCACGCCGCATCAAGTCCAGATGGCCGACCAGCGACTGGCTGTAATAGCTCAGTGACCCACCCTCGCTGGCACAGCCGCTGGCCAGGCACAGCGCGGCGATCACCGCTGCCAGTCGCGCCGCCAATCGCGCTGCCAATCGCGCAGCGCCGACCCAGCGCTCAGCCAGCGCTAGGCTCAATCGGCCGCCACCTCGACCAGGCAGTCGTAGAAGGTCGGGCCGCGACCGATGTCGGTCAGCCGTTGACTGGTCAGCTCGTTGACGTTGGTGCCGTCGGCACCAAGCTTGCGCCACCAAATGCCCAATCCATTGACCACACCCTGGCGCGCCCGATCGCCGACCGCCGCCTTGCAGCGGTAACTGCCGCGGTCGTTGTAAACCCGCACCATCGCACCGTCGGCGATGCCGCGCGACGCAGCGTCGTCGGGGTGGAGTTCGACCAAGGGCTCGCCCTCGATGCTGCGCAGGCTCTTGACATTGACAAAGCTGGAGTTCAGGAAATGCCGTGCCGGCGGCGAGATCATCGCCAGCGGGTAGCGCGCGGCCAACGCTGGCGCCGACTGCGCGCTCTCGTACGGTGGCAGATAGTCGGGCAAGCCCTGCCCGGCCACGGCCACCTGGGCCCGGCCGTTGGCCGTGGCGAAACCGCCTTCGGCAAAAGGCAACTCGGGCAGCGGCAGCTTGACCCAGCCCTGGCGGCTGAGCCGTTCGAAATCCAGCTTGGGCACAGCCTGGCGCGCAAGCTGCTCGTCGCTGTCGGCAAAACACCGCTCAGTGAAACCCATGCGCGCGGCGAGCTCGCGAAAGATCTGGGTGTTGGGTTTGGCCTGGCCGATCGGCGCGACCGCTGGGTGGTTGATCAGCAGGTAGGTGTGGCCGTAGCTCGCGTGCAGGTCTAGGTGCTCGAGCTGGGTCGTGGCGGGCAGCACGTAATCGGCCTGGTCGGCGGTGTCGGTCAGGAAATGCTCGAGCACCACGGTGAACAAGTCCTCGCGCTGGAAACCCGCCACCACCTTGGGCGACTCGGGTGCCACCGCCACCGGGTTGCTGTTGTAGACGATCAGCGCCTCGATCTTCGGCCCGAATTCGGCCGAAGCCGGGCGCAGCAAGTCGTCGCCTATCGTGCTCATATTGATCACGCGCTGGCGACGCCCGAACGCCAAATCAGGGCGCTGCAGTGCGGCGCTGTCGATGAAGTCCTTGAACCACCCCGATGCCGACAGCAGCAGGCCGCCGCCGCGCTGGCGCCAGGCCCCTGTCAAGCAGGGCAGCAAGGCGATCAACCGCACCGCATTGCCGCCGCCATGCGTGCGCTGCATGCCGTAGTTCAGACGGATCGCCGCCGGCCGGGTGAGGGCGTAGTCGCGGGCCAGACCGCGCACCTCGTCGGCGCTCAGGCCGCAGACCGCCGCCACACGGTCGGGGTCCCAGGCCAGTGCCTGCTCGCGCAGTGCCTCGAAGCCATCGACATGGGCGGCGATATAGGCCTCGTCTAACCAGCCGTTGCGGATCAGCTCGTGCATCAGGCCCAGCGCCAGCGCGCCGTCGCTGCCAGGCAGCAAGGCCAGGTGCTGGTGGCACTTCTCGGCGGTCTCGGTGCGGCGCGGGTCGATGCAGACCAGCTTGGCGCCAGCACGCTTGGCCTGCTGTGCGAAGGTCCAGAAATGCAGGTTGGAGGCGATCGAATTGCTGCCCCAGATCAGGATCAGCTTGGCCTGCGCGTAGTCCTCCAGGTGCATGCCGAGCTTGCCGCCGTAGGTCATCGCCAGCGCCTCGCCGCCCGCCGACGAGCAGATCGTGCGGTCGAGCAAGGATGCGCCGAGTCGGTTGAAGAAACGTGCGGCGATGCTCTCGCCCTGCAGCAAGCCCATCGTGCCGGCGTAGCTGTAGGGCACGATGGCCTGCGGATCGCGCGCAGCGATCACCGTCAGCCGCGCGGCGATGTCGCCCAATGCCTCGTCCCAGCTCACCGGCTCGAACCGGCCCAAGCCCTTGGGGCCGACACGCTTGAGCGGCGTCAGCACCCGCTCGGGGTGGTAGCTGCGCTCTTGGTAGCGCGAGACCTTGGTGCACAGCGCGCCGTGGGTCGGCGGGTGATCCGGGTCGCCGGCAACCTTGACGACCCGGCCGGCTTCGACCGTGATCTTCAGCGCGCAGGTGTCGGGGCAATCGTGCGGGCAGGCGCCGCGGACAATATGCTGGGCAAGGACAGGCATGTTCATGCAGTGACTATTGCACAGACCGTCGCCAAAAGGCGGCCAAGCCCGTATCGCAAACCCTGTCTTGGCCGCCAGCGTAAACTGAGTTGCACCGTTTCCCGCCTGCCTGGGCACTTCATCTGGAGCTTTTCCATGCAACTGATCGAATCCATCCTCGCCGATGCGGCCGCCATCACCGCGCTGCGCCGCGACATCCACGCCCACCCTGAGCTGTGCTTCCAGGAAATGCGCACCGCCGATGTGATCGCCAAAGCGCTGACCGATTGGGGCATTCCGGTGCACCGGGGACTGGGCACCACCGGCGTGGTGGCGATCATCAAGAACGGCACATCGGATCGCGCGGTCGGCCTGCGCGCCGACATCGACGCGCTGCCGGTGACCGAGCGCAACCAGTTCGCCCATGCCAGCCAGCACCCGGGCAAGATGCACGCCTGCGGCCATGACGGCCACACCGCGATGCTGCTGGCCGCAGCCAAGCACCTGTCGCGGCACCGCAACTTCGACGGCACGGTCTACCTGATCTTCCAGCCGGCGGAAGAAGGCGGCGGCGGCGCGCGCGAGATGATCAAGGACGGTTTGTTCAAGCTGTTCCCGATGGAAGCCGTTTTCGGCGCCCACAACTGGCCGGGCATGGCAGTAGGACAGTTCGCGCTCAAGGCCGGACCTTGCTACGCGTCGAGCAACGAGTTCAAGATCACCGTCAAGGGCAAGGGCGCGCATGGTGCGATGCCACACCTGGGCGTCGACCCGGTGCCGGCGGCCTGCGCGATGGTGCAAGGCTTCCAGACCATCATCTCGCGCAACCTGCGGCCGATCGACACCGGCGTGATCTCGGTGACGATGATCCACACCGGTGAAGCGACCAACGTGATCCCCGAGAGCTGCGAAATCCAGGGCACGGTGCGAACCTTCAGCACCGAGGTGCTCGACATGATCGAGCGCAGGATGAAAGCCATGGCAGAAGCCACCGCCGAGGCCTTCGAATGCGGCTGCGAGTTCGAATTCAGCCGCAACTACCCGCCGACGATCAACCATGCCGCCGAGACCGACTTTGCACGCAGCGTGCTGGTCGACGTGGTCGGCGAAGCCAACGTGCTCGAATTCGAGCCGACCATGGGCGCCGAGGACTTCAGCTATTACTTGCTGGAAAAGCCAGGCTGCTACTTCATGATCGGCAACGGCGACGGCGCGCACCGCGAAGGCGGCCATGGTCTCGGGCCTTGCATGCTGCACAACCCGAGCTACGACTTCAACGACGACCTGATCCCGTTGGGCGCGACCGCCTGGGTGCGTATCGCCGAGCGCTGGCTCGCCACACCGCGCTGAGTCTGCTGTGTCAGCGTCCGACTGCTTCGCCCAGCGCTACGACCAGGCGCGGGGCAAGTTCCACGCGGCCGCCGAGGCTGCCGGGCTCGATGTTCACAGCCATCCGCACCCGATGCTGGGCCAGGACGGCGAGGCGCTGGCGATGGACGTGGTGCGCGATGGCCCAGCCGATGCCCGCGCCGTGCTGCTGCTGAGTTCGGCCTGCCACGGTGTCGAGGGCTTTTGCGGTTCGGGCGTCCAGGTCGCCGCCATCGGTGACGCCGGGCTGCGCCAGGCCGCGCATGCCGCCGGCGTGGCCTTGGTCTACGTCCACGGCCTGAACCCCTACGGCTTCTCGTGGTGGCGGCGAACGACGCAGGAAAACGTCGACTTGAACCGCAATTTTCAGGATTTTTCGCAGCCGCTGCCGCGCAACGCCGATTACGACGAGATCTCGCATTTGCTGGTGCCCGCCAATTGGCCGCCCTCGCCTGCGGTGCAGCAAGCCGTTGCCGAGTTCATCGCACGGCGCGGCATGGCCGCCTGGCAGACCGCCGTCAGCGGTGGCCAATACCACCACCCGGAGGGCTTGTTCTACGGCGGTCAGAACCCGACCTGGAGCCAGCAGACGCTGCGCCAGGTGCTGCGCGACCACGGTCAGCGCTGCGAACGGCTGGGCTGGATAGACTTTCACACCGGCCTGGGGCCCAGCGGCGTGGGCGAGCGAATCTTCGCCTGCCGTGATGACGCGGCAGCACTGGCGCGAGCGCAAGCCTGGTGGGGCGGGCCGGACCGCAACCGGGTGACCTCGATCTACGACGGCTCATCGACCTCAGCGCCGCTCAAGGGCTTGATGTGGACTGCCGTCGACCAGGAATGCCCGCAAGCCGAGTACACCGGCATCGCGCTCGAGTACGGCACGCTGCCGATGGTCGAGATGCTGGACGCCTTGCGCGCCGACCAATGGGCAGAGAACCACCCCGAGGCGCCGGCCGACCAGCGCGCGGCGATCAAGCGCCTGGTCCGCGACGCGTTCTACGTCGACACGCCGGCCTGGCAGCAGCAAATCCTCGACCAGGGCCTGCAGGCGGTCCGCCAAGGTGTCGCAGGATTGTCCGCCGCCAAGCCTTGAAAAACCGAGCCGACAGGCTCGCCGAGCCCGGCAGCTGATCCGCTCAAGCAGCGGCCGGGAGCCGAAGCTCGACAAGCCTGCGGCGCTGATCCCAGCGACCGAGGAACCACAGTCCGGCGGCCATCCCGATGTGCAGAAAATCACCCGGCTGGAACCCCACCAGCCTGAACTGCGCCGCAAAGGTCAACAGGGCCGCCAGCAGACAGGCGCCCCCCGCTGCGGCGGTCCAGTCGCGCCGGCGCAAGCCCATGCCCAGCAGGCTGACGACGGCCCCCAAAGCGCAGGCTGTAGACCAGGGCTTGAGCCCGGCCTGCACGACGATCATCATCCCCAGCGTCGCCGACACCACGGCGAAGATCCAGGCCAGGCGCCGCTGCTTCGCCACCGCCCCCTCAGGCCAGATCACCGCCACGGCCAGCAGCGGCAACGCCACCGCAGCGCCCAGCATTGACATCAGTTGGTGCAGCGAAGGCAGCGGCAGCAGTCCCGAGAAGCGCAGCGTGCCCAGCACTGCGGCCGCACCCAGCAAGGTGCAAGCCAGGCGCAAGGCCGGCGCGCGCGCGGCCTGCCAGGCGACCGTCAAAGCCACGCCGGCGAGCAGCGCGTCGAACAGCGCCTGCCAGTTCATGCCGGACCCATCTGCCGCAGCGGCTCGACAGGCTCACCCAGCGCCTTGGCCAGCAAGGCCAGGCTCGCAAAGCCCATGACCGCGGCAGCGATCTGCGCTGCGGCCGGCACCGCGCAGAACCATTGCCCACTGGCCAGCGCGCCGAACATCAGCAGCGCGCGCAGCGCCTCGACCTGCACGCCATAGCGACGGCCGGCAAACATCCGGCTCAAGCAATAGGCGTTGAGGGCGATCAGTGCGCCATAGCATGCGCGCATCGGCACGCTCAAGCTGTTGGTCACACTGAGCCAGTGCATGAACAGCACGAATCCGGTCGCGCAGGCCGTCAGCGCATAGATTTGCTGCCACTTCGGCGTCGGTGTCTCGAAGCGCTCCACACGGCTGATGTCGATCGGCGCAGCTCTTGGCACACCATCAGGCGTCCACGCCGGCGTGGCAAAGACTTCCATCAGCTTGTTCTTCCAGCCCGGCGTATAGCGCAAGCCCTGCCAGATGCCGGCATAGTTCGTCAGGTTGGCCCAGACCGGGTTCCAGCTGCGCAGCGGCTTCAGCAAACCGTAGACCACCGGCTCGTTGTCGCGCTCCTGGGCATAAGTGCCGAAGATGCGGTCCCAGATGATCAGCGTGGCCCCGTAATTGACGTCGATGCAGTAATCGTTGCGGCCATGGTGGCAGCGGTGGTTCGACGGCGTGACAAAGATGCGGTCGACCCAGCCCAGCTTGGGGACCAGCTGCGTGTGCACCCAGAACTGGTAGATCGCGCTCAACAAGGCCACCGTGACGAACACCGACACCGGAATGCCGACAACAGCCATCGGTACGTAGAAAACCCAATAGAACAACTGGTTCGTCGAAGACTGACGCAGCGCCGTCGACAGATTGAAGTCTTCGCTCGAATGGTGCACCACATGGGCCGCCCAGAGCAGCCTGACCTCATGCCCGGCGCGGTGCGCCCAGTAATACAGAAAGTCGTACATGAAAAAGGCCAACACCCAGACCCAAGGCTGCCTGGTATCGAACTGGAAAGTGCCGACGCGCTCGACAAACAGCGCGTAGAAAATCACCGTCACCAGTTTGACCAGCGAGCGCACCGCCTCGCTGATGAAACCGATGTTCACGCTGGTGACAGCGTCGTGCACGCGGTAAACGGCGCGGCCCATCCAGCGCGACGCCAGCACTTCGACCAGCAACAGCGCCATGAACACGGGGACAGCGTAGAGAATAGGTGGCATGTTCTTGGGGTTCGTGTGGACAGGTCGAAGGCAGATGGTCTGGCTTCACCGCAGGCGTCGAACCAGGGATCGACCAGAAAATAATACTATGGCCAGGACCATCGAATATTTCAGTTGTTTGCAGCGCAGGGGATCGGCCTTGACCGCAGGATCGTCAAGCCACCACGGGCGCAGCCTCAAGCGCCGCTGCACACAACAGCCTCGCCCTCGACGAACACGCGCTTGAGCCGCAGATCCCGGTCAAGCACGACCAGGTCCGCCAGGCAAGCCGTCGCGAGGCGGCCGCGCCGCAGCTCGCCCAGGTAGTCGGCAGCGTGGGTTGAGACGCGCATCGACGCTTCGGCCAGATCCAGCCCCAGCCCGACCAGGTTGCGCAGCGCCTGGTCCATCGTCAACGCGCTGCCCGCGAGCGTGCCATCGGCGAGCCGGACGCCACCCAAGCACTTGTGAACCGTCTGGCGTCCGAGCCTGTACTCCCCGTCGGGCATGCCTGCTGCTGCGGTCGAGTCGGTGACGCAGAACAGCCCCGGAATCGCCCGCAGCGCGACCTTGATCGCGCCGGGATGGACATGCAGCAGGTCGGGGATCAGCTCGGCATGGCGGGCATGGGCAAGTGCTGCACCGACCATGCCGGGCGCGCGGTGGTGCAGGCCGGTCATCGCGTTGAACAAATGCGTGAAGCCGCTCGCGCCATGGTCAAGCGCGGCGACGCCGTCCTCGTAGCTGCCCAGGCTGTGACCAATCTGCACCCTGACACCCGCCTCGCTGAGCGCCTTGACGATGGCCAAATGACCTTCGACCTCGGGGGCGATCGTGACCAGCCGGATCGGCGCCAGCGCCGCCAACCGCGTCAGCGCCTGTTGCGTCGCGACACGCGCGTGGTCGGGTTGCGCGCCAAGCTTGGCCGGGTTGATGAACGGTCCTTCCAGGTGCGCGCCGAGCAGCCTCGCCGCGCCGGTCGGGCGCTGGACGCAGGCCTCGGCGATGGCCCGCAGCGCTTGGTCGATGTCGCTGTCCGGTGCGGTCATCGTGGCGGCCAGCATGCTGGTGGTGCCGTGGCTGGCGTGCAGCCTGGCGATGGTCTGCGCCGCGTCGCCAGCCTGCATGAAATCCCGGCCACCGCCGCCGTGGACATGCAGGTCGATGAACCCTGGCAGGATGAAATCATCGAGGTTGGACGCCGGGTCGCCGGCCTGGCCGTCAATGCGCAGGATCTGCTGGTCGAAAGCGATCGTGCCCCGGACCCAACCATCGGGGGTCAGGATGTTGCCTTGCAGGCTTTGCGTCATCGCTGCCGGTCCTGGGAAATGTGCATCAGAGGTTCATCAGAGGGTCCATGGGCGCCGCATCATGCACAAGACTGCGGCACCCAATCTTCGACCCGGTGGCAGGCGACCTGCTGGCCGTCGAACTCGCGCAGCAGCGGCAACTCGGCCGCGCAGCGAGCGCTCGCCTGCGGGCAGCGCTTGTGGAAGGCACAGCCCGACGGCGGGTCCAGCGCGCTGGGCAGCTCGCCATGGATCGCGATGGCGGGATGCCGATCGGCGGCACGGATCGCCGGGGTCGAGCTCATCAAGGCCTGGGTGTAGGGATGCAGCGGCCGGGCGAACAAGCGCTGCTTGTCGCCGATCTCGACGATTCGGCCGAGGTACATCACCATCACGCGGTCGGCCATGTGCTCGACCACGCCGAGGTTGTGCGAGATGAAGACGCAAGCCATGCCGAACTCGGCCTGCAGGTCCATGAACAGGTTCAGGATCTGGGCCTGGATCGAAACGTCGAGCGCCGAGACCGGCTCGTCGGCGACAACGATGCGTGGCTGCAGCATCATCGCGCGGGCAATCGCGATGCGCTGGCGCTGGCCCCCTGAGAACATGTGCGGGTAGCGCCGACCATGCTCGGGCCGCAGGCCGACCCGAGCCAGCCACTCGGCGCTGCGCTCGCGACGCTCAGTCGAGCCCAGCGCGGTGTTGATGCGCAAAGGCTCTTCCAAGGTGGAGGCGACGGTCTGGCGCGGATTCAGCGAGGCATAGGGGTTCTGGAAAACCATCTGAACCTGGCGCCGCAGCGCAGCCCGCTGCGCGCTCCCGGCCATCGCAACGTCGACGCCGTCCAACCACAGCGCGCCGGCGCTGGGCCGCTCGATCATCGTCAGCTGGCGCGCCAACGTGGACTTGCCACAGCCTGACTCGCCCACCACCGCCAGCGTCTGCCCGGCTTGCAGCGAAAAAGACACCTCGCTGAGCGAGTGCACCGTTGCGTGACCGCGCAGAAACCCACGGCTGACGCGGTAGTGGCGCGTCAGTGCATCGGCCCGCAGCAAGGGCTCAGCCACCGCCGGCCTCCGGGACTATCGCGGTCAGCGGGAAGGTCTGCGGAAAAAAACAGCGTGCCGCCGTGCCGCCGCCAGCGTCGACCAGCGCCGGCCGTTCGGCCACGCAGCGCGGCTGTGCCAGCGCGCAACGCGGCGCGAGCAAGCAGCCGGCGGGCCGATCCAAGCGGCCCGGCACAACCCCGGCCAGCGCTGACAGCCTTGCGTTGCCGCGACTGTGCTCGGGGATCGCCGCCAGCAAGGCCGCGGTGTAAGGGTGAGCCGGGTGGTCGAAGATGCGCGGCACCGCGGCCGTCTCGACCAGTTGGCCGGCATACATCACCGCAACGCGCTGAGCCATCTCGGCCACCACCGCGAGGTCGTGGGCGATCAGGATCAGCGCCATGCCGCGGTCGCGCTGCAGCCGCAACAACAGCTTGATGATCTGCGACTGGATCGTGACGTCGAGCGCAGTGGTCGGCTCGTCAGCGATCAGAAGGCGCGGATCGCAGGCCAGTGCCATCGCGATCATCACGCGCTGGTTCATGCCGCCCGAGAGCTGGTGCGGGTAGGCCTTGAGCCGCTGCCTGGGGTCGGCGATCTCGACCTGGTCAAGCAACTCGAGCGTGCGCCGCTCGAGCGCGGCGCCTCGCAATCCCAGGTGGGCGCGCAAAGGCTCTTGCAGCTGATAACCGATGGTGTAAGCGGGGTTCAAGCTGGCCAGCGCGTCCTGGAACACCATCGCGATGTCCTGGCCGACGATGCGCCGGCGCGCCGCGGGCTTGAGCGCGAGCAGGTCGCGGCCGTCGAAGCGCATCACTTCAGCGCTGACCCGCCCAGGGGGGTCGACCAGGCCGAGCAAGGCCAGCATCGCCACCGACTTGCCCGAGCCCGATTCACCAACGATGCCCAGCACCTCGCCGGCGTCGACCTGCAAGTCCAGGCCATCGACCGCCAACAAGGCTCGCGGCCCGTCGCCGAAGCGCACCTGCAAACCGCGCAGATCGAGCAGGCTCATCAGCCGACTTTCTTCAGCCGCGGGTCAAGCGCATCGCGCAAGCCGTCGCCGAGCAGGTTGATCGCCAGCACGCTGACCAGGATCGTCAGCCCTGGCATCAACATGACCCAGGGCGCGACATGCAGCGAGTCGCGTGCCGAAGCCAGCATCGTGCCCCACTCGGGCGTGGGCGCCTGCACACCCAGGCCCAGGAATCCCAGGCCCGCGACCTCCAGGATCGCCGACGAGAAACCCAGCGTCGCGTTGACGATCAGCGGCGGCATGCAGTTGGGCAGCACGGTCATGACCATCAAGCGCAGCGTACCGGCGCCGGCGACCCGGCTGGCGGTGACATAGTCCTTGCCGAGTTCGGCCAGCGCTGCGGCACGTGCCAGCCTGGTGTAGCTTGGCAGCGTGCCGATGGCGATGGCCAGCATCGTGTTGAGCAGTCCGGGACCGAGGATCGCGATCACGCAGATCGCCAGCAAGATGCCCGGCAGCGCCAGCATGACGTCCATCGCCCGCATGATCAGCGCGCCCAGCGCGTTGCGGTGCAACGCCGCCAACAGGCCGAGCGCGATGCCCGGCAGCATCGCCATCGCCACCGACATCGACGCGATGAACAGCGAGATCCGCGCACCGTGGATCAGGCGCGACAGGATGTCACGGCCGAGTTCGTCGGTGCCGAGCAGGTAGCGCGCGTCGCCGCCAGCGCTCCAGATCGGCGGCCTGAGCAGGTCGGCGCGAAACTGCAGCACCGGGTCGTGCGGTGCAATCCAGGGCGCGAACAAGCCGCAGCAAATCACCAACGCCAGCACCCCAAAGCCGGCCAGCGCGCCACGGCTGGCAGCCAGGCTTTGCCACAGCTCGCGCGCCGGCGATGGCGGCTCGGCGTCAGCGCAGGCCAGCGCGGTCATCGTGCGTCGCGCACCCGCGGGTTGACCAAGCCGTACAGCAGGTCGACGCAGAGGTTGACGACTATGAAGATCGCCGCGGCGATCAGGATGCCGGCCTGCACGACGGGGTAATCGCGCCGCGCAATCGCCTCGACGATCCACTTGCCGATGCCAGGCCAGGCAAAGATCGTCTCGGTCAGCACGGCGCCGCCCAACAGCGAGCCGGTCTGCAGACCAACCACGGTGATCACCGGCATCAGCGCGTTGCGCAGCGCGTGCACCAGCATCACCCGCAGCGGCGACAAGCCCTTGGCGCGGGCGGTTCGCACATAGTCCTCGCGCAGCACCTCGAGCATCGCCGATCGCGTCATCCGCGCGACCACCGCCAGCGGCACCGTGCCCAGCACGATGGTGGGCAGCAGCAGGTGACGCAGCGCCGACGCCAAAGCCCCAGGCTCGCCGCCTAGCCAGGCGTCGATCAGCATCGAGCCGCTGCGCTGCACGACCTCGTATTCGACCGCGATCCGGCCCGACACCGGCGTGAGCCCCAGATCGACCGAGAACACCATGATCAGCAACAGCCCCCACCAGAAGATCGGCATTGAGTAGCCGATCAGCGCGCTGCCCATCAGACCGTGGTCAACGCCCGAGCCGCGCTTGAGCGCCGCGGCCATGCCTGCGGGCACGCCGAGCAGCACCGCGAACACCATCGCAAACAACGTCAGCTCGACGGTGGCTGGGAACAGCACGCGCAACTCGTCGATCACCGGCTCGCGCGTGACCAGCGACAGGCCCAGGTCGGCATGCGCGAGCTGCACCAGGTATGCGCCGTACTGCAGGTGCAGTGGCTGGTCCAGCCCGAGGCGGTGCATCGCTGCCGCATGCGAGGCGGCGTCTAGCGATCGCTCGCCCATCATCACTTCAACCGGGTCACCCGGCACCAGGCGAATCAGGCCGAACGCGACCAGCGTGACCCCAAGCAAAGTGGGCAACAAGGTGGCGAGCTTGCGCAGCAGGTAGGCGATCATGGTGGCTGGAACATTCAGCCCCGGAGTGTGCCCGGAGTTCGGACCTGAACCGGGCGGGTGTGGCTTCTATGATCGCGGCTGCATCCCATGGCCTCCCGCTGATGACCCCCACCGCCTGCCGCTGCTTGCTCTGGCGCGCCACCCTGGCGCTGGCCATGCTGGCGCTGGCAGGCTGCGCCAGCCGAGCGCCGGGTCTGGACATCAACACCGAGTTCAAGGCCGTCAGCCAGGACAGCCGGGTGCTGTTCATCGTGCTGCACTACACCGTCGGCAGCTTCCCGAGCGCGCTCAAGACGCTGACACAAGGGCCGGTCAGCAGCCACTACCTGGTGGACCGAGATCCGCCGACGGTCTACCGGCTGGTCGATGAGGGCCAGCGGGCCTGGCACGCCGGGCCGAGCGCTTGGCAAGGTTTGACGGGATTGAACGCGAGCTCGATCGGCATCGAGATCGTCAACACAGGCTTTCTCGATTCAGCCCAAGGCCCGTACCAAGCCTACCCCGACGCCCAGATCGACCGCGTGGTCGCGTTGCTGCGCGACATCGCGCAGCGCCATCGGGTGCGGCCGCACCGCATCGTCGGCCACAGCGACATCGCGCCGCAGGTCAAGCAAGACCCGGGGCCGATGTTCCCTTGGCAACGGCTGCACGAAGCCGGCCTCGTGCCCTGGCCCGACCTGGCCGCGGTCGCGACCCGCCAAGCGGCGTTCGAGCTGCAGCTGCCCGATGCCGGCTGGTTCCAGGACAAGCTGTTGGCGCACGGTTTCGCGCTGGCGCGCAGCGGCGAGTTCGACACCGCCACCCGCCGCGTGCTCAGCGCCTTCCAGATGAAGTACCGACCCAACCGCTACGACGGGCTGGCCGATGCGCAGACGGCAGCGCTGCTGCAGGTGATCAGCGCACCCGGCGGCTTGCTGATGTTCGACCCGGCCACCGGCGAGCGCCGGCCCTACGCGCAGCCATGAGCGATCAGGCGATGTCACCCGCGCTGTTGTTCGGCTTTGTCGCGGCCTATTTCGGCGCGCTGCTCGGCGTGGCTTGGTGGACCTCGCGCCGAGCGGTGGAGGCCGACTTCTTCGTCGGCGGGCGGTCCAGCCACTGGGCGCTGGTGGCTTTCGGCATGGTCGGCACCTCGCTCAGCGGTGTGACCTTCATCAGCGTGCCGGGCGCCGTCGGCGCCAGCGGTTTCGGCTACCTGCAGATCGTCATCGGTCACCTGCTGGGCTATGCGGTGATCGCTGGCGTGCTGCTGCCGCTGTACTACCGACTGCAGCTGAGCTCGATTTACCAAAGCCTGGCCACACGCTTCGGGCCCCGCTCACAGCGCACCGGTGCGGGCTTTTTCATCGCCTCGCGAACGCTGGGCGCGACCGCGCGGCTGTATCTGGTGGTGCGGATCCTGCACGACATGGTGATCGCGCCGCTGGGCCTGCCGTTCTGGCTGACAGCGGCGGTGATCCTGCTGATGATCCTGCTCTACACCGTCGAGGGCGGCGTCAAGACCATCGTCTGGACCGACACGCTGCAGACCGCCGGCATGCTCGCGGGCCTGCTGCTGTGCGTCGCGATGCTGCTCGCCGCGCTCGACCTGACGCCCGTCGCGGCGATCGCACGGCTGGCCGAGACTGGGCTGTCGCGGGTCTGGGGCCAGGACCCCATGGCCTCAGGTTTCTGGGCCAAGCAACTGCTGGCGGGCGCTTTCATCGCGATCGCGATGACCGGGCTGGACCAGGAGATGATGCAGAAGAACATCTCGGTGCGAACGCTGCGTGGCGCGCAGCAGAACATGCTCGCGCTGGCGCTGATCATGCAGGTCGTCGTGCTGCTGTTCCTGCTGCTCGGCGGCTTGTTGCAGTTGTTCGCGCTGCAGCACGGGCTGGCCGAGCGTGGCGATGCCTTGTTTCCGGCAGTGGTCACAGGCTACCTGCCGGCGGCGGTGCAACTGGTCTTCGTGCTGGCGCTGATCTCGGCGCTGTTTCCCAGCGCAGACGGCGCGCTGACGGCGCTGACGGCGTCGACCTGCATCGACCTGCTCGACCTGCAGCAGCGCGGCGACGCCAGGTCACGCAAGCGCATCCGGCGCGCGGTGCACCTGGGATTTGCCGCGCTGTTCATGGCGCTGGTGCTGGTGTTTCGCTGGATCGACGACCGCAGCATGATCGGGTTGATCCTCAAGATCGCCGGCTACACCTACGGTCCGCTGCTAGGTCTGTTCGCCTTTGGCCTGATGACGCGACGGGCTGCGTCCGACGCCGCAGTGCCCTGGATCGCGCTGGCAGCGCCGCTGCTGTGCGGGCTGGTCGACTTCAACCAGCGCGCGCTGTTCGGTCGCTACGAGATCGGGCTGGAACTGCTGCTGCTCAACGGCGCGATCACTTTCGCGCTGCTCTGGCTGGCTTCGCGCCCGGGCGATCAGGGCTTTGCGCCGAACCCCGGGTCTATGCGCACCAGCGCGGTGGCCAGGAACGAGGGCAGCGTCGCAACACAGACCCAGACGAAGAAACCCAGGTAGCCCAGCTGCGACTGGATCCAGCCTGCAGCCATGCCCGGCAGCATCATGCCCAGCGCCATGAAGCCGGTGCAGATCGCGTAATGCGCGGTCTTGTGCTCGCCTTCGGCAACCATCAGCATGTAGACCATGTAAGCGGTGAAACCGAAGCCGTAGCCGAACTGCTCGAACGCCAGCGCCGCGCTGACCAGCCCCAGGTCGGCAGGCTGCCACAGCGCCAACGCGACGAACACCGCGTTGGGCAAGTGCATGCACAGCACCAGCGGCCACAACAAGCGCTTGAGCCCGGCACGCGAGATCGCCCAGCCGCCAAGCAGGCCGCCCAAGGTCAGTGCGATGACGCCGACCGTGCCGTAGGCCAGGCCCAGATCCTGGGTCCGGAGTGCCAGACCGCCGACCTCGCGCGGGTCGAGCAGAAAGGGCGAGACCAGCTTGAGCCCCTGCGCCTCGGCAAAGCGGTACAGCAGCAGGAATGCCAGGATGCGCGCGATGCCGGGTTTGCGAAAAAAAGCAGCGAACACCGCCAGCGCGTCGGCCCAAAGCCCAGGCCCGGACCGCGGGTCGCGCGCTGCGCGAAGGTCGGCCGCCGGACGCGGTAGCGCCCAGGCGTGGTAGGCCGCCAGCGCGACGAAGCCTGCGCCCAGCGCACCGAAAACGATCGCCCAGGCCAGCGCGGCTTGGCCGCTGCGCTGGGTCAGCCAGCCCGCCAGATAGACCAGCCCGCCCTGGCCCGCGATCATCGCCAGCCGGTAGCAGGTGCTGCGCACACCGACGAACGCGGCCTGCGAGCGCTGCGGCAACGCCAGCATGTAGAAGCCGTCGGCGGCGATATCGTGGGTGGCCGATGCAAAAGCCAGCAACCACAGCAGCGCCAGCGACATCTGCAGCAGGCCAGGCCCGGGCAGCGTCAGCGCAACGCCAGCCAGCGCAGCGCCGATCACGAACTGCAGCGCGACGATCCAGCGCCGTTTGGCGCCGAGCAACTCGACCAGCGGGCTCCACAGCGGCTTGATCACCCAGGGCAGGTAGAGCCAGCTGGTGTAGAGCGCGATCTCGGTGTTGCCGAGGCCCAGGTTCTTGTACATCACGACCGACAGCGTCATCACGACGACGTAAGGGATGCCTTGGCCAAAGTACAGCGTGGGAATCCAGCGCCAGGGGCTGGTCGTTTCGGCAGGGCTCACGCGACAGGCTCCGGGCTGGCGGGCGGGCTGCCCAGCCTGGCGATCATAGGCAGCGCGCAGGTCGGCGCGGCGTTGGCAAGGCCCTGGCCCGGCGGCCACGGGTTGTTGACAGGCAACAACAAGTAAACCGTTGGTAATCACCGATGCGCGCAAATTGCGCGGGCGGCGACAATAACGCTGTTGTGTGACAGGGGTATTTCCAGGAGGTGTCTGGAACCAACGCCCCGAACCCATCGAAGTCCAGGAGTCAAGATGAAGCTCAAATCCGTCGTTAGCGCCATTGCCCTGCTCAGCGTGGCAGCACCTGCGCTGGCCCAATCATCCGACACGTCCCAGCGCGTGGAGATCACCGGGTCTAGCATCAAGCGTATCGTCTCTGAAGGCGCGCTGCCGGTGCAGGTGATCAGCCGCAAGGAGCTTGAGCGCCAAGGCATCGTCAGCGCCGAGCAGATGATCGCCAACCTCAGCATCAACGGCAACGGCCTGGACAACCTGGCCAGCAACGCCGACGTGGTCTCGGGCGCGGCTCGCGGCAACAACGGCGCAACCTCGGCCAACTTGCGCGGCCAGGGCGCCAACGCCACGCTGATCCTGGTCAACGGCCGACGTATCGCCGCCCACGGCCTCAATGGCGGCGTGGTCGACCTCAACCAGGTGCCATTCACCGCGATCGACCGGGTCGAAATCCTCAAGGACGGCGCTTCGGCGATCTACGGCACCGACGCGATCGGCGGCGTGATCAACTTCATCCTGCGCAAGGATTTCAACGGTGTCCAGGCCCAGGCCTTCACCGATGTCACGCAGCAAGGCGGCGGCAACATCCACCGCGTCAGCGTGCTGGCCGGTGCTGGCGACCTCGAGTCCAAGGGTTACAACCTGATGGCCTCGCTGTCGTACACCGAGAATCAGGTGCTGCGCGGCGACCAGCGCTCCTTTGTCAACACCTTCCAGCCCAGCCGCGGCCTGTCGGTCGACACCCGCGGAACGCCTTACGCGACGGTGTTTGCGCTGGCCACGCTGCCCACCGCCATCAGCACCAACGGCACCGGCCCCAAACTGCCCGGTGGCACCGTGTCGTTCAACGGCATCAACCCGCTGAACCTGGCCGGCCAGCCGGGCTGCGCCTCGATCGACGGCATGGCGCCGTATGACGCGGTGCTGTGGAACGACCAGGCCACCAAATACGGCTGCGCCTGGGACACCGGCCGCGCCGCGGTGATCCAGCAACCGGTGAAGAACACCAACCTGATCAGCCGGGGCACTTTCAAGCTCGGCGAGCATCAGGTCGTCGCCGAAGCGATGCTCGGCCGCGCCGAATCGACCAAGAGCTTCTCGGCCAATCAGATCTCGAGCTCTGGCACTGCGACCATCACGCTGCCCAACGGCACCAAGGTCGCCAACCCCTTCCTGAACCTCGCCTACCCCAGCAGCGGCAGCTCGTACAACGGCGTGTTCAACGCGCTGGTCGGCACCTTCCCGTCGATCGAAGCACTGCGCGGCAACCCGCTGGCCTTCCGCTGGCGCTGCATGCCCTGCGGTCCGCGTGAGATCGACACCTCCAGCGACACCTCGCGTCTGATGCTGGCCGCTGACGGCCCGCTGCCCTGGTTCAAGGGCTGGGACTACCGGGCCGGCATGTCCACCGCGTCGAGCCAGAGCGGCTCGACCTTGGGCAGCGGCTACACCTACCAGCAGGGCTTCGCCAACCTGATCAACACCGGCGTGCTCAATCCGTTCTTGCAGGCAGGTCAGTCGCAGACTGCTGCGGCGATGTCCGGTCTCGAAGCCGTGTCGGCACGCGGTGTCAAGCTCTACGACGGCAAGTTCACCGTCAATGAAGCCGACGCCACGATCAGCGGTCCGCTGTTCAAGCTGCCAGCTGGCGACGTGATGCTGGCCGCCGGTGCCGACGTGCGGGTTGAGAAATACTCGTTCAAAGGCGACCAGCGGCCCGAGGCCAACACGCTGGCCGGTGTGGTCTTCAACGCGCCTTTCGACAACATCAACGCGCTGGGCGGCGTCAGCCGCAATATCAAGGCCGTCTTTGCCGAAGCCCAGATCCCGTTGGTCGCCAAACGCCTGGAG
>Ga0214919_10004031_pt1 | contig 21647 bp, 14 predicted proteins | sample LL1503_MetaG_FD_177994 | JGI IMG/M metagenome (GOLD analysis project Ga0214919, IMG submission 177994) | Freshwater microbial communities from Lake Lanier, Atlanta, Georgia, United States - LL-1503 | ecosystem: Environmental > Aquatic > Freshwater > Lake | place: USA: Georgia | collected... | reverse complement strand
CAAAAAAAACAAGAAAGCCAAAAGAAATTAAACAACCAGTACAAAATAATATTGATAGTATAACATTTGAAAATACAGAACAAGAAATTGAAACACCAGAAATAGTAATTAAACCTAAAAAAACATCTGTATCACGTAAGACACCAAAGGCAGAAAAAGAACCAAAGGCGCCAAAGGTATCAAAGGCACCAAAGGCACCAAAGGCACCAAAGGTATCAAATGCGCCAAAAGAAACAACTATTATAAAAAAAACAATTTCTAAAGTTGATGATGTAGATAATGATATCGATAATGATATCGAAAATGATAATGATAATGATAATGATATCGATAATGATAATGAATCAGAAATTATTGAAAAAGAATCGCCAGAATCGCCAATTACAAAGTTTGAGTATTCAACACATATTACAAATATTTACCACATAAGTGATTTGCATATTCAATTATATAAAAGGCATAATGAATATCAAGAGGTATTTGACAAAGTTATAGAGTATTTAAAGACCGAAAAGCAAAATGCCAATATTTCAAACAATACTAATATACCAATAATTGCACTTATTACTGGAGATATTTTGCATAGTAAGAGCGATCTTTCCCCCGAATGTGTGCAAATTACTTATAATTTTCTTAAAGCAGTATCAAATATTTTGCCATTAGTTATAATACCAGGCAATCATGATATTAATATGAATAATAAAGAACGCCTAGATGCATTAACGCCTATTATTTCCGATTTACCAAAATCTAATCCAATATATTATTTTCTAGAGTCTGGTGTATATCAAATCTCAAATTTAGTATTTTATCATGCATCAATTTTCGATTATCAAATAATTCCACCAATTAAGTCTTTGCCTAATTCCATATCACATATTATGCTATATCATGGTCGCGTAAATGGGGCAATTTTATATAATGGTCTAGAAATTACAGAGGATTCTAATAAAACTGTTACACCCTCAACATTTAATGCATATGATATTACTTGTTTAGGTGATATACATAAACACCAGTTTTTAACACCAAATATTGCCTATGCAGGTTCGCTAATTCAGCAAAATCTTGGAGAAGATGTTGATAATCATGGTTTAATTAAATGGGATGTTAATAGCCGTAAAGGTAAATTTATATCAATAAAAAACAATTGGTCATATTTAACACTTTATGTAGATAATAAAAAGGCAAATCATCAATGTGCAAATAAAGATGGTTCTCATGACCCAAAATGCACCCTTTCAAAAAATTTGCGAGTAAGGGTTCTTTATAAGAATACTCCAGAAAGCTTTATTGCAGATTATATTACTCTTTTAAAAATGAATCATACCGTGCATGAATTTTCATATCAAAATGATGACCAAATGTGTAATTTTTTTGATGGTGAGGGTGGTAATGACGGGGGTGATGGTAATGGCGAGGGTGGTAATGGCAATTTGGGTGATGGTAGTGATGGTGATGGCAATTTGGGTGATGGTAGTGATGGCAATGATGGTAGTGATGGTAGTGATGGCAATGGCAATGGCAATTTGGGTGATGGTAGTGATGGCAATGGCAATTTAGGCAATGGGGGTGAATATAATAGTAAAAATCGCAAAGGGGCTAATTCAATTATTGATATTACATCTGGCGAATTGCAAAATAAATTTATTATTGAATATATAACACAAAATGAGCCGTCTATTTCGCTAGAGCAAATTGAAGAAATCAAAGCATTAAATATTAAACAAAATCAAATTCTTAAAGAATCTAATAAAAATTATAACTCACAATATTTTTCAGGACATTATAAATTAAAACGCCTCGAATTTTCGAATTTGTTTTCATTTGGGTTAAGGAATATTATCGATTTTACAGATATGAAAGGCATAGTCGGCATAATTGCTCCTAATCATTTGGGTAAATCGGCAATTTTAGATATTATAATATATGCCCTTTTTGACAAATTTACTCGCAAAGGTTCAACTAGAGATATTGTTAATATTAGAAGCGAATTTTATGATATTAAATTAGATGTTGCAATTGGTCAATGGACATATACCATTATAAAAACTGGTACCAGAAATAAATCAAATACGGTTTCATCGAAAATAGAATTTTTTAGAACCCATGATATTGAAAAAACAATTGAACACCTTGAAGAGGATACTACATTAAAAACAAAAGAAAGAATTGCAGAATTATTCGGATGTTATGAAGACATTATTCATACTAGTTTTAGTATACAACAAGATAATAGTTGTTTTATTGATTCTGAAAATACCGAAAGGCGTAAAGAATTGCAACGTATAATGCGATTTGATATTATAGATAAATTGGGTGATATGGCAAATCATACATTAACTAAATACAAAGATATAAGAGAACATATTAGCAAAAAGATTGATACCGATTTTATTGTTAATACTAAAAAGGCAAAAACTAAGGCGGAAATACTATTGGCAATTCATACAGAAAATAAGGAATATGCTAAAATGAAAATAAAACAGTTGCATTCAAATATTCTGGAAACATCGACAAAATTAAATTTAGAATGTAGTAATTTTATTAAAAATAATTCGCAGGAAGAAACACAGGAAAATTTAAAAGATTTATTAGAACAACTTGACGACAATAAAGATGTAAGCAAAAATATATTAAAAAATTTGGCGAATTTGGCTGATTTGGCTGATTTGGCTGATTCGGCGGATTCGGCGGATTCGGCGGATTCGGCGGATTCTGCAGCGTATTTTATTGAAAAATTAAAAGAATCTATTATAGCAAATGAAAAAACTAATAATGATATTATTACTGATGCTAATAAGAAATTAAAAAATATAGAACAAGACTTAGAAAAACTCTATAAAAATAGAAAACCTTTAAATATAAATATAAATATAAATATAAACATAACAAATACAAACGATGCGCCTGATTTTTTAACAAAAATGAAGCAGTCACAAATTGACGAAATTACTGCAAATACAAAAGAAATTAATACTTTAGAAACAAAAATAAATATATTAAAAGGAAAGGAAAAACAAATAGAACTTAATAATGACAAAATACTTTTATTAGAGAAAAAAATGATTAAGTTGCCAGAGTCATTAATGGCAATGGTAACTGATAGCATTGATAATTTATATGATGAATATACGTGTTCTTTGGAAAATTGGGTAGATGAGCTAGTTTGTGGTAAAGGTAAAACAAATATTAACACTATTTTGCAATCTACCGAGTATAAAGAATATGAAACTAATGCAACGCAATATTTCTTATCTAAAGAAATTTCGCAATATAAGATGGCAAATGATAAGACTGAGGAAACAATTATAAACGAACAATCATCTTTGGAAGATGAAAATATTAAAATTAAAAGCGAAATTAAAACTATTAAAACTATAGAGATGCAAATTCGGCAATTAGAATCAAAGAATGCAAATATCAAAATAAAAATACAGCAAATTGAAAATGATATGGCAAACTTGGAAGGAAATAAAAAAATAGATGATGAAATTGTATTGATTAAACAAAAAAAGGATAAATATCAAAAGAGGATTTCAGATATGGAACAGAAAAATTCACAGATTAGAAAACAAAATATGCAAATTGCAAAATACGAGCAATTACAAAATGAAAAAATATATATAGATAAAGATTTAAAAACAGCAAGGGAAATCTTGGAAAAATTCGAACTATATAAATCGCAAATTGAGACTAATGTGCAAATACAGAAAGATTTATATGCATTAAAAGCCGAATTGGCAGATTTTGAAGAAGTAATTGACGAAGTTGAAAAACAATATAATATTGAGAATACGAATTTAACTAAAAATATTGCATTATTAGACCAAATTAGAAAGGATATTGCAGATAATAAGGCAATTGAAAATAATTTGACATTATTTACTATTTATAGAAAAGCATTAAAACAATTGCCATATTTATTATTGGCAAAAATACAACCATTTTTAGAAAAAAAGGTAAATGATTTGCTTAGTATTATTACAGATTTTACACTTAAATTTGATATGTCAGATAGTAAAATAGATATTTATATAGATAGGTCAATATATTCGCAAAGGGGTGAAACTAAAGGAATACGTCCAGATAGACATATATTAGTAAATAATGCATCGGGATTTGAAAGATTTATATCTAGCTTGGCAATACGTTTGGCATTATTAGATATTAGCAATTTACCAAAATTAAATTTTATGGCAATAGATGAGGGTTGGTCGTGCTTTGATACAACTAATTTAAATAATGTAGGTCAAATTTTAGATTATTTGAAAACAAAGTTTGACTTTATTCTAACAATTAGCCATTTGTCGGAAATTAAACAATATTGTGATAAAATGATTGGATTGAAAAAAGATGATAAGGGATTTAGTAAAATAATTGTTTAGTGGATTTGTTTAGTGGATTTAAAAAAAAATATGTATTACACGTAAATTTTACGGTTTAAAATGAAATTTACAACGTTGATTTCTTGACATAACCACTTTATAAATTGGTTCAGCCTGAATATCAGGTCTCTCGTCATCAGGTATCTCTTCATCATCAGATAGCTCTAAATCTGACACCGATGTCCACGAACAATTTGATCCATCATCATCAGAGTTACCAGATACAGTATTTAAATTTAATACTAATTTACCTAAAACTGTATCTGAATCTGAATCAGGGTCTGCATCTGGGACAGTGTGCAAATTAAAATAGTTTTTAATAACATATGGTTCGGCACCACCTGCTTCAAGATCATCAGGTGTAGGTTCTAGTACAGTTTTGACATTATAAACTTGTGCTCTATATGTCCAAAACCGTTTCCATGCAAAAATAACACCATATACTCCGACAGCAATTCCAATTATAATCATCATAATACTATACCAACTTGCAAAAATATTAGACGATGCAGAATATACACCAGTCGTTCCAGTTGTTGTCGGTGTAGAGGAACCAGTCGTCGATGGAGTCGATGTTTCCGTAGAAGTCAATGTTGTTGAAGACTCTGTAGTTGCAGTCGTAGTAGACTCTGTTGTTCCAGTTGTTGTCGGAGTTGAGGATTCAGTTGTCGTTGGAGTCGACGTTTCCGTAGACGACATTGTTTTTGACGACGTCGTGGAAAAAGTCGACGATTCCGTCGTGGAAAACGTAGACGACTCCGTTGATGACAACGTGCTCGAACGGGTCGTCGTTTCAGTGCTCGAAAACGTCGATGACTCTGTTGTGGAAAACGTCGAGCTTTCCGTCGTGGAAAACGTAGACGACTCCGTTGATGACAACGTGCTCGAACGGGTTGTTGATACCGTGGTCGAAAAAGTTGATGATTCTGTCGTGGAAAACGTCGAGGACTCAGTCGTTGAAATTGTAGACGACTTAGTGGTAGACAATGTCGTTGAACGTGTCGTGGACTGAGTGCTCGAGAAAGTCGAAGTTTCCGTCGACGATATTGTACTAGTGTCAGTTGTCGTTGGTTTTGAAGTCAACGTCGATGTCATTGTGCTCGAACGGGTAGTACTAACAGTGCTCGAGAAAGTCGAAGTTTCCGTTGAGGAAAACGTCGAGCTCTCCGTTGAACTCAATGTCGACGTCCGACTAGTTGTTGTAGTCGTGCGACTAGTCGTAGTTGAAGAAGTACGAGTACTCGTAGTTTTAGTCGTCGTAGTCCTAGTTTGCGCCGAAGCACTCACCACTAACAACAACAGAATCGCTGAAATAAGAACCATAAAAGTCGTCATTTTCACAACAGAAATCTCAGAAAACTAAGAATTGTAATAAAAATTATTAGCAAAATATAATTCAATTTTTGTAAAAATTCCGATTTTTTCCATTTTTTCCCTTTAATTATTTAAAATTATTTAGTAAAATTATTTAGTAAAATTATTTAGTAAAATTATTTATTAAAATAATTAATATAAAGATAAATCTTGAAATATAAATAATTATAAAAAAATATTATATATATTTAGATATATTTACAAATAAATATAATGGATTCATCCAATATTTTAATTGATATTCTTGATGAAATTGAAATTGATGTAATTTTAGATGATAATAATGGCAGTAGTATTAAAACAAATTTTGAAAAAATAAAAAATAATATAGATATTATTAAAAATCTATATTACAATAATATATATAATAATATATCTAATGATATATCAATTAATTTTCAAAATCTAAGAACTTTAATAACATCTAAAAAACATAGTTGTGATGTAAATACTACTAATTATATTTCATATTATAAACAAATTAAGCAAATATTAGGTCTTATAATATGCAATATATATAGAAATAGTGATTATCATATACTAATGGCAAATATACCAGATATAGTATATGATAATACTAATACTGATACTAATACTAATACTATAAATTATGTTAATTCAGAAGTTATATTTGATACTGTAGAAAAATATATTGGTTTAGATACTATAGTTAATGTATTTCAAGTTTCTGAACATAATTATTTAGTAAGATTTAAATCATATGATGATAGCATTAAAACATGTAATATGTTAAATAAAATGCAAATTGGTGAAAATATAATAAAAGTCGAATTATTATGTAAGAAACCATATAGTCTTAAGACTGAGCCAGAGCCAGAGGCAGATGCAAAGCCAAATCCAGAGCCAGAACCAGAGCCAGAGGCAGATGCAAAGCCAAATCCAGAGCCAGAGCCAGATACAAAGACCGAGTTAGATGCAGAGCCAGAGCCAGATGCAAAAATAGAGGACAATATTGTTGAATCTCAGTATATTGTTGAAGATATCAAAACTGCAAATGTAGAGGAATATATTAAATCTGTAAATATTGAAGCAGAAATAGCAGAAATAGCACAAAAACAAAAATATAGTAATATATTAGTTGTAAATATAGCTTATGGAATTTATAATAAGGTATCAAATATTGTAAATTATTTCAGACGGTAGGAAAATAGTATATATACTAGACTAGATTAGACTAAACTAGACTAGATTAGACTAAACTAGACTAAACTAGAATAATTACGAATGAGATTCCGATAAAATTGTGCTCCAAATTGCTCGTTGTTTAATTGGATCTTTATCTATGACAAACCAATTATCTTTTATTTGCAATTCAGCCCATTTTTGGTCAAGAGCCCAATGTTCAAAACCTTGACCTGATAATTTTTTATGTTCCATATTATCATTGCATGTATTAAATAGATTAATAATATTATCTACATATGAATCTTTTACAATATATGCAGATGAAGTTGTTGCAGTTTTTAATTTTTGTATATTTAATGAATTGCCATCCGGTGACATAGTGTCAATAGGCATATTTTGCATATTAGTGTCAATAACTTTATTAGCAGTTGCCAACATAATTACATCCCAATTTGCATATTTAGCATCTAGAGAATCTACAGTTTTATTTAATATATCATTAAATACTTCTGGTGCTACATCCAATTCGGCATCATCCTCCAGAATTAATACACGTTTCCATTTATTAAGTTTAATCATATTTAGTGCTAATATGTGAGATTGAATGCATCCTTTATGTCCATTTTTAGGAATAAATACACCACTTACTTTATGAACTTTTGCCATATTGGTATTTAATTTTTCTAATTCTTTCATCAATAAGTCTTTGCGGTCATTGCGATTTTCAAGATTTATATAAATAATTGCATCTAGACGATTAATACCATTTTCTGCATTAAAAAAACCCTCCCAACTACGACGAAGCATAAGAATCATTAAAAGAATTACTAGAATGGAAAATATTATAATTTCTATATTTTTTTTAATATATGTTAATAAATTCATTTTGGGTGTTATTGTGTGTGATTGTGTGTGATTGTGCTTTTTGCTTACTGATTCTCATTATTTAATAATATGTAATATTTTAATTTTATTAGTAATTATAATAAAGTATAAATTATAACCATGAACCATTATACATATGTATAAAATAAGAATCTTTATATTTTATTGAACAATCATTGTATTTACAATATTTTAATTCATCTTTACTATGATAATCTATTGGAATAAATAAATTTTTTTCTAAAATTTTAATTTTATTATTGTTTTCATTATATAAAGTTTTATCTTTATAAAATATTATTAATCTACCTGGTCCTGTATGATTTATAACTCCAGTATTCATATCTATAGTCATAATATAATTTATATATTTTATAAAAAAATCTTGCTTTTGTTTTGATAAAATAAAACAATTTGTTGGATTTAATTCATTACTTTCAGTAGTCATATATATATCATATTCATTAAAATTATTAATATTTATTTTATTTATAGGCATTATATCTAAATCTAAATACATACCCCCATAATGATATATTATTAATATTCTAATAAAATCATGTTTTTTTATTTCAACATTTAAAGAATTAAAATAATCAAGATATTGTGGATAATATTGTTTTAATAATTGAATACAATCATTATTATTCCATAATTTATATTCCCAATCATTATATATAGTTTGTATTTTTTTGTAATAATCGCTAAATAATACTTCTATATCTCTATTATTAAATGTAAAATCCCAATATATCTGATGTATAATTTTTGGTATTGTATTTACTGTATTATTATTTATACTATTTGCATTTACTTTATATTCTATATCTTTATAAATCCATGTACTTAATCTTTGTTTTTCAACAATATTATTATTAAATAATTCCTCATTTGATTCTTTATCGCCCATCCATAAAAAGCAACACGTAGGAAAATAGGCTTTACATTTTTCTAAGAATTTTAAAGCAGTTTGTTTATCAGTTTTATATTCACCCCAAGCATAATCTTTTATACTAGGTAATTCATCATATAATGAACATAATTCACCTCCATTTGTACATTTATCCCATACACTTGAACTTGCTATAAATTTTTCATATAAATATAATAAATTTAATCCTAAAATATATTTATTATTTTTAGTTAATTCTTTAATATTATCTCTTATAGTTGTTAATAATAATCCTTGCCATGAACCATTTGAATGAGTTATATATAATACATTATGGTTTTCATCAATTAATTTATCACTATTTAATATTAAATATAATAAATTATCATTAGGTTCAAAATTTAACCAACAATCATTTCTAACTGCAAATTTAATATTTGTATATTTTTTATTATCTTTATATTCACCTAATATACAATCATCATCGGAAATTTTATCATAAAAAGCAGTATGAGGATCATATGTTCTACATATTATATTTTTTTCTATTGGTATTTTACCAATACATATATTATCGGTATCAGTATAAGTTCCACCAAATTTATATAATACTATAAATCTAAAAAAATCACTAAACATACGACCATCATGTTGTATTTTTTCATATGCATTTTTAATATTTACTTTATTTTCAATAGGTGTATTTAGTATTAAATCATTATATGAATATCGAACTATTTTACATATATTTAATATATCAATTATTTTTTCTTCTTTCAATGAATTTGAAAATAAGTATATTGGTTTATCATTATTAAAATAATATATTGATTTAATCACAGTAATTAAAATACTTAATCTATTTTCATTAATATCTCCTTCCCAAATTAAAAATATATTATTTATATTTTTATCTATATTTGTATTATTTAACGTAATAATATTTTTATTAGTATTGGTATTTTTATTACTAAAATTATCAATATTATTAAAATATTTATAATATAATATTAATAATATTATTATTATTATAATTATTATAATAAAATATAATAAATAATTAATTAATTTACTTTTTTTTTTATTTATAATTTTATTTTTATTTATATTCATAATTGTATTTATAATTTATTATTTAATATTAATATATATAAATTTTGTAATAAATATAAATATGAATAAAACAAAAAATTATAATAAAATAATATTTAATATAATACTAATAATTTTAATAATATTAATAATATATTTAATAATATTATTTATAAAATATAATTATCAAATTAATAATTTTATAAATACAAATAATGATAATTTAATACATAATAATAATAATGATAATAATAATACATATACATTACCAAAAATTATATGGGTATTTTGGGATAAAGAAGAATTACCAAAAAATATATCATTAATTATAAATAATAATAAAAACAAATTAGGTAATGAATGGATTATTAATGTTTTAAATGATAATAATATAAAAAATTATCTAGATATTAATACATTTCCAAATAATTATATAAATTTAGAAATACAACATAAAGCTGATTATTTAAGATTAAAATTATTAGAAAAATATGGTGGAATATGGATGGATGCAAGTATTATTATAAATTCAAAAGATGAATTTGAAAAAATGTTTAGAGATACTTTAGATGATAAAATAGAATTAACAGCATTTACTTTATATGAAAAAGATAATTTATACAAATATCATCAATATATTGAAAATTGGTTTTTAATAGCTCCACAAAATAGTAATATTATAAAATTATGGTTAAAAGAATTTGAAACTGCAATTAATATGGGTTTTGTTGAATATAAAAAATATATTACAGAACAATTAAATGTAAGACTTTTTTGGAAAATTGAAAATTCAAATTGTTATTTAACTATGCATACAACATTACAAGTAGTATTACAAAATAAATTAACTAATAATTATATACCTAATTTATTATTATTAAAATCAGAAGATAATATGTTTAAATTATATTCTGATTGTACATGGAATAATGATTGTATAAAAAAAGAATTTGAAAATAATATAGAAATTAAAAACATACCATATATAAAACTTACAAGTTCGGGTTCTGGTTTAGATATGGAAAAATATTTTTCATAAATAATAAAATAAATATATTTATTATATATAGTATTATATTTAATAACTGTTATATTTAATAACTGTTATATTTAATAACTGTTATATTTAATAGATATAATTATAGTATTTTATGATTGAATATGAAATCTAATAAAAAAAAAAATTTATTATACATATTTATATATTTAATAATATTTATAATTTTATGTTATATTATTTATAAATATAGTAGTTATAATAAAAATGTTAAATATGATAATTTTCAAGTTAATAAAGAAAATAATAATAATAAAGAAACTAATAATATAAATATATCATTAGGAATATTATCATATAATGCACCAGATACATTAGAACAAACATTGAGTACATATAAAAATAGTAGTCTACTTGATATATCAAATGATGTTTTTGCAATTCTTCAAAAATCTGATAAACAAGATAAAGAGGCACAAGTGTGTGAAAAATATAATATAAGGTATATAAAATTACCAGATAATGGTAAAATGGCTTCTGGATTTAAAGCTATATATGAAAATGCAAAAAATGAAATTATTGTATTTTTAGAAAATGATTTTGTTAATTATTCTACAAAGCAAGAAACAATTAATTTTTTTAATAATAGTATATATTTTATTAAAGAACAAAATAAAGATTTAATTAGAGCAAGAAGTCGTAAAAATGCAGGAGAACCTAATTTTGGTATACAATTATTTAGTAATATACCACAACATGAATTTGGAAATCATACACATTTATCAGAATGTATATATTGGATTGATAATCCAGAATTAGTGTATCCAGAAAAAATTAAAAAAATTAAACCATTAATTGGTAATGATGATTGGTATACATCTTCATCTAAAAATTGTAATTGGACTAATAATGCATTAGTAACATCTAAAACATTTTTTAAAAATGCTATATTACCAGATTTACTAACTGGTTCTGATGATATAGAAAATACATTTACATCTATATGGGCACAAAAAGATTATAAATGTGTATTTGGTCCTGGACTATTTACTCATGAAAGATTAGACGGACATTAATTTATTATGTATAGTAATATTATTTTTTAACTTTTTAATTTATATTATTTATAAATACATTAATTTATTTATCTAAATATATATTAAATAACTGAATATATTTAATTATAATCATAATGAATAAAATTAATATAAATAAAAACTATAAAAATAAAAAAATATTAAAATATATATTTTACATACTATTATTTATATTATTAATACTTTTATTTAGATGTTTATTTATAAATAATTATGAAAATTTTGATAAAAATAAAAATAATAATAATAATACTAATAATAAAAATTATATTATATGTTTAAAAAAAGATTATGAAACTATGGAAGATTATATAAAATCATTTTATAAATATATTAATCCTGAAATCGTAATTTTTAATAATATAAATGAAATACCAGATATAAATAATATAGATAATTATATATTTATACAAATTATACCTGATGAAATATTAACAAAAATAAATAATAAAAATAATAATATTTATTTAATTAATACAGAGCAAATGTCAAGAACTCATCATAGAAATAAAATAAATACTTATCCTAAAAATATAAAAATGTTAGATTATGCTAAAGCAAATATGAAATATTATGATGGTTATTATGTTAAATTTTTATCATATCAAATAAATTATGATGAAATTTATGATTTACCAAAAACAAAAGATATTTGCATAATAACTGGATTATCAGAATATAGAAGACATATTGTAGATAGTATAATAAATAAAGGTTATCCAGTAGATGTTATTTCTGGATGGCGAAAAGAAAGAGATGAAAAATTATTTACTTATAAAATACTATTGAATATTACTTATGATAATAGTATTGATAATAATTATAATATATTTGAATCATTAAGATGTGATAGATGTATTTTTAATAGAATGATTGTTATTAGTAATAAAAAAGAAGATATGGATCTTTATTATCTTAAAAATTATATGATATTTGAAGATTATGATAAAGTTGCAGATAAAGCTATTGAAGTTCTTAATAATTATGATATGTATTATAAAAAATTGGGTCTAGATACATTAGATTTAGAAACATTACAAATTGAACCAGTTACTTTATAATTTTTCATGTTTTCAAAAAATAATATATTATTTATTATTAGATAATAATATATTATTTATTATTTATTATTTTATATATAAAAATAGATGTTGAAATATTATACTAAATATTATAATAAATATTATACTAAATTTATAATAATACTATTATTATTTATTATAATTATATATATATATAATTATAAATATAAATCAAATTTAGAATATTATACATTAATAAAAGAGAATGATGCTTCTAGTTTAGATATTACTAAACCTAAAACATACATATATTGTGAAAATTTTTATTTTGTAATGGAAGATTATATATTATCATTTTATAAACAATTAAATGCAATAGTTATAAGTTATAATACACCTGATGAAATACCAAAATTAAACTCAGAAGATATATATATATTTATTAAATATTTACATAAAGAACAACTAGAACAAATTACTAATGATACAAAAAATGTATATTTAATAAATACAGAACAATTATCAATTGCTAATGAAAAAAATAGACTTAATTCATATCCAAAAAATATAAAAATGCTAGATTATAGTAAATCTAATTTAAAATATTATGATAAAGAATATTATGTTAAATTTTTACAATATCAATTAAATTTTGATGAAATTTATAATTTACCAAAAACAAAATTAGTATGTATGATGAAACCTAATATTAAAAATGAAATTGTAAAAAATGATAATAATACTAATATGGAAACTAATAGACAAAATATATTAAATGCTATTAAAAGTAAAGGTATTGATATAAATTTAATTTCCGGATGGAAAAAAGAAAGAGATATTGAATTATTTTCACATAAAATTATAATTAATTTAGGTTATACCGATAAACATAATATATTTGAATCTATAAGATGTGATAGATGTTTATTTAATAAAATGATTATTATTAGTGAAAAAAAAGAAGATTTTGAAACATATTATTTTAGAAAATATATTATTTTTGAAGATTATGATAAAATTGCAGATAAAGCTATCGAAGTTCTTAATAATTATGATATGTATTATAAAAAATTGGGTCTAGATACATTAGATTTAAAAACATTACAAATTGAACCAGTTGTACTTTAATAATTTATTGTATTTCTATATATTTATTGTATTTGTATATATTAGTTTAATAAAAATAATGTCTCTAATAAAAATGAAATCTATAAATAAATCTAATAAAACTATTATGTTTATTATTCTTATTATTCTTATAAGTATTAGTTTATATATAGTATATAAAAATGAAACATTTGAGGGTAATATGAGTAATATGAGTAATAAAAGTATTTTTAGTAATATGGTTTATTATGATGAAAATAATAAAATTATAGATTCTGAAAATCTTGAAAAAGACGAACAAGATATTGCAAAATTATATATTGAACCAGATAATGTTGTTTTAGAACTTGGTGCGCGGTATGGAACCGTTTCATGTGTAATTAACAAACTATTAAATAATAAAACAAATCAAGTAGTTATTGAACCAGATGATAAAGTATGGGATGCACTTGAACTTAATAAAAAAAATAATAATTGTAAATTTCATATTGTTAAAGGATTTTTATCAAATAAAAAATTTTCATTATCTGATAATGGTTATGGTAGTAGTGCTATAGAATCAACTGATACAAAAATAAAATCTTATAGTTTACAAGATATTGAATCACAATATGGAGTAAAATTTGATACTCTGGTTGTTGATTGTGAAGGATGTCTAGAAACATTTTTTGATGAATATCCGCATATGTATAATCAATTAAAAAATATTACATTTGAAGAAGATTATAGTCATAAATGTAATTATGATAAAATAAAGGAAAAACTAACAGAGTATGGATTTATAAAAGTATATGAAAAATTTAATGTAGTATTAAGAAGTATGTGGAAAAAGAATAAAATATAAATAATGTATATTTGTTTTAATTTATTTGATATAATTTTTAGTTATTATAATTTTTATTTATTATGTTTAATTTATTATGTTTAATTTATTATGTTTTAATTTTTCATATTTTTTTTGTTTATTATCTATGTAATCTATAATAAGCTAATACATACATATATATTTATATATATATAAGTAAAACTAAAACTAAAATGGTAAAATCTAAACACAGTCTAGATGCGCGTAAATCTACAACAACTTTGCTATCTTTAGAAAAAGACAATATAACAGGTATATATGACCCAAACGGTCTATATAATAATCCCTTAACAAATGCCCCTTATAAAAATTTATATGGTAATGATGTTAAAGATATTAAAGGTGAAATATTACCCTATACATATGCAAATATTTCAAAAATATGGACAGATTTAATTGTTTATAATAATAAAGATGCATTAGTTAACACAATAGTTAATAATCAAATTATTCTTGCTACTGCTGGAACTGGTGTAGGTAAAACTATTCTAATACCGCGTATTGCCCTACATGCTCTAAATTATAAAGCCAAAGTAATATGTACTGTTCCTAAGCGTTTACCTGCACGTGAAAATGCGACTTTTATAGCAGAATGTATGGATGTTAAATTGGGCGAACATATAGGTTATTATTATCAAGGTGCAAATGAAACCAATAAAAATGGTGTTCAAACACAATTAATATTTACCACAACCGGTAGTATTATTTCTAGAATGACAGGGAGCGATCCATTATTAAGTGATTATAAATGTATTGTTATTGATGAAGCCCACGAACGAAGCGTTGAAACCGACCAACTCCTACTATTATTAAAAAAACTATGTATAATACGTAAAGATTTGAAAGTAATTATTATGAGTGCAACTATTGCATTGGAAAATTTTCGTAATTATTTTCCTAAATCACAATTTAAATATGGAGAAGTAGATGCTGGTTCAGAGACTACACATAAAGTTACGCAATTTTTTATGGAACGCCCAAAAGATTGGAAGATAACTGCCGTAGATATTACAATGAGATTATTGAAAAAAACGCGAGATGGTGATATTATGATTTTTGTAAAATCTGCAGGTGATGCAAATATTGTAATTGGCGGTATTGAAAAGGCAATGGGAGATTTTCGTAATGAATTTGTTAAAAAACGGAAACTAGAACTGATGAAATCTGAGAGGAAAGGGATTTCTGGAGGGAAAGGGATTTCTGGAGGGAAAGGGTCTAAGTCTGGAGGGAAAGGGTCTAAGTCTGGAGAGAAAGGGTCTAAGTCTGTTGGGAAACAAACACGGAAAAATGGTGGAAAAGGTTCTAGGTCTGTTGGGAGTCATAGTCATTCTAGTAGGAATCAAACACGTAAGACTATTAATAAAAATAGTGTTAATTTACAAAAACAATTAGAGTCGGAATCTTATGCAACAATAAATCCTTGTTGTGTTAAATTAGAGGGTTCTAGTCCTAAAGAAGAGGCAAATTTAGCGACAAGTTCTACTTTATACAAAACTATGAAAAATGAAAAAGGCTATTTATATACTCGTAAAATAGTAGTAACAACAAATGTTGCAGAATCATCTCTTACAGTTAAAGGTATTATTTATATAATAGACTCTGGATATGAATATGAAGATACGTATGAACCCAATACACGCGCCAGAGCATTATTAGAAAAAAATATTGCTCAAAGTGCAGTAATACAAAGAAAAGGACGTGCTGGACGTATAGATGCTGGTTATTGTTTTCATTTATATTCAAAACGCGATTTTGATAACTTTCAGAAATATCCAACTCCATCAATTGAAAAATCTGATATAACTGGTAATATTTTGGACATTATGCGAATGCAAGAATCAGATACTGTTAAGAAAATGCGTGGCTTATTAAATGAGTTTATTTCACCTCCGCACGAAAAATTCATTATTAATTCATTAAAAACTCTAGAGGCATTGGGGGCAATTACAACCTTAGGAGATAATGGTATTATTACGCCAATGGGACTCGCAATTTCGAAATTTAGAGCAATTAGTCCTTGTTTTGCACGGTCTATAATTGCAAGTCATTTCTATGGTGTTTCACGTTCTATGTGCGATATTGTAGCATTAGCACACATTGCCGATGGCAGAATTGGCAATTTTTTTATTAAATATTATCCAGATAAAAAAAAGAATGCAGATTGGAATAAGAAAGAATTTAATAGACATAAAAATGTAATGAAATCTTTTGAACATCCATATGGTGATTATATGTCTATGTTGAAAGCTTATAAACTATATTTGGTTAATAGTAAAAAGGATGATGAGAAAGAGGGTGGGAAAGAAGGTGTGAAAGAAGGTGTGAATATTAATGGCGGAGATGTTGATGTCATAGAGGAAGATATAAATATTAAACCTAGTGTTCGTGCATGGTGTAGAACTAATTTTTTAAATGCTAGAAAACTAGCAAAAGTTAGACAAGATAGTATGCAATTATATCGTACTTTACAAGATATATTGAAACCATATCAATATGTAAAACCACAGGGTCGCATTTTATCAAAGAAAGAAAAACTAGATATTAATGACAAATTAAGTATATTAGAAATTAATACTGTATTAGATGAATTAGATGGTAATGTGCATAATGCAAAGGATGAAAGGGATGCAAATGAAGATGAAAAGGACATGCAAATGAAATTGCAATTACAATCTGGTGGATTTATAAGACTCATTGCAAAAGAAGAAGAGATGGAAAAATTAGAACCTAATGTAAAACGTTTTGAAAAAGAAGATGATAATATTATGATGTCATTGGCAATAGGTAATTTTGTAAATATTGCTATTATGGAAAAACGTGATATGTATGTAAGTTGTTTTGCGAGTAAGAAAATACCTTGTAATATAGATAGGGATAGTTTTATAAGAGGTAGTCCTAAGATTGTTTTATTTGAGGAAATATTTATGGCATCGGAGAATTCGCGTTTATTAAAGCTAAATATGGTTAATGTATTGCCAAATAATGTCTGGGAACGTATAAAAAATAATTATGGTAAATTTATTAAATTTTGTTTATAGGAAAATTATTTATTTTGTATTTTGTATTTTTTAAACCTTTGAAATAATATAATATAAAGGTAAAATTTTAATAGATATGTAATTATATAATATAATACAAAAGGTAAATATTAAAAATGTATAGATATAAATTAAGTGCAATATATGATATTATACCTCTTGAAATTAAAATTGTAAATGAACCTATAAATGAAAAGGGTTTTGCTGATATATTAAGTATTAGTTTAGAAACATTGCATAAATTAAACAGAGCAAAAAATAAAATAAATGAAATAAATTCATTTAAATGGGAAGATATTAAAAAATTAACTAATCCTTATGAATTTATTCATTCATTTAATAATACTAATCCTACTAATTCTAATAATTCTACTAATCCTACTAATATTGCATTAATAAAACCTTTAAGTCGTAGTTTTTTTAAAATGATAGAAATTATTTATGAATTTTTGCCAAATATAATTGATGATAATGATAATGATAATGATAATGATGATGATGATGATGATGATAATGATGATGATAAAAAACAAAAATTTATTTCAGTTCATATTGCTGAGGGACCCGGTGGATTTATAGAAGCAGTTAGATATGTGAGAAAAGGTAATAAAACAGATTTAGCGTATGGTATGACACTTGTAAAATATGATAAAACTGAATATAAAAATGTTCAAGTTCCTGGATGGAATAAAAGTATTCAGTTTCTTAATAATAATCCAGAAGTAAATATACTAAATGGTGCTGATGGTACTGGTAATATTTATAATATAGAAAATATAAAATATATAGATAATAAAATTAGGGCAAATGTAGGGGCAAATGTAGGGGCAAATATAGGGGCAAATGTAGGGGCAAATGTAGGGGCAAATGTAGTAACTGCAGACGGTGGTTTTGATTTTAGTGTTGATTATAATTATCAAGAGCAAACTAGTTGCAAATTAATATTTAGCCAAATTTTATGTGCTATAAATTGTCAAAAAAACTCTGGTTCATTTATATGTAAGTTTTTTGATTTAAATCTATATTTTACTGTTGAAATGTTATATTTATTATATACATTATATGAAACAGTAAACATATATAAACCATTTACTAGTAGAATTGCCAATAGTGAAAAATATATAGTATGTACAAATTTTAAAGGAATAGATAAATTATTACTAAATAATTTATTTGAAGTATTAGCACAATGGAATAAATATGATAAAAATACAATAAATCATATATTTGAAAAAATACCTAGTGATTTTATTGATTATATAAAAAAAATAAATAATGAAATTGTAAATTTACAAATTATATCTATAAATCATGCAATAAATATATATAAATCTAATAAAATTAATAATGATAAAAAATGGTATGATTCAACTATAAAATTACACATTGAAAAAGCACAAGAATGGTGTAAAAAATACAAAATACCTTATACCTCATAAATAGGTTTTGGTTTCATAAATAGGTTTTGGTTTTATGCAATTTATTTAATTAGATTAAAATTAATAATATTTGTTTTTTTAATAAAGAATAATCTTGGTTTTTTAGAAATTTTCCTAAATTCATTATTTAATATAGAAATATGTTTATTATCATCCTCATATTCAATACCCTTTAAATATTCTAAATTGTCTTTTAATATTTTAACAATAAGTTCATATGCAGTTAATAATTGTGAAATATTTCTGGCTCCAGTAATAATAACGCTCCCCGGTCTAAAAACTGATATTGTTATTTTAGTGCATATTGAATGTTTTTCTTTTGAGGAACAATGCGGAGCACAATTACATATACCCTGAATTGTATTATTTTCGTTATAATAATATTTAGTTAATACACCAGGGTATTCATCAGGGTCATATGAATTATAAAACCCCTTTTTTTTAAATAATTTTGACATTTTTTGCAAATTTATATTATGATTTATTGAAAAATCGCTATTTATTAATACTGTATTTATTTCACTTACAAAATATTTGCGAGGTGTTATAAGTGTTCCTGATATTAAATCTATATTTTCTATAGGTATTGAATTAGGTATTGTATTAGGTACGGAACTGGAATTTGCACTGGAATTCGCATTGGCACTGTCACTGACACTATTACTTAGAATATATTTTTTAACAGCATCGCAAATTATAATATCTATTGTTCTAATATTTACTAATCGATTAATTTTTTTTTCCAAAAAATGATTATATATTTTATTAAATTTAAATATTTCATGCTTAATATCAATTAATGTTTGTTCATCTTTTGAGAATATATTTTTACTTATATCTAAAAGTATTTTATCCAAAATAAGAAATTTAAAATCACTATATTTTTTCATTAAGACTTCGATTCCGACTTTTACTTCATCTAATGTTTTTGCATTAATTAGTGTTTTTTCTAAATCATTTGTAAAATAAGTTTTAATCTTATCTAATTTATTAATAGTGTTTCTAATATATTTATCACCGCACCATTCCGTTTGTATAAAAAACTCTTGGTTTTCCCCTTCAATATTATCTGATAATATATTATAATTATCGTGAATATTTTTAACATAATGTTTTCTGTTAAGATTAACAAATGTCGTGTTAGTATTTTCAGTATTATATACTAAATTTGTATCAAATTCATAATCTTTTAAAAATCTATCATAATATTTTCTATAATATGATACTGTATTGGTATTTGGATCATATAATAATTGAAAATCGAATGTTTTTGATATAGTAGTTAGTTTAGAAATATCTGTAATAAGATTAATTTTTATATTTTTTAAAATATTTATTAATAATTCGGAAACAAGCGTTGCCTCATCTTCACATTTTAAGCCTGTCATTTGTAATCTGCCATTTGCAAATATTTTTATATTTATATTTCTAAAACCCCAATATTTAAATTTTAGTGTTGCTTGATTATTAAATTCATCTTTAATTTTATCAATTAAAGTTTCTCCACGTGCACAATTTCCATAGTATTCTAGATTATATAATCCACCGGATTTTTCATCTAATTCTGGAGAAAATTGGTCGTAAATATTAATAAATCTACTAATTAAACCCAAATCTACCTTTGAATTTATATTTGTTATAATAGTGCAAGTAGATATTGTTAAAGGTGTAGCGCTAAACTCTAATATGGGTTTTTGATTAGATGTTTGATTAGATGTTTGCAGTTTATCTGGTTTGGTGTTTGGTAAGTCATGTTTTGGCAAATTATGTCTTTGAGCTTTATTTTTTTTAATTTCTTTTTTTGAACTCATTTTATTAAATATATTAAAATATATTGAATGTATTTGCTTTAAGTATTTGCGTTAAGTATTTGCTTTAAGTATTTTATTTCAATAAGTATATATTTATAGTTTAAAGTTTTTCTTTAAGTTAATCAATTTTTTAATATATTAAATATGTATTAAATTAAATATGTATTAAATTAAAAATTGAAATATCTTTAAGATTAAATATAAAAATAAAATAGTAAAATAGTGATATGGCAAAATATTGATATGGCTAATACTGATTTGTCTATTCTTGTAAAATCATTTAATAGATTAGATAATTATGTAGCAAAATACATTTATGAAAAATATATATGTAGTAATGAGGAGAATGAGGGGAATGAGGAGAATGAGGGGAATGAGGAGAATGAGGAGGAATATAAAAAATATATACATCAAATTTTTAGTATAGAAAGACCGCATATAATAACACAAAAAGAAAGTTTAGAAACAGATTTGCAAAATATGGATATTGCAGA
>Ga0214919_10004030_pt1 | contig 21649 bp, 15 predicted proteins | sample LL1503_MetaG_FD_177994 | JGI IMG/M metagenome (GOLD analysis project Ga0214919, IMG submission 177994) | Freshwater microbial communities from Lake Lanier, Atlanta, Georgia, United States - LL-1503 | ecosystem: Environmental > Aquatic > Freshwater > Lake | place: USA: Georgia | collected... | reverse complement strand
TCGATATGGGTTTCTTTGACGATATCGCGAAGTTGGTGCGCCAGTGTCCGAAAGACAGGCAGACCTTGTTGTTTTCTGCCACCTACCCAGATGGCATTTCCAAACTCGCTTCGCAATTTATGCGCGAGCCGCAAACCGTTAAAGTTCAAGCGCAGCATGACGCAGGCAAGATTCGCCAAATTTTTTACCAAATTAATGAGAGCGAACGCTTGCATGCGGTCTCGCTCATCTTGAATCACTTCCGTCCCGTCTCTACGCTGGCTTTTTGTAATACCAAGCAGCAATGCAAAGACTTGATAAGTGTTTTGCAAGCCCAAGGCTTTAGTGCGCTCGCGCTGTATGGGGAGTTAGAACAACGTGAACGCGATCAGGTGTTGGTGCAATTTGCCAACCGCTCTTGCTCCGTCTTGGTTGCTACAGATGTTGCGGCACGCGGATTGGATGTGCACAACTTAGAAGCCGTTATCAATGTCGATGTCACGCCAGACAGCGAAATCCATATCCACCGCATTGGCCGCACAGGACGTGGTGACGCAGAAGGCTTGGCGCTCACCTTGGCCAGCATGGACGAGATGGGCAATGTGGGCAAGATCGAGCAACTGCAAGGCCATGAATCGGTGTGGGCGCCCCTGGCCAGTTTGACACCTGCGGCCGGTGGTAAGTTACAACCGCCCATGGCCACATTACAAATCGCAGGCGGCCGCAAAGAAAAAATTCGCGCTGGCGATGTTCTTGGGGCTTTGACGGGTGACGCAGGCTTTGCCAAAGAGCAAGTTGGCAAAATCAGCGTGAATGAGTTTTCGACTTATGTGGCGGTGGAGCGCGGGATTGCGCATGAGGCACTCAGGCGTTTGAATACGGGACGGGTGAAGGGTAAGAATGTGAAGGTGCGGTTGTTGGAAGAGGCGTTGGGGCGCTAGATATATGGGTTTTTAAATCCCAGTTCCGCCAATATGTCGACTTCATAAGCCTCCATCTCGCGCGCATCTCTCAAACTAGTTTCATGGTCCCAGCCTTGTGCATGCAACGTACCGTGGACCAACAAATGCGCATAGTGCGCTTGCAGCGTTTTACCTTGCTGCTTTGCTTCTGCTGCCACAACAGGCGCGCATAAAACAATGTCGGCAATGACCACCGGGGCTTGCGCATAGTCAAATGTCAATACATTGGTGGCGTAGTCTTTGCGACGGTAACTGTGGTTGAGCGCATGCCCTTCCGCTGCACTGACGATTCGCACTGTAATTTCCGCATCGTCCGACAAAGCATGGCGAATGCAACGCGCTACAAAATGCCTTGGCAACGCTGTGCGATGTCTAGTGGCGTGGAGGATATCTCCAAACTGCAAGGAGAGCTGAAGTTTTTGTAAGGCCATAGTCTTTTATTTTTTAAGACTTGCTGGCAGTTGTGCGCTGGGCGTCATACGCATCCACAATCCGCGCTACCAAGGGATGACGCACCACATCGGCGCTTGTAAATCGGCATATGGAAATGCCTTTGACGCGTTTCAAAACGCGCTCTGCATCGATCAAACCACTGAGCGTGCCTTTGGGCAAATCAATTTGGCTCACGTCCCCTGTCACCACTGCTTTGGATCCAAAACCAATGCGCGTGAGAAACATCTTCATTTGCTCAGGCGTGGTGTTCTGGGCTTCGTCAAGAATCACAAATGCATTGTTCAGTGTGCGGCCCCGCATAAATGCCAAAGGCGCAATTTCAATCGCTTGACGCTCAAACGCTTTTTGTACGCGATCGAACCCCATCAGGTCGTAGAGTGCGTCATACAAAGGTCGCAAATAGGGATCTATTTTTTGTCCTAAATCGCCTGGCAAGAAGCCGAGTTTTTCACCGGCCTCGACGGCGGGCCGCGTGAGGATGATGCGTTGCACCGCACTGCGCTCTAAAGCGTCCACTGCACACGCCACTGCCAAATAAGTTTTGCCAGTACCAGCGGGGCCAATACCGAAGGTAATGTCATGGACTGGAATATTGGCTAAATACGTTTCTTGGTTGGGCGTTCGCGCGCGCAAATCGCTGCGACGAGTTTGTAGCAGCACGCCCCCATCGGCGTCCATTGAGGCGTTACCCGCGAGCATCAGTTGGACCATCTCTGGGGCAATCGCACGGGCTGCGCGCTCATACAGCGCTTGCAAGACTTCCATGGCGCGGGTGGCCTTGGCTTTGTGCCCGTCAATCTTGAACTGTTCGTGTCTGTGCGCGATCTTGACGTCTAGCGCCAATTCAATCGTGCGCAAATGCCCGTCTGTAGGGCCGCAGAGATGCGACAAACGCGTGTTGTTGGGAGGTGAGAAGGTGTGGCGAAGAATCAAGTCGATAATCTCAAAAAAGGTTCCCCAATGATAGGCAAGTTAACCGGCATCCTCTTAGAAAAGAATCCACCTCAAATTTTGGTGGACTGCAACGGCGTGGGTTACGAGGTCGATGTGCCGATGACCACTTTCTACAACTTGCCGACCACTGGCGAGCGCGTTTCTCTGTTGACCCACTTTGTAGTGCGTGAAGATGCGCAAATCTTGTATGGTTTTCAAACTGCCGCAGAGCGCAGCACGTTTCGCTTGCTCATCAAAATTTCTGGTGTTGGACCTCGTACCGCATTGGGGGTTTTAAGTGGCATGGGCGTAGATGAATTGGCACGTGCTGTGTCTGAACAAGAGCCTGCGCGATTAACCAAGGTGCCTGGCATTGGTAAAAAAACTGCCGAACGCTTGCTGTTAGAACTCAAAGGCAAGTTGGGCGCTGATCTGGGCCCGAGCACTGCTGGCGCATCGAGCCACCAAACCGATATTTTGCAAGCATTGTTGGCGCTGGGTTACAACGACAAAGAAGCGGCCAGTGCACTCAAAGCCCTGCCTGCTGATGTTGGTGTGAGTGAAGGCATCAAGCTGGCATTAAAGTCTTTGGCTAAATAAATCTGTAACCTGCATGAGCATTCAAACCGATAACTTTGGCGATGATTTTGTGCCCACACCTCGCGTGGTGTCTGCTGCGCCTACTTCCCCTAACGAAGAAGCGATTGAACGCGCTCTGCGCCCCAAGCTTCTACAAGAATATGTCGGCCAAACCAAGGTGCGTGAGCAGTTAGAGATTTTTATTGGTGCCGCCAAAAAACGCGGTGAAGCCATGGACCACGTGTTGTTGTTTGGCCCACCCGGTTTGGGTAAAACCACCCTGAGCCACATCATTGCGCAAGAGTTAGGCGTCAACTTACGATCGACCAGTGGCCCCGTCTTAGAAAAACCCAAAGACCTCGCTGCTTTGTTGACGGGTCTAGAGCGCAACGACGTTTTGTTCATCGACGAGATACACCGTTTGTCTCCCGTGGTCGAAGAAATTTTGTACCCCGCGCTAGAGGACTACCAAATCGACATCATGATTGGTGAAGGTCCTGCAGCGCGCAGTATCAAATTAGATTTGCAACCTTTCACCTTGGTCGGTGCGACCACACGCGCAGGCATGTTGACCAATCCGCTACGCGATCGCTTTGGTATCGTCTCGCGTCTAGAGTTTTATACAGCCGAAGAATTGCAGCGCATCGTGGTGCGCAGTGCGGGCTTGCTCAATACGCCCTTAGATGTAGAAGGCGGTATTGAAATCGCCAAGCGTTCACGCGGTACGCCACGCATCGCCAACCGTTTGTTGCGCCGTGTGCGCGACTATGCCGAAGTTAAAGGCAACGGTCGCATTACCCAAGACATGGCGACCAAAGCCTTGGCCATGCTCGATGTAGACCCACAAGGATTCGATTTGATGGACCGCAAATTGTTAGAAGCAGTGATCCACCGTTTTGATGGCGGCCCCGTGGGTTTAGACAATATCGCTGCCAGCATCGGTGAAGAGCGTGACACGATTGAAGATGTGATCGAACCCTATCTCATTCAGCAAGGTTATTTGCAACGCACGCCGCGCGGTCGTATTGCAACGGTGGCGGCCTATCGGCATTTGGGCGTGGTGCCACCTAAAGCGGCTGGTGAGTTATTTACCGAATAGGTTTTTAACTCGTCGACTCATCACGTGACGCTTGTTGTGCTTCTTGCAAGTGCGTCACATCGCCCCAGCCTACAAGGCTCAGACCCTCAGGCGTCCAAAGTAATCGGTTGATAGCGGCATTGCCCAAATGCCAAGTACGCGGGGTCTGCGTGTCTTGGCCAGTGGCTAATCGGTAGAGCACATCCAATACACCGCCATGTGCGACCAACACAATTTGTTCGCCTAAATGTTGGCTGGCAATTGCGTGAACACATTGCGCAATACGTTGGTTGAGCACAAGCAATGATTCACCTCCTTGCGGCGACCAATGTGGGTCACGTGAACGCCATAGCTTGGCGTCGGTGGGCCACTTGTCTTCTATCTCAGCCCATGTCATGCCCTCGAAGTGCCCAAAGTGGCGTTCGCGCAAACCGGTGTTGGGTTGGACGATATTTATTTGCCCTTTTGCAGACATAAGCGATAGGTTGGATTGGGCGATCGACTGAGCCGTAGAGAACGCGCGGTCTAAGTCACTGCTGTAAATCGCAGCAATCGGTTCATCCGACAGTGCCTTGCCAACTTGCTGGGCTTGCCTCAGGCCTGTGTCGTTCAAACCAATATTGAGTTGGCCTTGGATACGTGTGTCAACGTTCCAGGCGGTTTCACCATGTCGGATGGCGAGTATGCGGGTCGATTCCATGGGAGGGAAGTTTAGGGGGCAAATTTCGTGCAAAATAGAACGATCGTTCTTTTTTCTCTTGACGTATGTCGAACCCCAAACCTGTAGATAGCGACCAACGCGCAGCGCACAAAGGCCAGCAAACCAAGGCGGCTATTGTGGAAGCAGCTTTGGGTTTGGCTACACAAATAGGTTTAGAGGGCTTGAGCATTGGCGCATTGGCCGAAGTGGCGCGTATGAGCAAGTCTGGCGTATTTGCCCATTTCGGTTCGCGCGAAGAACTGCAACTCTCTGTTGTTCGTGCCTACCACGAGCGTTTTGAGGCAGAGGTTTTTTACCCTGCGATCGATGCACCCAGAGGCTTGCCAAGATTGGTGGCGTTGTTTAATAACTGGACAAAGCGCACAACTACCGAGATTGATTCAGGTTGCCTCTATATCAGTGGCGCAGCTGAGTTTGATGACCGGCCTGGCCCCGTCAGAGATGCATTGGCAAGCTCAGTCAACACATGGCTGGCTGCGATGTTGCGCGCTGTTATGCAAGCCAAAGAGGAAGGCCATCTAGAAGCAGATATCGACGCACCCCAAATGGTGTTTGAAATCCATGGCTTGATATTGGCGCTGCACTACGAAGCCCGATTTTTGAAAACGTCTCAATCTCTCACCCATACGGCCAAAGGCTTTGAAAACATTTTGAAACGCTATGGCGCCAGTGAAATGTTTACCAAGCCCAAGCCAGTTGCTTTAAAACCTGCTTGACTTTGTAGAAGAGAAAACTTTTATGCCCAGCTACACCCCACCCCTGCGCGATATGCATTTTGTTTTGCACGAGTTACTGCATATCTGTGACGAATTTAAGCAACTGCCTGTTCACGCAGAGTTGGACCAAGACACGATTGCGGCTGTTTTAGAAGAGGGCGGTAAATTTGCATCTGAGGTGTTGTTTCCCTTGAACCAAATTGGCGACCAACAAGGCTGCACCTTGAACCATGAAACACATGCTGTCAAAACACCCGATGGATTTAAAGAAGCTTTTGCTGCATTCGCCAAAGGCGGCTGGACTGCGTTGAGTTGCGACCCCGAGTATGGTGGACAAGGTTTGCCGATTGTGTTGAACCAGTGCTTCTATGAAATGCTCAACAGCGCCAACCAAGCGTGGACCATGTATCCCGGTTTAACCCATGGCGCCTATGAAGCATTGCATGCGCATGGTACCGAGACTCAGAAAAAAACCATACTGCCGAAACTCACCAATGGTGAATGGACCAGCACCATGTGTCTGACGGAATCGCATTGCGGAACTGACTTAGGTTTACTGAGAACTAAAGCAGTGCCACAACCAGACGGCACTTACCGTTTGAGCGGCAGCAAAATATTTATCAGCTCAGGCGACCACGACTTTGTCGACAACATCATCCATTTGGTGTTGGGGCGTTTGCCTGATGCGCCTGCTGGTAGCAAAGGCATCAGTTTGTTTGTCGTTTCGAAATTCAAACTCAAAGAAGACGGCAGTTTGGGCGAACGCAATGGCATTTATTGCAGCGGCTTAGAACATAAGATGGGCATTAATGGCAGCGCTACTTGCCAAATGGTTTTGGAAGATGCTGAGGGGACTTTGGTTGGGCAGCCTAATAAAGGCCTCGCCGCCATGTTCGTGATGATGAATGCGGCGCGCATTGGCGTGGGCATGCAATCGCTCGGGTTGACAGAGGTGGCCTATCAAAATGCACTGGCCTATGCCAAAGACAGAATTCAATCGCGAAGTTTGAAAGGTCCTAAAGACCCCAGCAAACCCGCAGACAGCATTCTGGTGCACCCAGATGTTCGCAAAATGCTGTTGACTGCCAAGGCTTATGCAGAAGGCGGGCGTGCGTTGGGTTTGTATTGCGCTCTCTTGATTGATCGCGAACTCAACCACCCTGACGCTGCTGTTCGCGCTGAAAGTGCAGAGCTGGTGGCGTTGCTCACTCCGATTGTCAAAGCCTTCATCACCGACAACGGGTGGATCGCCACTTCGTCTTGCTTGCAAGTTTTTGGTGGCCATGGATTTATTCGCGAATGGGGCATGGAGCAGTATGTGCGTGATGCACGCATCAATATGATTTATGAAGGCACCAACACCATACAAAGCTTGGACTTGCTTGGACGCAAAGTCTTGTCTAACCAAGGCGCCACTTTGAAAAAGTTTGGTGAACAAATTACTGCTCTTGTCATGGAAGAACAAGGCAATGAAGCTATGGCAGAGTTCATCAAGCCCCTGGCGCAACTCGGCCAGCAAATGACGCAGTTCACCGGTGAAATTGGCTATAAAGCCATGCAAAACGCAGACGAAGTAGGTGCTGCTGCTGTTGACTATTTGCGTGTCACGGGTCATTTGGTGTTTGCCTATTTTTGGGCACGCATGGCCAAAGTGGCCTTGCAAGAAATTGAAAAAGGCAATCGCGATCCGTTTTACCAAGCCAAATTACAAACGGCGCGCTTTTACTTTGCCAAACTACTGCCAGAAACCGCAAGCTTGATGGCGACTGCGCGTGCAGGCTCAGCGGTGTTGATGGACACCGAAGCTGTATTTGCTTAAGCGTATTTAATTTTTCAATCTATTTCGAAAGACCAACTGATGTCAGACATATTGACCCACCTCGAAGACAGTGTTTTAACCATCACTATCAACCGCATTGAAAAAAAGAACTCGATCACTTCTGCCATGTACGCTAATATGGCACAAGCCTTGGCCGATGCTGAGAAAAATGCGGCTGTGCGCGTAGTGCTTTTTCAAGGACACGAAACGATCTTTAGTGCAGGTAATGACATTGCAGACTTCTTGAATAAGCCACCGTCTAACCAAGATTCGCCAGTCTTTCACTTCTTACGCAATATTTCGACTTTCACCAAACCTATCTTGGCTGCTGTGGCTGGTCCTGCGGTGGGTATTGGTACCACTATGTTGTTCCATTGCGACTTGGTCTATGCGGGTGACAACGCTGCGTTTTCCATGCCGTTTGTGAATTTAGGTATTTGCCCAGAAGCGGCTTCTACTTTGTTGGTGCCTCAGATGATGGGCTACCACCGCGCTGCAGAAGTCTTGATGATGGGTGAACCCTTCATGGCAGAAGCGGCTTTAGAGGTGGGCTTGGTCAATCGCGTGGTACCGCCGACAGAGGTCAACAGCTATGCCCAAGCGCAAGCGCGTAAATTGGCACTCAAACCTTTGTCTTCGTTGTTGGAAACCAAACGTTTGATGAAGCAAGGCCAAGCAGAGTTAGTCAAAAAACAAATGGCAGAAGAGGGTACGATTTTTAGTCGCATGCTCAAAGAGCCTGCGGCACTAGAAGCCTTTGGTGCGTTTATGGAAAAACGCCGTCCCGATTTTTCAAAACTATGAGTCAATGATTTGTGACACAAGATATTCAATACGAAGCACCCTTCGAACCAGCATTCATTGAGGCGCTTCGCCAGTTAGTCGAAGAGAAAATCACCTTTAACAGCATCATTGGTTTAAAACTCACGGGTGTGAGTGCCAATGTGTTGACAGGGCGTATCCATATGCGACCCGAATTAGTCGGACACTTTTCCTACAACCGTTTGCATGGCGGTGTCACCAGCGCTGCGTTGGATACCTTGGGTGGTTTGGCGTGCATGGTTAATCTCACCATGAAGCATTTAGACGAAACACCTGAACAACGTATCGCACGGTTTTTAAAAATCGGCACCATCGATTTGCGTGTGGACTATATGGGACCCGCCATCGGCGAGTACTTTGATGTGCGTGCCGAGGCTTTGCGCGTAGGTTCACGCATTGGGTACACACAAATGAGCTTGCGAGGACCTAATGGTGAGTTGCTCTCAACGGGTAGTGGAGCTTATATTGTCTCGTGAGGCACATGCTGTTAACTGCTTAGTCGGTTAACCTGATGGTTTAAAGCCTTCTTTCTATGCGCCACCATTCCCACTCAACAGAGCCTTCGCCGCAAGGTGTTCCTTCCAAGCAGCGCTCAGACAGAGAAACCGTTAAACGCCTCCTGCCTTATTTGTGGACGTACAAGTGGCGCGTACTGGCTGCTCTCACTTTTATGGTGGGCGCGAAACTCGCTAACGTGAGCGTGCCTTTGCTGTTGAAAGATTTGATTGACGCGATGTCATTCAAGCCGAATGATCCGCAAGCTGTATTGGTCGTGCCCGTGGCCATGTTGGTCACATATGGCGTATTACGTTTATCTGTTTCAGCGTTTACAGAATTGCGCGAATTGGTTTTTGCCAAAGCAACGCAAGGTGCTGCAAGGCAAATTGCTTTAGAGACATTTGAGCATTTGCATGGTTTGAGTTTGCGTTTTCATTTAGAGCGACAAACCGGGGGCATGACAAGAGATATCGAGCGTGGTGTGCGAGGTATTGAGTCACTCATTTCTTATTCACTCTACAGCGTGGTGCCCACGCTGATTGAAGTGGCCTTGGTACTAGGCATCTTGGCAGTGAAGTTTGATATGTGGTTTGCTGGCATCACGCTTACTGCATTGGTGCTCTACATCATCTTCACTATTGGCGTGACCGAGTGGCGCACCCAATACCGGCGCATGGCCAATGAGTTCGATTCTGCAGCGCACACCAAAGCAGTCGATTCACTGTTGAACTATGAAACGGTCAAGTATTTCAATAACGAAGGTTTTGAAGCGGCGCGCTATGACAAAAGCTTAGAAGCTTTGCGCCGTGCACGATTAAAAGCACAGACGTCTTTGTCTGTTCTCAATACTGGGCAACAACTCATCATTGCAATTGCATTAATCGGCATGCTCTGGCGCGCCACGCAAGGCGTAGTCGATGGACGCATGAGCTTGGGCGATTTGGTGATGATCAACGCGTTCATGATCCAGCTCTATATTCCGCTGAACTTTTTAGGTGTGCTCTACCGTGAGATCAAGCAAAGCTTGACGGACTTAGACCGTATGTTTAGTTTGTTGGAGAAAGAGCGTGAGATTGCTGATTCACCTAATGCAGCCGCTTTACAGTTGTTACAAGCACCTACTGTTCGGTTCGAGAATGTGGTGTTTGCATACGAAGCCGCCAGGCCTATCCTGCATGGCATCAGTTTTGAAATTCCTGCTGGTAAGACAGTCGCAGTAGTGGGGCCTTCTGGCGCTGGTAAATCTACCTTGGCGCGGTTGATGTTTCGTTTTTACGATGTCTCCGGTGGGCGCATCACGATTAATGGGCAAGATATTCGTCTTGTGACCCAAAACAGTTTGCGTCGTGCTCTTGGAATTGTTCCGCAAGACACGGTTTTGTTTAATGACACGGTACGCTACAACATTGCTTATGGCAATACAGCCGCTACACCCGCTCAAGTAGAAGAGGCCGCGCGTGCAGCCCGAATTCATGACTTCATTGTGTCTACTCCTAAAGGCTATGACACGATGGTGGGAGAGCGTGGGTTGAAGCTCTCAGGCGGTGAGAAGCAGCGCGTAGCGATTGCACGAACGCTTTTGAAGAATCCACCGATTGTGATTTTTGATGAAGCCACGTCGGCTTTGGATAGTGCCAATGAGAGGGCTATTCAAGGGGAGCTGCAAACTGCTGCGCATAACAAGACCACATTAGTAATTGCGCATCGTTTATCTACTGTGGTGGATGCGCATGAGATTTTGGTGTTGGAGGATGGGCGCATTGTGGAGCGGGGGGCGCATGCTGAATTGTTGGCTATGGATGGTCGGTATGCGGGGATGTGGGCTTTGCAGCAGTCGGCTGAAGAGGTTGACGACTAGCCTATTTATTTGGCATTTGAGTTTGTAGTTACTCCTATCTCTTTTTGCTCCAACACAATTCGTTCGCTTCGCGAAGTCAAGCGGCCAGTATCTGATGTGGCTCCGAGCTTCGCTCTTTATGTCGCCACATCAGACACTGACCGCTTGACTTCGCTGCTGGTTATTTGCTTTCATTTTGGGTGCTTGGCTTGTTGTTCATTTTTATCCCTTAACATTTTTAAGAGCATGTCTCGTTCGGGGATGTACCTGGATGCTGCTTCTGTCGGCCTGCTTTTGATTCGCCAGTCATAGAGGGCATTGATAAACATTTCGTCGTCTAGTGGGCCAATAGGCCCTGAGACTTTGGACCAATCTCGGAGACCTTCAGCGTAGTTAGCGTTAGCGTTGATTTTTTCTTTTTGAACATTAATTTTTTGATCTAGGATCGAAATTTCAGATTCGATATTCTGTAGTTTTTGAGGTGAGGCTTTATCTTTGCTAAGTAGTAGGTCAATTTTCATATTTAGTAATGCATCACCACTTTCTGCTAATTTTTTGCCATCCCTCATTGCAGACATATATTCCATTTTTTTCTGAAAGTAACTTCCATGCAGCACATAACTTGCAGCCCTGTAGGCGCCAAGACCTCCGTTTTGTACTACAACGGAAAAGAGCGCCTCTTTTTCCATAGGTTCTAGGTCGTTGAATTCATAGCTTAGATCTCTTAGGCCCTCGACTATGTGTTTTTTCAAAGCCTTCTGATTGATACTTTCAAACTGGTATTCAATGAATTGTGGATCGCGCTGGGTTAACTCCATAAATTTATTAACAAATTGTTTGTCGCCATTTCGCGCAGCCTCTAGTCCGCCAACTTCTGTTAATTCGATATAAAACCCTTTGGCTTCTTTGCTGGAATAAGGATTTATTAGGTAATTTAGAAACTCTTCCATTCCCCCGCGGTTAGCCGATAACTGAAACATGCCATAGCTAAACCCACCAGGATCGGGCTTGGTTGTTCCGTTGGGTAGTTTGATTTGTGGAACTTCGTAATGCTCGTCTTCCGTGCCTTTGTTAACGAGATAGCCATTGAATGAGAAGGGTGAGCCTGTTCGTCCAACGCTTTCATATTTGGCTGATGCAAATCCATAGCCATTGACATCTGCGTAATGTCTTGCAACTGCAAGGCAGTTGTTGGCAATTCTTACTTTTCGGCAGAGGCTTATCACATTTTGAATTTCACTGTCGCGGCTTTCATCAATGGCATCCAGCAAGGTGAGATCTTCTTCGCAGGTCTTATCGCAGTTATTCGTGTTTTTTGCTTTTCGTAGTGCGTTACGTTGCATATCTTCTGCATGCGTAAGGTAGTTGTTGGAGGTGGCGTTATAACTACTGGCTGCGCCTGAAGTGCCTCCTACCGCTGATCCAACTGCTGTGCCTGCTGCTAGCACTATCGCCTGTTTGACTTCTATGGGTATATCGACTGCATTCAGTGCATTCCCAACGATAGGAACGAATGACTGGCTAGCAACAGCGCCTGCTGCACCCGATAGGTTGCCTGTCAAGCCACCAACTAATGCGTGTAGGCTTAAACGAGCGGCGCCTCCTTCTTTCCAATTGTCGACAGAGGATTGATCGCCGAGGGTAATTGCATCGCGCAGTTTTATGTCTGCATAGTCGCCTATTGCTTTGCTGGCTTGTTTGCCAAACTCAGCAGAAATGGCGACCTGGGATTGCACATCGGCCTTGACGGAGGATGCATCGAATATTTTGGAGATGCCAGTTGGCGCATCACCTGTACGTGCAGACACATTGCCTGCAACGCCGCTGATGGTTGCTAGTGTTGTGTCATTTGCGTTACCTGCTTTTGAGCCTATGCCAATGCTATTGAGTGGTTGTGTTACTTCGCCTGCACCGGCCATGCCCGCTGAAATGGCCATGCTATTGGCTTGGAAGTGGGCGTTGCTGTCTACGTTTACCAAGTTAATCGTGCCGTTTGTTGTGAAGCTATTACTTTTCGTGTCTATGGCATTTTGCGAACTGGTAATTGCTCCGCCTTTTAAAGTTGTATTGCCGGTAACGTTGACAGTGAATCCGCCATCACCAGCGCGGATGGCGCTTTGTTCCGTCACATTGACATATTCACTAACAATATTCGTTTTACTACTTGATGTGGACCCTCCATAAGCGCCAGCACCTATAGGGGCAACGATACTCATGCCACGACTTTGTTCGTTAGATTGGTAGGTGCTACTGTCTTGCTTGCTTGTGATGGCAAGGTTGCCGCCTATATTGGCAGAGATTTGATTTGCTGAAATAACTGCGCCTTGCAACGATGTATCGCCACCACTTTGGATACTTACAGTTTGACCCTTGACATGGGTATTCATAAATGTTTGGTCTGTTGCGTGTGTCTGACCTTGTCCTGAACTAAAGCCCGTTGTCGCTCCTATGCTCGAATTGGAGTTAATAGCTACGCCTGCGTTACTAGTAGAAAAATTCGTTGTTTGATCGAATGTGGTGCTACTTTGTGAAGCCTGCAATGAGATGGTGTTATCCGCTTTGAGGAGGGTGTTACCCTTGGCTTCTATCTGGCCACCTTGTATGGTGATATTGCTAGAGTCTGTTGCACCGCTAGCAGCAATATGAATATCTCCTCCAGCCATGATGCTGCTAACTTTGCTGGTGTCACTTTGATAGGTGCTGGTATTACTCGCTGAAGTCTTTCCTATTCCTGTATTCAAGCTAACGCCGCCAATTGTTTCAGGACTGGTTTTGTAAGCATCAATGGCTTGAGAGGCAGTCAAAGCCGCACTCGCTATTGCCATGCCTGTCATGCGGCTGTCGTTTGTTTGATGCCTTGCGTTATCTAGCTTCTCAGCAGATTGAATCGCTGAGACCACTGGATTTGTGATGTTTGCTGTGACGCCTGATTCGCTGTAGCTATTCGATTGCTGGTTAGTCAGCGTTTCGCGAGCTTCTTGGATAGCGACGTTTTGCGCTGTGATAGAAACATCACTATTGGGCGCAATGACATCGCTGCCGATTTGAAAGAAGCTATTACCGGCTTGTAATGTGGCGTTTCCAGCAAGGCTAGTGACTGTGCTTCCTTTTGCTACAGAAGATGAAATGCGTGTCTCATCCCGTCTGTCACTTTGCATCAATACATTGCTCTTGCTATTTGTAAAAGTGCTATCTTGCTCTTGCGTTTGTGCAACGGATGCAATACGTAAATCACCTTTTGCGTCTATTTGAATATTTCTATTTGCGACTACTTCGGAACCATCTATGGCGATATCTTTTCCAGATATTAAATTCAAATCGCCTAGTGAAACAAGATGAGAGCCTTTGACTGATTCTGTATGTGTTGCTATAAGGGAAGTGTTTGCGCCATGCCAAGTGCTTTCCGAGTTTGTACTCAAGATATCAGATGCATCCTTGGTTGCGGTAACACTAAGGGAACCGCCTGCAGTTATGTTGGCTTGATTGCTATTGGTGCTACCTAAAGTTAGTTGGCTTCCTTCGATGCTTAAGTCTTTGCCACTAGTGATACTGGTATTTTTACCAACCGAGATGGTGCTGCCATGTTGAACTTTTACATCTGTACTACCAACGCCGCCAAAACGCTCTAGGGATTTCTGATCCTCAGTCTGCACCGCACCAATCTTTATGTTGGCTCCAGATTTGGCTTGAAAATTTCCTCCAATTTCTACATTGGCACCTGCAATAGTTAGATTGCCATCTGCACCAATACGTGCATCCTGACCCACGCTGATGCTGGCAACAGGGCCCAACTGTGTTTGTAGACCGGGTCCTTTGGTATTTTGCTGAGGTGATGTATAGGTTGTTGTGGCTAATGCAATGTTTCCGCCTGCCTGGATATCTAGTTGTAGGGCTTGAAGCTTTGCGCTACTTAAGTCGATATCTTTCTTAGCTGCAAGCAACATATTTCTGCCAGACTGCAGAACGCCAAAAGCGTTATCTAAATCACCGTTTGCTTGTAACTCTAAATCTTGATTAGCTTGCAAAGTTCCTGAATTTTTAAAATTTTGAATGTCAGTTAATTGGATGGAATTACCGGAAACCAACGCGCCATTTAAGCGCTTATTTGCAAGATTGGTGTGAGCCAAATAAACCTGTGGCATCAAGGCATGCGATGCTGTGCCATCCGGTAGCGTCACATCTTGTTGCACCAACCAAACAATGTCAGACGTGAGCTGCGACATTTGTTCTGCGGTGAGTGCAATGCCCAATGTGAGTTGCGTGGATTTAGCCAAAGTAACGCTATTAGTCATTAAGTCAGCATATTGTTTTTGACTGTCTGAGTAATTGCTTAGAAATGGTTTGCCAGTCAGATTGGAAATTTGTTCTCGGATGAGACGTTGCTCATAAAACCCATCACCCAATCTTTTCTGTGTCATTGAAGGATCAAGCGAAAGGTTTTGCAACATGAAGTCACTCGACATCCATTGTTGGTAAGAGGTAAATAGCGGATCTGTTGTTATGAGGTAATTGCTATTCGGTTCAGTGGCAACCTTAAACAACCCACTGTTTGAGACAACGATTGGCGCTGGATTGGTCAGATTTTGCAAGGGCGAGACCCACGAACCAACCCCGGCACCCCCATTATTCAAACTCACCCCAGAACCTACTATGTTGGCATTGCTTGTAAGGCTAGATTCGTAACGGTTTGAGGTGAAATATTTGTTATCCCCTGGCGCATCACAGCCACTGTCACAAAACGAATGGCTCCACATATTTCCTTTATAAGTTCGGTAGATGTATGAGCCTGCATAAGCAACTTTGTACTGCGGCATAGCAGATCCACGCCAACTGTCTTGGTCTAATGTTGCGCCTGACAAATCTATATTGCCGGCAGCAGAAACTTGGGCCCAATAATTTTGAAGCGTATTGACGTTAGTCCTCAAATTTCCACCAGAAACAATTTGTGCTTGAGGACTGGTAGAAATGACTGAGTTTCGAAACCCTGAACCGGTGAAGTCTGTGCGTATGTAGTCACTATTCATAGATCCACCGTGCGGGGGTTCTATGTAGACGCCGCCAATGCTATTGGGGTCGTGCACGTTCACCTGACCGGTGGAGCCTGACAAGGTCACACCTAGTGCGTTGAGTTCAGAAGGGCTTATGGCTTGGTCAAATGATGAGCCCATAACCAATGCTCGCCTTGTGTTGGTCAAGGCGTTGGCGCTTATCAGCATATGGCCGCCTGACTCTATCAGTGCGGATCGGTTGATGATGGTGTTTGCTTGGGTGATATTCTTATTAGCGTCCATCCCCCCGGCGAGGGTGACGGCACCTATACCAAGAATAGTTGTGGATGGCGTGCTGTCGGTTGTAGCGATATCGTCTGTGTTTTCAATGGTGGGCGCTAGTAGCGTTAAATTGCCTGCGGCATCTGTTGCGCCAATCAGGGCACTTGGACCCGTATTGCGAATCTGCGTTCCAGCGTTTATTAAAACACTTGGACCAATAATTTTTCCTGAATTGACTATAGAGTGGTTGGCTTGTAGATGGATAAGCGTTCCAGAACCTAATGCCCCACTGTTGTTGACATCTGTCGCTGCGATAAAGAGCTTGCCAGGTGTCGTGAGATCCGATTGGTTATTGAAAACTCCTGAAGTACTTAGATTTAAGTTTTTACTGGCCTGTAATTTGCCTTGTGGAGAGAAATCCGATTGCAGGCGGATATCTAAATTTCCTTGGGTAGAAATAGAACTGCTTTGACTGCTGTTCAAGCCATTGGCTGAAATAAGCGTATCACCTTCTGAAACAATAGACCCATTATTTTGTAGATTTCCTGCTGTGTTGATAGATTGCAAGCCAGTGGCATAGAGCGTTCCTGAATTGGTCATATTGGCCTGTGTGGTGATTTGCAAATCACCTTTGGCTTGCATAGTTCCCGAGTTAGTTAATGGCCCATTATTTTGTAGAACAAGATTTCCGTCACTAGCGCCAATGACTCCAGCGCTACGAACTCCTAAACCTGTCTCAGTACCTAATAAAAATATCTTGCCTGCATACATACCGCCTATTTGTGCTACATCTAGAGCCATCTCTGATGGTTTGCTACTTCCAACGATGGGAGCAAAGGAAGGCGTTGTATTCGCTGATAGTGATGCAGCATCTATGGCGTTATAGCCGGTAATAACTTTAAGATCATTGGCCCAAATACTTGCATTGACTTGTACTGCTCTCGCCAAAATGGCTGCGTAATCAGTAGTTCGAAGATCTAAACCTGAGCCATCAATGGCAATGCTTCCACCTTGGACTCGATAGTTGTCGATCTGACCCTGGTTCACATTGAGAGTGCCTGTGGTGAGTGTGGCTTTGCTTGCATTGATAAACCCGCCACCATTGACACTGATACCAGCAGGATTGGCAATGACGACTTCTGCCCTTGGTCCTGCTACTTCTATATAGCCGTTTAATTGGCTAGGGTTGCTGGAATTCACCTCGTTCAAAATAACCTTTGCACTTCCTGTGCCAAGCCATGGATTGCCTTGGACCCAGCCACCCATTTGGGTTTGCGTGGCAGTTCTGGCGTTGTTCAAAATGGCGCCATTGCGCTGCACATCGAACTGGCTGAAGGAATTGCGTGATACACCCGCACTACTCGGTGTTTGGATATTGACTTGCGGTATCGCATTAGCAGTTTGCAAAACCGTGGCACGTTGATTGGCTAAGGCACTGGGGTCGGCCGTAATTTGTGCTTTAGCGGCTGCAGGTACTAAGCAAAACGTAATACTCTTGCATAGCAAGCGATAAAAAGAATGCTTCAAGATAAATACTCCTGTGTAAAAAACTTCATTAAAAGTTGGCGGTGACACTAAAGCCCATCGTGCTGCTAGCAGTAGCAAACTGAGTGGGTTTGCTCAAGGGCTTTGCGAAAAAGATGTCGTAGCTAAGGCCTGAAGATAGGCCGCGAAATCCAAGGGCTAGACCTGCTAGTCGGGTGCCAACAAGTGATGCAGTACTTTGTCCAGCAACCTCGCCGTGGTCTAGGCCCACATAGAACTCTTGCGTGGGCGTATCCAGCGCATTTAATAAAAAACCCAAGTCGTTACGCCAAATCCAACCGGCATCGCCTGTTAAGACGAGTTCACCATCAAATCCGCGTACCGAATACCGTCCTCCAATCGATAGTCGATTGGGAGGCGTGAGTGCAGTCCGGTTGCTTTGTAGTCGCCATGTGCTGTTGTAGCGAAGATGTTGCGCATCGATTTGGAATGGCCAAGACAAGTTCACATCACTGGCTAGCAAAATGAACTGCGATGTACCTTCTCCAAACGCCTCTTCGGGCGCCGCCAAGGCACCAAAGGCATGTGTGCCCCGTTTAAAAGTGAGATTGCTATTAATGGTGGCACTTTCAATATACGCCTTGTGACCTAGCGTGCTGTACCAACCTCCTTCTATGCGTTGTTGGTTTTGAATTTCTGTGTCGTCAATATAGTTTCTGGTCTTGCGCTGGAATGTGCCCAGTGTGAGACTCCATTTCTGACTGGCATCTCGCGCTAAAACATGGGTGAATTTGAGATCATTGTTTTCACTGATGCCTCGGTACACATACGATTGGTTTTGACTGGCTACGCTTTGGTAATAAGACCCCTTGTTGAACGTGGCACTGAGAAGGGAATAGCCGAAGGGGACGGAATAGTGAACCGTATCGCCATGTGTGCCTCTGTCGCCAGCATGGCCGCCACCTAGATCATTGTTATGCGTGGCATAAAACAAGTCGTTTAACTGCAGTGGGTTATCTGCGCTAAAAGTAACGCTACTTTGGTATTTACCGGTAGCTCGTGTGCCACTGTCATCTAAAGCAATGGATGTCCTAATTGCTGCAGATGTTTGATATGACACCCATAAATCGCTATCGCCAAGTTCGGCATTTGCATCAGAAGACGGAACTATTTTGATGTCTGCATCTGCAGTGGGAATTCGTTTGAGATTTTCGAGTGCTTGCTCAATATCTCTCACATTGAGCAAGTCTCCTGCTTGCATAGGGAAAGCCCAACGCAAGTCAGTCGTTGATTTTTCTGGATTTTCGAATCGAATAGTGCGTATACGACCAGGGACTATGGTCAATACAAGCGGATCATTTTTCTTTGTGCTGGCTTGAAACAATACACGGGTAGTAACAAAACCTTTCTCAATTAACACCCCTTGCGCGCGAGAAATAAGAACACCTATATCTTTTGGACCCAGGCATGCTCCATCAAATGCTTCAGGCTTAGGCGCAATAAGTGTTTCACGTAACCAGTCAAACTCGGGTAGTTTGTTGCCCCCAAGATCAGTAAGTTCTAATTGCTTAATAAATAAGCAATGCGTGGTTGTTAGTGATTCACTGAATGAAACGGCTTTTGCAGACGCAAAGCTGTGACCAGCTAGTAAACAAGCCCCAAACAGCGCTTTTGCAAGCTCTAAACTTAAATTCTGCATATCCCTGCACCCTTATTCGATCGCGAATATTGGAGCAGTGCAACATTGTTTTTGGGGTAACAGTAACTTACAAAATAATTAAGCGTCGCTTAATCTCTCTTCAAGAAACTGACTGATTTATCTAAACCTCAGCTTCAGGCCACAGCCGTGGAAAATAGAAACGTAGCGCATGTTGTGGCACACCAAAACGTAACTTGCCATGCGGTGAATCCGTCTCAATAAGACCTCGTTTGAGTAACGCCGATATCTGCGCAGTGGCTAAACGATCGCCCAAGCCCAAGATAGCTTTAAAGTCAGCCCGATCTAGTTCTGCCCTGGATACAAACAAATAATGCAAAGCGCGAAGTGCCTCTGTGCGAACACCTGAGCGTTCAACTCGCTCTTCATACGTTAAGCAGGCGGATATGCGGTCTTTCATGGCCTCAAGTGAAAGCAATTGCGTGATGAAGTCCACTTGGTCTATGCACATATCTAGTACATAGCTAATCCATTGCATAAGGCCTGCTTCAGTTAAATTGCCCCGCCCATCTAAGTCACCAGTACGCGGTTCATCGGCTCCTGCTAAGCGTTGGTAATACAGCTCTTGTGATCTTGCAAATCCGCGCAGGGGGGACCAAAGTCCATTCGTTAGACCCATATGACCGAGAACCAAATGGCTATGCAGGCGTGTGACTCTGCCATTGCCATCTAAAAAAGGATGTATCCAAGCCAAGCGCTGATGAGCGGCTGCCATAGCAACGAGTTGCATTTCGCCTTTACGCACACTCGAGTAGGCACTAGACCAGCGATTGAGAAATTCAACCAAAGAGCCAGCTGCTGGCGCTGCATGGCGTCCAACACTGACCTCGCGCGTTCTAAAGTGGCCAGGGCGCAGATTGCCGTCAACTTCTGGAAGTCTGGCGAATAAATCTTGGTGGATATCTCGCAATGTTTGCACCGACCAAACGGTCTCATTTGTCCACTCAGGCCAAAGCGTCTCTAATTGCGACTCAGTCGACATGTGCGCCAAGGCTAGGCGCTGTCTGCGTGCTTTGTCTTCGTCCTGAGAGTAGTCGTTACGCAGTGCTTGCTCTATCTCCAAGGGCAAAGTATGTTGCCCTTCAATTTTGTTGGAGTAGAAAGAATTCATGGAGCGCAATAACTTGCGCAATCCTGGTAATGCCCCAGGTGGGCACCAACCAGACAAACGATCTGCTTTTCGAATTAAATCATTGGCGCGCTCTAAAACGGGCCCTGTCTTGAATTCGGACGGAAGCAGTGGCTCCATCTGCGTAGGATGGTCGTAGAGCTGAAATTTTTGCGACTTTGACATAGACGCTAAGTCTATGTCATATAAGGAAAATTACCAAATATTGCGGAAGTTTTTGCGACTTTGATCAGCGTTGTTTCATGTCGCCGCGGAATTGGCCGCCGCGTTGAATTTCTAGTTCTGAATATTCCAATGAACCAGAGACGCGACCGGTGCTGTGGATCAGGATATGGTCTTTGCACGAAATGTCTTGGTTGAGCTCGCCATGCACATCTATTTCGCGGGCGCGCACCACGCCAGTGACAACGCCTTCTTTGCCAATGAGCAAATCATCTGCGGTCAGGTCACCAGTGACATTGCCGTTGACGACAGCTTTGCCGGGGGCAGAAATAGAACCTTTAAAGGTCACGCCTGTACCGATGACCAAATTGTTAGCTACCACGACGCTGTCTGCCATACTCGAATCCTTTGGGCCGCTTACGGCAAGTTAAAGATATGCAATTATGAATGCCTTACAACAAAAAAGCGATGCAAATTGTTGTAAACATTCAACATTTTTAGATTTGAACGACGACATTTCCTAAAACTTGACCAGTTTCTACCATTTGGTGGGCTTTGACCAAGTCTTTGAGTGGGAAGGTGGCCCCAATCGTGTGTTTCAGGCTATTGGCATGCAACAGTGCGTCAAAACGCTGCAAACCATAGGCGCGCGCATCTTCCGATAAGTCGTAAACCAAGAAAAACTTCAAGCCGATCGATGCGTACAACAAGGTCCTAAAGTTAATAGGCACGTCCCCAGGCACATTGGAGCCGTAGCACACCAACTGCCCATGCGGTTTTAGGCAGCCTTGCGTTAGCAATTGGGTGGTGGTCGATAAGTCCATATCGATGATGATGTCCACACCCGCTCCATAGGTGAGTTGCTTGACGCGTTCAGCGACGGGTTCGGTTTTGTAATTCACTACATCGCTTGCGCCGGCATCTTTGACGTGGGCCGCTTTGGCAGCGGAGCCGATAGTGGCAAGCACTCTGCCGCCGGCTAGCACTACCAACTGTGTGATGTAGTGTCCAACGGCGGATGCGCCGCCAATCACCAACACTGTTTTATTCTTGAGGTCGCCTGCCAATCGCACTGCTTCGATGGCAGTCAATGCAGGAATTCCAAAACAAGCACCCGCTTCAAAACTGACCAATTCAGGCAAGGTGACCGCTTGGGCTTGGGGCAAACAGATAAATTCACTGGCTGTGCCTAGTGCGCGTTTCCACTGTGCGTTCCACACCCATACGCGTTCACCAATGCGTTTGGAAGAAACACCGTCGCCCACTGCGTCGATCACCCCAGCACCATCGCTATGCGGAATGATGAGTGGGTCGGTGACGGGCCTTGCCCTGCGTGACTTCACATCAGAAGGATTCACACCAGAGGTGACCAGTTTGACGCGGACTTCACCAGCGAGTGGCTCAGGCGTAGGTTGTTCACCAAATTCCAAAACATCGGCTGCTTCGCCAATTTTTGAGTACCAAGCGGCTTGCATATTTTTCCTTAGCA
>Ga0214919_10004029_pt1 | contig 21651 bp, 16 predicted proteins | sample LL1503_MetaG_FD_177994 | JGI IMG/M metagenome (GOLD analysis project Ga0214919, IMG submission 177994) | Freshwater microbial communities from Lake Lanier, Atlanta, Georgia, United States - LL-1503 | ecosystem: Environmental > Aquatic > Freshwater > Lake | place: USA: Georgia | collected... | reverse complement strand
GTCAGAGATTAGTACAAACTATCTGGGATGGGGGCGGAGTCGATCTTATAGATCTATCAAACTCATTAACTGATGTGGTGGTGGATCTCAGAGAAGGTCCTAAGTTTATGAGCATTATATCTAAAGAAAATACTTTTTTTATTGCTTATGGAGCTAATGTTGAAAATGTGAATACTGGTAGTGGTGGTGATATTATTAATGGCAATGACTTGCCAAATATCATTTCACCTGGTAGCGGAAAAAATATAGCTACTGGAAATGGCGGAGAAGATACTTTTGTTTTTTATCCTCAGGACCGAGGTCAGTGCCAAATTACTGATTTTATTGAAGGCGAGGATCGCTTATTATTTGAGGGCTTAACGATTATCGAGCGGGTACAAATAGAGCAAGGACTAGCTATCACGCTAGATTCGGGCTATAAAATAATTTTAACCGGCATTAATTCGTTAGAAGGCTATTAATCTATCCCAGTGGGCCGTTTACTCCAACGCCAGCACCATTATCAACTCTTCTTCTGCCTGCCAGTTGAGCAACGTGCGAAGTTTCGGTGGCAGAGCTACCCTCCTTAGCTTCACCAGCTCCTACTAAGCCTTGGCTAACTATATCCAAAGGCGGGCGGGAAGGATACTTGTCAAGACCTACGCTTTGTCCCGGGGCTAGTCTACCATCCTGAGTGGCTTGAGTTTCGGCGGCTTTTTCCTCTCCAAGCAAGGATGAATTTTCAACTTTTGTTTCAATTCCATTCGGACTAATTTTTATTGACTGACCTTCTCTTTGGGAAAAAATGGTGATGTTTTTCACTATTAAAGCTCCATCATCAGCTCTGAACTTAAGCTGTGGTAGGGTTTCTTTAGAATTTTCTCCATATTTCTCTATAGCATTTTTTTTAACTGTCTCGTTGAAATTATCTAAAGCTGCTTGATCAGCAAAATCTTCTCTCGCGAATATTGCAGAGTCATTTTTAGGTTTTACATACAGTGCTTCTCTATATCTTTTTCTGGCATCATATGTGCCAAGTCCTTTTACTAAATCTATTTGTACGAATAAAAAATCATCTTGCTCAAATAAAATGTCAGGTTGTCTTACTTTCTCTTTTTTTCCATATTTTGCATATAACTTAGAGCAAAAAAAAGTGATCTTATCAAGATATTTAAGGCAGCAGTAAGATGATAAGGTAGTACAGCCAAGTGTCCCAAATACTAATGCAGAGAGGTAATATGATTGGATTTTTAGGCTGGCAAGTCCAAGTGGTGGGATGAAGGTGTTAACTATTAAGCAAATTCCAGCATCAAATAAAATACCCCAAGCTAAGGCTCGATAAAACTTATACCTAACTCTATTATAGCGCATTGCACCTTCAATTTTTGTAGGAGGAATTTTCTTCGTGAGTCTTATTGCTGTGCAAGTATCTGCCATAGCTGCAACAAAATTAACCGCACTTGCGCTCTGAAGGGCACTTTTAGCTAATCTATCACTAACAAATTTAGATAAAAGTAGCGTAGGAAATGACCAAGCGGCTCCCTTCATTTCTTGAGCTGCTCTCCCAATTATTGCGAGATGATCGCCAATGCGACTGAGAGATGGGGTTCTTTCTGAAAAAGTTGAAGAGATCATAAATGATCTGACGGCACCTTCAGCTGCTATATAAGCGGCAGCTGCGGCCTGTGGAGCAAATACAGCTCCACCACCTGAGAAGAGAGTTAAGACTCCAATACTAGCTGCAACAGTTTTTACAACAACTTCCATGCCTTGGTCCTGATAAGCTCTCATTTCCTCCGCTTCTGGCATAGTATCCGGTCTTCCATATTTAGATGGTCTCATTCGATCGACATTATATCGTGCATATTTTTCCAGATGTTTTGTCGTGAATCTGCCAACTACTTCAGTAGTTCTAACTCCAAGCCATCCTCTATTTGCAAGAACTGAGGTGCCTTTTCCTATAGCGGCAGCTCCTAAAATAGCTGGTACGATTGTCACTGTCCCAGTAGCTACCCCTAAAGTAAGAGCTCCAGTCCCTAAAGCGGCACCAATTACTCCGCTGCCAGCTTCAGCATGTTGCTGTCTGGTTCTTGCGCTTTCAGTTACGGGCACCTCTGTTGGAGTGACTGGTCCTGCTACTGGCTGGTTTACAATCCTTACGCTCATTAACCGACCTAACCTGTTACTTAATCTTGGTATAAAAACTGCGGCATTAAAACCAATTGTAGCACTTGCTGCTGCTATCGCGGCAGCTGGCAATATAGCCATTCCCCCTGTAAATATTAAAGCTGCCCCAAAGCCAGATATAGTAGAAATAGCAGTTACGATTCTTCTACCCTCTATAAAGTTGGGGTCACTTGCGGGAGCAGGGGGTGTTGGACTAGGAGTGGTTGCTTGAGCTTCTGAGCTATCAACTACCGCTTGGATTTGTTCACCTTCCAGATTTCTCTTGTGAATTGGTAATGTTTCAACGAGAAGTAGCTGCTTTGATCTATCATCATATACCGCGTAATTCTCAGCGTCTGCTCTGCCAAGCATACGTCTGGTATTGACCCCAACCGATGCCGAGAAGGATGGTAAACGACTGGCACCAGCATAGCCGCAGGTGGTAGCAATTGCGCCTCCAATGAGCGGGGCAGCAAAACCTCCGGAGGCAAGAGTTAAGGCTAAAATTGCTCCGGCACCAGCCAGTCCACTAATTGCTTTTCTACCTACAAGAAAATTCTCACTTTCAGCAATGCCAGGTTGTCTGGGCGATTCTTGGGAATCTGCTCCATATCCAAGCTCTAAATCTGTTTTACATTGTTCAATATTAGGCGCTAGCGCATTGGCGCGTTCTAAGCGGGCAGGGTCACTATAGGTTCTTCTTCTTGTTGACCTATGCAATGGATATGGTGTTGCGGGCGGGGATTCTGGTGCTTTCTCTTCACCAACAGCAGTTAAATCATCGATGATTTCCACTCTATCTGCTGTGTAGAAAATTGGAAGCTCTGCAGCTGGAGCCTGAGTGCTGATAGCTATTAACGGAGCTAAACTAGAAAAATGGGAAAAAAAAGCAGGCTCTGCTTCTGGAAAATTATCGTATGTCCCGCATGCAGCTCCATGGATATCATCCTCATCAGATTCTTTGGTTGGAGTAGAGCTTTCTTCATCTTCCTTTGCTTCTGATGGTTCGTGATGCGCAGGTGCTCCAGCAATATGCTCATTTGCTGCAACTGGTGAGCTTGGCAAGAATTCGGGTTGATCAAGAGCTGCGGGTGCTTCGGGATCATGCTCCGCCGCTGCCACAGACAGAGGTTGCGTAGCTTGTAGAAGGTGAACAAATCTTTGAACCGTTGCTCTGATATCTTGAATAGTTTGAGGTGAGCCGTTTAACATAAATACTCCATTTCATTCACTATATTTGTAAGTAGACTACCTAAAAAAAATAGTTACAAGGAATAAATAAACCAAGCTCTATTTATTAATAAAGAATTAATTTATTATTGATTAATTCTTGTTTGTATGTTAGTATTCCGCTTAATCGAGAAAAAATATAGAGTTGTAAATATGCCTAAACATAATAAGCCACCAGTAATTCTGCCGATGTTTTTAGCTATGCAAATGATTCATTTAGCTACAGAGCCTATGAAGCCGGTTATCGCAGAAATTAAAGATGAAGAAGCAGCAGCGCTAGAAAGAGCAGCTAGAAGAGCAGCAAACCGGCCCAAAACTATTGATGATCTTTCTGATAAAGAAATTATGGATAAGCTAAATGATCAGGCTAAGTCTTCAGGAATATTAAGGCAGCTACAAAATGTTGAGCGGATTAGAAATTTGCTTTCCAGAGAGGAGACTCTTAAGCCTGCAATAGTTTTGGAGCTATGCAAGAGAGTAACTGCAAATCAAGACCTTGCAGCGGGTGAATATATTACTTATTTTAGGAATAAAGGTCTGCTGAGTGAATTATATAAGAAAACAAAAACTCAAAGCTTGAAAGAGAGAATAATTGCAGCAATGGATTATGAGCAAATCGTGAGTCTGTTTGAGGAGCTCGCTGATAGTTATGTAGGGGAGGATTCAAAAGGTGAACTTTTTTCTTATCTTTCAGCAGGTAGAATCAAGAAGTTCTTTTTAGTAGCAGAGATGAATGCGAATTTTGCTCACTATCTTGGCCTAGCAAAAATCCAAGCAGTATTAAGAGAATGTGAGGAAGAAGAGCAAGAAGACTTTATTGATATTTTATCCTCTTTTCAGATAAGGGCACTAATAGGCCTACCTAAATTTGAATCGCGTGTGGATATTTTAATAAGATTAAATGTTGAAAATGCACTGGAATTATTAGAGAGCGCAAGAACAAATTCAGCAATAAAGCTGAGCATAGTGCAAAATCATGAAAAACTCAGAACATGGTTAACCTCTTTGACTAGTGATCAACAAAGTAGATTTGATTTCTTTGTTTCAAAAATAACAAAAGAGCAGCTAGCTCAACTGTTTATTGCTTGTGACGATGATCAGCGCAGCATATTAGTGAATAAATTATGTCAGAATTTAAGCCTTGAAGCTAAAAAAGATCTATTCTTGGCAATAACTAATATTGAGCTGAGAAAATCAATAATAAAAAGCGGATTTACTCCAGATCAAGTAACGAGTTTTTTAATCACTCATCCTGCTGTGCAAGATCAAATATTAGCTTCTTGTAGTGATAGAAAGCTTGAAGCTATCCATGTTTCTTTAGAGGCGGGTTTGCTTAAGAACAAGGTGCTGAGCATGACTTCAAAAGATTATATTTATTCTGTATATTTGATGCAAACACCAAGTGAGAAGCAGGTAATAATCAGATCATTGACGGCTAGGAAATTAAACATTTTATATCAAGCAAATGATGACAAGTTTTTTAAAGAATCAATTATAAGCGCGGCAACCTCTGAGCAATTTAAAGATTTGCTTGCAAGTGATTTTATCGATGATTCATTTAAAGCGCTAATTTTGAAAGCTTTATTGATTAGAGGTGAGGATGGATCTGGTCAAGTGCAGAGTGGGTTTTCAGCTAGCTTCAAAAGAGAGCTCTTTAATTTGGTGCCAATTAGGGTAGCTATCAAAATAATTGATCCAGATTCGCTAGCTTTCGTTGGAAATATTAATTCTATAATTGATGAGATGTGCATGGTCTATGGAAGAAGATGGCTGATCGAGGTTATTGAAGAGGGTTCTGTTCAGAGCAAAAGCTATATTTTGCAAAATATTATGACTAATCAAGAGATCCTCTCAACTTTTGTAGATATTAAAAATGCTTATGCAAGAGATCCACAAAGAGGTGAAAATATTAATAGAGAAATGTTTAATATTCTGGGCTCAAATAAAGTGTATCAGCTTTTGACTTTAGCAAATGATGTTGAATTTAAGTTGATGAGCGACATTTTAAAGTCTCATAATTATTTGGCTCATGTAACCAAATCAATTGAAGAAAATAAAGATAAGCACACTTTAAACCGTTTGATTGGGATGATAGAAAAAGCCGAGCTATTTGATAGAACATCTTTTGCTAATCAATTCGTGCTTAAAAAGCTGCGCTCAGTCAAGCTCGAAGCTGATGGTCATGGTTTTATTAGTGATGCTGATGGTGCGAATCACTATAATGGTAAAATTGCTTTTGCTAGGATAATCAAAGCTACCCTTGATGATAGACTAGGGGCTCAATTAAAAATCTATCCTGAAATAGCAGCGAAAGATTTTTCTATGGTTGTTTTAAGTGTGATAGCTGCTCAATGTAATAGCTTTGATATTTATGATTCAAAGAGAAAACTTTATACGACCGGTGGAACTTATACTATCGAGCAAAAGGAAATAGCTTTAGGGATCGCAGAGAGCCTAATCAAATGTGCTAAAGAGAAAGAAGCGCGAAGCCTGCTAGTGAAATGTTTGGATTTGATTGTGAGTCTAGTTGATTCTCTGCTTAGGCCTCATAAAACTTGGGTAGCTGGAGTAGAAAAAGATATTCTCACAAGCATTATGCAAGGAAAGCACGCCTTAAGGGATAGAACTCCGGGCACAGAACTATCAGTTGGACAGGCTACCTCTACTCAAGCGGTGCTGGGTCAACCTAGTGAAGATTTTTTGCCAAAGCGTATGGAGAAGGAGCTGGAGCGCAGACAAATTAAAATGGCAGCTCCGAGTCCAGAAGTTGGCATATAAGCTTATTTCGCATCAGAATTGTCCTGCAAGGCTGCTCATCAAGTTAAACGATATGTAGCCCCAAGCTAAATTTCTCACTATAAAATTTCCTTATGAGTTCTCATTGGATATTGTTTTATTTTTGATTTATAATATCATGTATTGGTGAGAATTGTGTAAGCGCATCAGTGGCTAATTAGGAGTTGCTGTTTAAGTGTTGATGAGGTTCGCCGAGTATAGGGGTTTAGGTTAGATGACTGATATAGTAAATAGGCTATTTGCAAGATTATTTTACAAGAAAATTGGCGAGGATCAATTTGGCAATGAGTATTTGCTATCAAGATGTGATAATGCTTATGGCAAGAAAAAGCGTATGGTGCTCTATAAGGGGTTAGCTGAGCCAACTAAGGTTCCGGCTAATTGGCATTCTTGGTTACATTACACTTCAGATGATATTCCTAAAAATCACCTTGCTTATTCATGGCAGAAAAATCATTTACCAAATAGATCTGGTACATCTTTAGCTTATACTCCTCCAGATACGGAAGAGAGAGTTGAGCCTTCTAGAGGCTTGTATAAAGCCTGGCACCCCAAATCGTAATAATAGGAGATCATATGCAAAGAAATATAGTTGAGACACTTACTGGGGCTTTTGTAATTGCGGTTGCATTATGGTTTTTAGTATTTTTTGTTGATAAGACCAACTCATTTTCAGTTTCTCAGGGAAGTAGTAATATAAATGCAAGGTTTGATGATATTGATACTATTGCAGTTGGCGCTCCTGTTAAAATTGGTGGTGTTAAAATTGGTGTTGTTTCCTCTATTCAGTTGGACCCTAAAACATATATGGCAATGGTTGGCTTTGCAATTAATCAACATATTGTCATTCCGGTTGATAGTAGCGCTAAGATAGCAAGCGCTGGTTTGCTTGGTGATAAATATATTTCAATTACGCCAGGTGGTGAGGATAATTTCATACCAAGTGGGGGAGAGATAAAATATACTGAGTCCGGGGTCAATTTAGAAAGCTTGATTGGTAAAATGATATATAATTCTGCTCCTGATGATTCAAAAGCGTCATCTGGGCAAGGTGGGACCAGCCAACCGGGCAGTCCCAATACTAAATAAGGTTTCAAGATATGGCGGTAAATTATCAAAGGGAATTTTTAACTCTTGCTCATAATAAAGATGGGAAGCCTCCGGTAGTTTATAAGGTAGCTCTTCATCACTGGGGAAATAAAAATAATGCTAATAAATTATTTTGTATACATGGCTTAACTCGTAATGCACGTGATTTTGATTTTGTAGCTGAGCCTTTAACTGATAAATATCATGTGATTGGTGTTGATGTTGTTGGTAGAGGAGAGAGTGATTGGGCAGATGATAAGCTTTGCTATAATTACGATACCTATTTTGATGATATGGCACAAATTATTGAGCAGTTGAAATTTGAGAAAATAAATATTCTCGGCACTTCAATGGGAGGATTAATTGGGATGGGCATGTCAGCTAGATATCCTGGTTTAATAGATAAGATATTACTCAATGATATTGGTACGATAGTTCCTAAAGAAGCGCTTGTCAGAATTATAAAATATATTCCCATGACCCCTGAATTTAGGAGTTTTGCGGAAGCAAAAGATTTTTTCAAGATTATTTTGATGAATTTTGGGATAAAAGAAGAAGATCATTGGGATCATATAGTTACCCACAGCATCAAGATGAATGCAAAAGGTACTTTTACCTTCGTTTATGATCCTGGTATTGCTGTTGCATTTCAAGCATTAGCAGCGGATAAGGTTGAGGATGTAAATATAAGAGAAGAGTGGAAAAAGGTAAATTTTAGTCAAATGATGATTATTCATGCAGAAAAATCAGATGTTCTGCTTAAAGATGATGTTGAATTTATGGTGAAGTCTAAGCCAAATATTTCTTCTATAACATTTAACGGGATAGGGCATGCGCCGGCTCTAGTTAATGAATATGAGATAAAATCAGTCTGTGATTTTTTTCTGTAACTGGTAATTCTAATGGCGAAAGGCTCATTTGCTATGCTTCTCCTTTCCAGGTTAAAGACTTAACTATGCCTCTGAGTGTCCTGATGTCTTGACTTGATAGATTAGTTATTCTTTTGAATATGCCGCGAATATTATTAATCATGCCTTCTTTTTTTTCATCAACTTTGAAAAAGCTTCTTGTCGTTAATTCTGATTCTAGGTGGTCGAATAGGTCGCTAACTTCTTTCCCGGTGGCGGGGTCAAATTGAGTGATTTGCTTATCAGCGCTAAGATTAAGTTTAAATAACTCATAAAGCACAATTATCGTGGATTGAGCAATATTAAGAGATGAGAAATCTGGGTTAGTGGGGATAGTAACTATTTTATTGATCAGTGAAATATCTTGGTTATTAAGGCCATTATTTTCAGGGCCAAAGACCAAGCCAATTTGATAACTATGCTTAAATTTATCTTCTTCGCTGAAGTTATGTGGAGTGATAACCTCTTTGTTGAGGAATCTATCTCTTGCTGTCAAGCCGAGTAAGTAGTTTAAGTCGCTGGAAGCTTCTACTAGGTTTGGGAAAACCGTTGCTTTGCTTAAAATGTCCGAGGCTCCAACCGCTAGTTCATTTGCTTTTTCATTTGGCCATCCGTCGCGCGGTGCCACTAGCCTGAGTTGGTTGAAACCAAAGTTTTTCATTGCTCTGGCAACTGAGCCAATATTTTGCCCGAGTTGCGGTCTTACTAAAATTACATGTATATTTTGCATAATTATCTTGTTCTTTCTGTACTAGGAGTATATTTCTACTGCTAAAATTAAAAATGTCAAACTTGATATGTTGTCAGAGCTAATTAAGAAAATTATAAAAGATGAAAATGATAATATCATTTTATGGCTTTTCTTAAGTTATGTTATTGGCGATATATTTTATTTTTCACTTTCAGATGAGCCTTCATATTTTACTATCAGAGGTATAATCGTAGCTATTTTGGTTGCGCTAGTTGGAATTCGTAAGTTTCCAATTAGCAGTATGGCAATGATTTTATTTATGCTGGGAATATTAGTGCCTTTCTCTAAAGCTCATTTGCTTGATACGAAATTTGTTGGCATCGAGCCCAGTTTTTACAAGATCAAGGGTCATATAGAGTCAATACTCCCTGGAAGCAAGGGGATGATTATTGTTATTAAAAATGTTGAGCTTCGTGGTAATAAAGATAAAACCGTGCCAAATGAGCAGCTGGGTAGAATTAGAATTACAGTTAAAACTAGTTTAGATAACATCAAGACGGGTGACTATGTTTCTCTGAAAGCGATTTTATATAGGCCATCAAACCCTGTAGTAATTGGAGGTTATGATTTTGCTTTGAAAGCCTTTTTTGAGGGGATAAGTGCTGTTGGTTATGCTGTAAGTAATTTGGATATTATTGAATCGGGTAAATTTGGTTCGATTGAGCAGTTGAGATATAAAATTACTTCGCAGCTGGTATCGATCTTAGGAAATAGTCTTGGAGGGATAGCTTCAGGGTTGATTGTTGGAGAATATTCTTTCATTGATAAGGCCTTTCTTGATGAAATAAGAATTGCAGGCCTTACTCATTTGCTTTCGGTTTCTGGAATGCATATCTCAATCATGGCTATGATTTTCTTTGTGGTGAGTCGTAAATTTGCTTTGCTATTTAATCGCTATTTAATTTATTTTTATTCAAAGAAAGTAGCAGCTCTGATGGCCATTTTAGGGAGCTTCATGTATTTGGCGATTTCGGGATATAAAGTTGCTGCAATTAGAGCTTTTATAATGAGCGCGATCTATTTTTTGGGAATTATCTTTGATAAATTCACTATTTCAAAGAGATCGGTGCTTTTATCGGCTTTCCTAATATTGCTGATTTGGCCTGATAATCTAGTTCATCCAAGTTTTCTAATGTCATTTTTAGCTGTGCTAGCCATCATTGTGACCTATGAGTATATATATGAAAAAAAATATTTTGCTCATTATAATTTCATTATCAAATATCTGATATTTATGGTCATTACCTCTTTGGTGGCTACTATTTCAACCTTGCCAATCATTATGATTAATTTTAATAATATTTCAATCTATAGCATTATATCTAATTTTGTAGCAGTTCCTTTAACCACGGCCTATTTGATGCCTGGGGTGATCTTATATTTCTTGGCTTACCCTTTCGGGGTTGAATCATATGTGATTGAGCTAATGAGACCGGGGCTAATTATATTTGCCAAAGTTGCTAACTACGTGGGCTCTTTGCCATATGCCAATTTAAAAATATCATATATAAATCATGGCTTGGTATATTTGCTGGTCTTGCTGGTGAGTATTTCACTATTTGTAAAGTCGGTTCTGGTGAGGAGATCTTTGATATTTGTTGCTGCGGCTATACTAATCTATATTCCTTTTTCAATTAAAACTGCAAATTTAGTGCTTAATAAAAAACTTCAGATTGCTTTGTTTGAAAATGCCGATGGAATAATGGAGTTTACCAATAAAAAAGTGCCAAATTGGTATAAGAGTGCTTATTTATCTTATGTTGGGGGAGAGGAAGTGGTGCATAATCCAGATATTAGAGTAAGTGAATTTTGCTGTGATAATGGATATTGTGCTTATTCTAGAGATAAAATGAGATTGATAATTAATGTAGGGAAATTGTTTAATCATCGAAGCTCACCAAATAGTTGCGATAATTTTAAAGATGCTTATCAAGTGAATCAGGCTATCGATCTTAAAGATGTTGAGGAGGGGTTTTATGCTTCTTTTGAAGGAGAGAAAATTAACATCACCAAATTTACAGAGGTTCAGACTAATCGAATATGGAGTAAATGATGCTTATTCTTTAGTCTTTTTACACAGTTTATACTTGACAAAGTCTAGCAAAGATGTAAATTTAAGCGGAATTAACTATTAATATAAATAACGTAATATCATGGCAAAAAAAGGTACAGTACTTGTAAAGCTGGCAAGTTCCGCTAAGACGGGATATTTTTATGTGATTAGAAAAAATCCAAAAAAAATCGGCGCAAAGAAACTTGCGTTCAATAAATATGATCCTGTTGTTAGGAAGCATGTTGAGTTTTTAGAAGAAAAATTAAAATAGAGATAAAATATGGCAATTAGATTAAGATTAGCAAGACTCGGTTCAAAGAAGCGTCCTGTATATAGGATTGTTGCTGCTGAAAATACAGCACCGAGGGATGGTAAGTTCATTGAGGTTATTGGTACTTATAACCCTTTGCTTCCAAAAGGCAATGATGGTAGATTTTCGGTTAAAATTGATAGGGCTGAATTTTGGATGGGCAATGGTGCTAGGCCTTCTGATAGAGTGGCGAGAATTTTCGAAAAGCTTGGCGTTCCAATGCCAGCTTCGGTTAAGCCAAAGTCTCTTGATAAGTTAAAGCTTGTTACAGAAAGAAAGCCTGGTAAGCATGCGCCAGCTCCGGCACCTGAGCCTAAAGTTGAAGCTGCTCCTGTAGTTGCTGAGGCAGTAGCAGAGGTTGCTCCAGTGCAAGCTGAAGTAGCTCCAATGGAAGCTACTGAAGTTGCGGCTGAGATCAAAGGCACGGAATCAGTGGAAGTTGAGTCTAGCACCGCGGATGATGAGAATAAGGCTTAGATAGGTTTTTAGGCAAGAGAGGTTATTAGTAACCTCCACTTAATTAACCGGTCAGTGTTTTTGTTGAGTTTATTTCTTAAATGTATAGCTAAGACTAAAAAACAATTTTCGGCTCTTATGGTTTTTCCGTATGATTCGAAATCATATCTTGTAAAGACTCGGTCTCTTGTGGCCGAGTTTTTTTATATTGGGCTTTTAGTAAAATAGAATTTTTAGATTTCTCCTGCTTTTAGAATATTTCTTTGCCATGCAGTACAATTTAGAATGTGAAGAATTGATTTCTGCTCGTTGAGCGTAAACATATTTTCTTTAGAATCCTTGTTATATTTCTTAGCTTAAATTTACTATATTTATTCATTTGTAGCTATAAGATAATAATTATTATACTATTATTTATGTGCGGGTGAGTAGAGCTAGTATATAGGCCTAATTCAATCATAAGTTAAGATTAATGTTGTAATTACTACTATTTATTATGTTTTTGCTTGCGTAATAGTTAATATTATGTTACTATAACTTGGTGGAAGAGTTATGATAGTAAAATGTGTAAATAATTCAAGTAAATTGAAGTTGTGAAAATGTTTGATAGGCTAGAAAAACTAATAGAATTTGTTGAGAGGGATAATTCCAATCAGCTTTATTCTTTGTTGATTGAGGAGTTGCTTCTACCCAAGCAAATTCCGCTTAAGTATATTGCTGGAGCTCTAGTGATTGCGGCGGAAAAGAATTCTATTGCCTGTTTTGACATTATTCTTGATTATAATTCTCGTCTGGCTAAACAAATCCCGAAAGCTTTTATAAGAGCGGCCTGTAGTATGTTTCCAGTGGAAGCGGCTGAAATGTCCGGTTGTAATTATTTAAAGAGCTATGAGTCTACAGTTCACTAATACTAAAACACCAAAATAATTATATTTATTCGGTTTTTGGCGGTCTATTCGGTAATTAAGCGCTGAAGAGGGGCGACTACGGGTTATTTTGCTGTTAAAAGATCTAAACTAAAATCCTAATTCTACCTATGTATACTCGTCTATCATCAGAATTCAACTATTGTATAATTTTTAATTTAGGGTTATTGAAGATTTATAATTCAAGGCGACTCTCACTATAAATCAACTTATTTTATATAATCTACTTTACCTTCAAATTTTTTAACCTCACCTACTAGTCTAGTAGATTAGACTGAATATTGCACATAAGTTCTTTAAATAAAACATATAAAAAGTTTGAACCGAAGGGAAGTCCCAAGGTTCAAACAACGATAAATCTAGGATGAAAATTGCGTATTTTTTATTAAATATTTTAATAGCAAACAGCCATGCCTAGATTTAAAAAGCAGTTTTTAATCTAAATTAGTATAATTATTTTCCGGGCTGGGTATAAATTAAAAAGTGGCCATGAAAATCTCTAGTTCACAGCCACAATTTTTATAATAAATCTTCGTCAACTTTTTCTGCGCTATTACCAGTTGTCTCAACTGTGTTTGGAGCCTTGCCAGCTGTTGGTGCCGCAGTGTAACTGTTATAGTGGTGATATTGTTCAATCATATTATTGATCACTTGATCGGTTAGTTCTTTTGTGGCTAGTGCCGCATCGCTCAACAAATTGCTAAGGAAAATAGCATCACCTGTGATTTTATCAAATGAACTACCGACAGACTCAACCACATTATTATATGCATTTCTAGCTAGTGTAAAGCCACCATAATGGATTGCTAAGGCAAGATAGGTGCCAACTGTAAATCCGCATGTGACGTCACTTCTAAAGTTATAGTCTGAAGATGGTTTTCTGAGATTCTGCAATATATTTACCGCATTATCAAAAGCTTCGATTAGAGGAGCGCCGTATATAGATATGCCTACTAATCCTTGGGGAAGTAAGTAGTTATAAGCAGCGCCATTGACCACTCCCTTTACTGCCTTTAATCCTAGTAATGGTAGGTCCTGCGCTTTTTGCTGATATGCATTCATAGCTGCAGCTCTAAGTGCATATTTTGCCCCTGTTTGCAGGGAGCCCAGAGCAACTAGATAGTCGGCTTGTTCTTCGTTAGTCGCATCGGTTGTTAGCGCAAAAGACCTCGCATGATTGCCAATAACGCATGTGAAAAATGAGACTGCGGTAAATATTGCAGAAAGTGGATGGTTTAAGAGGTGACCTGGAGTCTTGTCTAATCCAACTATATAAGCAAAGGGCACATAATCTAATGCTGCTGCACTTACTGCGCATCTGTATGCAATATAACCAGAGCTATTAGTGTTTTCTTTTATACCAGCAATGGTTACGTTTAGTGGTTGATAATGATGCTCTTTAAGTTGTTCAAAGCTAGATTTTTGCCGTAGGTTCTCTTGATTGTGTGGGGTATTTACCATGAAGCCTCCTGGTATATATTAAAAATAATTATAAAAATAAAAAAGGTTAGATAGAGTCATGATAAGCGCACAAAAGACTAGTGCGTGTCTAGGAGTGTAAATCGAATTCCGAAAGTTACAAGTGACATTTGTAGTAATCCAATGATCGAAAAAAAACAAATAATAGTATGATAATATATCTCACTATATAAAAGTCAATATTTTTTTGGGTGCGGATATAAGATCTGCAGGTGGATGATTTTAGTCTGTGGGGCTGAGGGACATTGATGTTTCTAGTAAATCAGAGGTGGTTTTTTGGCTATAGAAGTTTTTTGAAAAAAGAAAAGCTAGTAGGAGGACTGAAGCTAACAAGGTGGTTTTTGAGAAGTTATTATTGAGCTTTTTCTCATTCACCAGTTTAACATCTTCCGATAATGGTTTGTAAAAAGAGCTTTTGTATAAGTCTATGGTCAGTTTTTCGTTGAGTTTGAGAAGCTTGGAATATGAGCGAATATAATTAGTTATTGTTGTTTGTGAGTTGGTGAAGCTCCAGTTATTTGTTTCCATCATTTCTAAATATTTTCTATTTATCATGGTGGCATGATGAGCCTGGTCAATGGTGTATCCCAGTTTTAATCTTTGCGTTTGCAGGACTGTGCCAAGGTTGAAGTGAGTTTTTATTTTATTCATAGTGCTTCTCTATGTAGGGTAGGGGCGTTAAATACTATAAGTGCTAGCTTATCATTAAATGCAAATAATTTATAGACTAAACATATGAAATTTGCTATTATGAGCCAGGGCAGAAAGAAGTGTAAAATGCTTTATGATATTTTGTTTAAAGGCTTATGTGGGTATTTGTATCCAGTCATCTGCTGCCTGTTTGTGAAAAGCTGTTATGCATCCTTAAGAGATGCAGCTTTTCGTTTTTTGATAATTTCTGTCTAGTCTTACCAATAGTTGGTAGGGGTGTGAGTTTTACAATATACTGCGCAGCAACATATGAGTTGTGAGCACTGTATAGATAAAGTAAAGATTGGAAAAGGCAAGTAGTTTTGATCTTCCGGAAAAAGTTAAGCTGTTATTAGCTTATTTTAGTGAGGATTTGTAGTAACGAAGCTATTTTAAAATTTACTGAGTTTACGTGACTGTGGTTTTTTAAAAGAGCATAGCATTTATGTATTTCTGTGTGCAAAGATTTGTACATCAGAGCAGCTATCTCAGATGATTCAAGATTCAGTTTGATATGCGTTAATTGTATTGCCAATAAGTTCCTCCAAAGACTAGATTTGATTACTAAGGAGTTTTATTAATGAAAAAGAGAATCTTATTAGACGCTCTTTATCCTGAAGAAGTGCGTGTTGTGGTTCATGATGGAAAAAGAATATTAGAATATGATTACCAAAGTGTTGGTAAGAAACAATTAAAGGGAAACCTATATTTAGCAAAAATCACTAGAGTTGAGCCTTCTTTGCAAGCGGCTTTTATTGATTATGGTGCGGGTAAGCATGGATTCCTATCGTTTCAAGAGATTCACCCTGATTATTTTAGCTTGCCTCATGAAGATAAGGTTAAAGTACAAGGAGATGAATCCGCTCAATCAGGAGAAGGCGCAAAGGAAAATATAAATGATGCTGAGAATGTAAGCGGTGATGTACCTACTCCAGGAAAAAGGCCGAGTAGAAGAAGATCTCCTAAGCAGTCAAATCTAAGCGAAAATCACGAAGTTGTGGTGTCTGAGCTTGTCGAAGAAGGCGGTAAAGATTCTTTACCTGTAGCTTCAGTTGGTCAATTAGATGATAGTGTTGAGAGATTTGATTCCAGCCATAATGATGCTTATTCAGCACTTTATAAAAAATATAAAATACAAGAAGTCATTAAAAAGGGTCAAGTGATCTTAGTACAAGCTATCAAAGAAGAGAGAGGTAATAAAGGGGCTACTTTTACTTCATTCTTATCTTTAGCAGGAAAATACTGTGTTTTAATGCCAAATAGCGAAAAGCAAGGTGGAATATCAAAAAAGATTTTAGAAGTTGGTGATAGAAACAGGCTGAAAAAAATCATTGATAGTATTGCTCTTGAGCAAGGGTCGAGCGTTATCATTAGGACTGCGGGTGCAGGTAGAGATGATTCTGATATAAAAAGGGATTGTGATTATCTTTTAAATTTGTGGAATAGAATCAGAGAGGTGACTCTATCTTCAAAAGCTCCTTCCTTTATACATGCTGAAGGGGATTTGGTTCTTAGGACGGTAAGAGATTTATGTGATTCTGAAACTGGCGAGATAATTATTCAAGGTGAAAGCATCTATAATCAAATCAAAGAAATGATGTCAAAATTTGCTTCTTCTTATACTACAAAAGTTAAAAAGTATGAAGATAAAGTCCCAGTTTTTACCAAATTTGGTATAGATATAGAGCTTAGTCAGTTATATAACCCAGTAGCAAAATTGGAATCTGGTGGCTATATAGTTATAAATCCTACTGAGGCTCTTATTTCTATCGACGTTAATTCTGGAAAATCTACTTCAGAAAGAAATATAGAAGAAACTGCGCTTAAGACAAACTTAGAGGCTATTTCTGAAATAGCAAGGCAGCTGAAGCTTAGAGACTTATCTGGATTGATAGTGGTAGATTTTATCGATATGCTCGATAGCTCAAATAAAAGGCAAGTTGAGAAGAAGCTTAGGGATTCTTTCCAATATGATAAAGCTAGAGTTCAAATAGGGACAATAAGCCCATTTGGTTTGCTTGAAATGTCAAGACAGAGAATGAGATCAAGTATCATCGAGGCTAATACAATAGTTTGTCCTCACTGTACTGGCAAAGGTTATATTAGATCGCCTGAGCAAAACGCAATTCACATTCTTAAGACTGTGCAAGCTGAGCTTATGGATGGGGATTTTGAGTTGGTCAATATTTATGCTCATCCTGATATTATTGTTTATCTGATCAATAATAATTTGAAAGATATTCTTAAAATTGAAGAAAATTATAATACTAAAATAAGCTTCAATAAAGAATATAATATTAGCGTTGATAGTTTCTCTATAGCTAGGGTTAAAAGAGAAAAAAGAGAGAAAGAAGATCAGCCTTCATTAGTAAATCCATATAGCTTTAACAATGAGGATGATAGGGTGCATACCTACGAAAATATTGAACCAAAGAAAGATAATAGCGAATTCACTAATCAAGATATTGATGAAACTGCATTTTCTACTCAAACTTTCAAGCCTATGCAAAGAAAATATAGAAAATTCCCAAAGCGTAGAAGAGGAAAGTTTAATGATTCCTCTGAAAGATCGCATGAGAAGCATGTGCACACAGGCGCAGAGAAGAATGCCGAAGGTGGATTTAGCTTTGGTAAGCTTTGGAAGAAAATAATCAGCTAAAGCTGAAAAATTAACTATACGGCTCTTTAATTTTAGAGTCGTATAGTTTTTAAATTACATTTTTATGGTCAATCTAAATATAAAATTTATATGAAAAAAAATCAGGTAGTTCTTTTTGTAATAGCCTTTTTGCTTTTTGCTCATCATTCCTTGGCGAAAACCGGTCCGCAAAAAGCAGGTGATCTCTTTAGATATTTATCTCCTGTTGCAGCTGCGCTTGGTTCGGTCTATATGGAGGATTATAAGGGAGTGGGACAGCTTGCAGTTAGTGTGTTCGTTACTCAAGGTTTTTCTGAGCTAATGAAGAAAACAATACCTGAAAGGCGTCCTGACTGGAAGCCTGGTAATCCAAAAAACTCTTTTCCATCTGGTCATGTTGCCTCCACTTTTTCAGCAGCCTCTTATCTTAGAATTAGATATGACAATCCTTATGTTTATGTTCCTGCTTATGCGGTAGCTGTTTTTACGGCTTATTCCAGAGTTCAGCCGAAGCGTCATCGAGTGATTGATGTGGTGGTTGGTGCTGCTCTTGCTGAAGCTGTTTCATATTTTGTGGTAAGCAAATATGAAGAGGTTAAAGTAGAGACAGTTGCATCTTTTGAAAAAGATAGGCAGTTCGTTGGACTTTCATTCAAATTTTAATATCCTCGAAAATTCAGTACTGAGGACTCAGTATTATAATTCTATCCATTCATCTTTGTTTTTTATTATAGCCAATCAAAGCTAATATTAATATTTGCTAAGAAATAGAGTTTAAAAAGTAATAATTTTATTTACAGTTTCTGAAAAATGAAGTAAATAGTTAAGGCTATTTAAAACAATTAAACTGAGAAATGAAATGACAAAAATTAAGTGTCAAGAGGCTTATAATCAATTATCAAGCCAACCAATGAAGGTGGCGGAGCGGTATGCGGCCTTAATCAAGTCATTTCAGGAGATCTACGAATCCGTTGCTGAGACAGCAGATGCTAGGATGTCGTTAAAAAATAGCTCAAAAGCATCTTTATGAATGCGCTCATGAGGAGTTAAACTTAGATATTATGAATGCATGTGCTGCTGATGGATTTAATGTTGCGCAATATGCACTACATAAATATCAAGAAGCTTATGATCGAACAGCGAGCCTGACAATAACTGTGGCGGAGCGGTATGAATTATTAATGGAATCATTTCAAGTAATCAATCAATCATTTGTTGATACCTCAGATATTTTTGTGGTTTTCAATGAAGCACAAGAGCAGCTTTTTGAGTGTGCATATGAAAATTCTGACGTAGAAATGATGAATGAATGTGCTAAAGGTGGATTAGATGTCGCAAAATATGCGCTCAAATATGGTAATGCTCCACAGCTAGAGCATGATGTGTATTCGTCGTATATAGAGCTAGAGCGTGATTGCTATTATGCAAATATTAATCTGATAGCTGGAGCTTTAAATAAAGAACGTAACTCAGCAGAAATACTAAGATTTTTATTAGCGCATAAAGTGTCTTATGGAGAGACTATTCTCTTACCAAACGGGGAATCATTTACCCCATTACCACTCACACATTTAGTCGCAAGAGGTGTAAATGTATATGATGCTACTCTTTTGGAGGAGGTGGCTGTTGAACATCTTGAGGTCCTAGCCGAATTTGGGATTTTGCAAAAGCAATTAAATCAACCGAATGATACCTATCCCACTCTTCAGCTGGGCTTGAAAGATATTTCAGGATTAACTCCTCTTTTTTATTCATTTAACCAGATGCATATTAATACATTTGACTATTTAGTTGAGAGGGGTGCTGATGTTAGCGTGAAGGCAAAGATGGAATTTAGTTTATTGCACGCAGTCACTTATCCACTGAGTTATGACACTGATATGGATGAACTACGTTTATCATTCCTAATGAAATTACTAGATAAAGGTTTAGGAGTGCACGATAAAGATGGAGTTTGGGGTTGTACTCCGCTCGGAGCCTGTTCGTTTTATAAAACTATTGGTGGGGAAACTCTGGGAGCTATGAAAGCTTTAGTTGATGCTGGGGCTAATGTTAATGATGTAATTGATCCTGATCGCTCGAAATATACTCCTCCAACTAGTGGTCTTAGTGATCACTTAGGCTACTTAACTAAAGGGGGAAAGTCTGCATTAGATATTATGTTTAATGATCCAGATGGTCTTTTATCGAAGGTGCTTGAAAATATGAAGTACAATGCTACTAAAGGTACAACCCCAGAAGAAACAAGCCTTTCTGCGCTTTCTGCAGCAGAATATTTGGTAGAAGTGGGCTGTCAAATAACCCCGAGAACAGAAAGGGATCTTATAGTTTCCTGTGATAAGTATGAACTGCTATTTGCTGAGATTGGCAATAGTGAAGTCATAAAGAGACTAAGAAAAATATGTTCAGAAGCTAAAGTTAGTGAAGAAGTAGATAGGTCAGATACGGAAGATGGGGCTAGTTCTGTTTGCGTAACAGCTACTATGCCAGGACATAAAAGACTAAGAGGTGCGGGCGCTGGTTCTTCTCATGTGGAGGCTCTGGCTAGCCGGCGAGAATTGGCAGATAAGAAGAGAGAGAGGGAAGCTGATTAATATAATTCTAGCTTTAGAACATTATCTTGATCCTAGCCATGAGGACTTAAGCTTTGAATCCATAAAACCAACTTTGATAACCTAAAACAATGGCTATTAATATTATTTTAACAATGTGCTCTTATAATAATGGTACTAATAGTTAAAATGGTATTTCATGAAAGTAGAATCACCCGTAACACAAGCAGCAGATGGCAAATACATACGTGATAAGAAAGATCCAAGTGAGTTGCTTATTAGCAAAGAAGACCAAGAGTTTCTTGGAAGAGCCTCAAAGTTTTTAGGTGCAAAATGGAATGAAATAGAGTCTGTTGTTAACTCCCGATCATTTTTTTCTACTCTTTCATTTGCAGTCAGGAACTTTGGTTTTTTCTGGCAAAATCGAAAAGCATTTTCAAGTTTTACATCAGCGAAACTTAGCGAACTGAGGAGTCATACTAAACTTTCGTCTCTTAGGGATGGTGTCCTGGATAATATTTGCGGTGCTAATGGCGAAAACATGGGCAAAATCAGCGCAATAGTCACAAAAGTCGGCTCATTTTTACAATCCTGGTTTGTTCCCAAATCATTTTATAATTCTATTTCGGAGCCTTATAGAAAACTGAGTGAGTCGCCTAGCTTTGGCCAGGTGGTAGCCACTCTTAAACCTCGGCTGCTAGGTAATATTCTTAATAGTATGGCAAGAAGTGGAGCATGCGGAAAAGCCTTTACCCAAGATATTGGGGTTTTAGGGCATGAAAAGATAAATGTTTTTTTTGAGAAAAGCCTAATTTCTTCTAGCTATCCTCTTGATATGGAGAAAAAAGGAAAACTTTTAAGTGCACTGACTGCTTATTCAAAAGCTACTAGTCCAGCGGTTAAAGAGTTTTTAGCTGAATTTATCAGAGTCGGAATGATAGATGGTTCGAGATTTGATGCGCTAGTCGAAGCATTCAAAGAGCTGCCTGCTGCTGCTATTGCTTATGATGTAGACTCGCTTTCTGCTAGACAGCAAGCTAGTCAAGTTTCTTTATATCAGTTGATCAAGGATTTGGCGATAATTGGAGATGATATTAAACAACCTTTGAGTGAATTAATAAGAGATAAGGGTGGTAAAGATAATTTGACTAAAGTTCTTACTGATACTTTAAGACCAACTTTGACTCACGATACTATTGTTGATGGTAAAAGAGTTTATATTAGCGGTATGACAGATGAGCAGGGTGAGAGAGTACTCAGAGCCTTCACTAGCCTCTTTATAGAAGGCGTGACTACGCCAGGCATTCAAACTAGTAAGCTCCTAGATTTTACTTTGACGGTGATTCAAGGCAAAGAAGTAGCTCCACAGTTAGTAGATGATGTACTAGATACTTTAAATAAAATCTCGCAAAATGATGAAAATCATGGCACAGGAGTATTGGTTGAAACAATAGATGCGCTAATGCCTTTAATTGCGGCTAGTCCTCTTGTTGGTAGAATGGTCTCTAATATGTTACCTGATGGGCAAATAAGCAGTTTGATGAGTAATTTGCAACCAATTGTTTCCGCTATATTCTCAACTGGTAAATTGAATGATCCTGATATTAAGAATGTAATAAGAGGAGTTT
>Ga0214919_10004028_pt1 | contig 21656 bp, 20 predicted proteins | sample LL1503_MetaG_FD_177994 | JGI IMG/M metagenome (GOLD analysis project Ga0214919, IMG submission 177994) | Freshwater microbial communities from Lake Lanier, Atlanta, Georgia, United States - LL-1503 | ecosystem: Environmental > Aquatic > Freshwater > Lake | place: USA: Georgia | collected... | reverse complement strand
TCCATGGGATCAGATTTGCCGATATCCGCCCAGCTAACACAATGGTTGAAGCTAAACTCGTTGGCGATGATTATCTGGTTGAAATTGAGGTTGAGGCCGTTATTCAATGAAGAAAGCTGAGTTAGTGAATGGCTATTCAATCTCACCAGTAATTAAAGGTGGTTGGCAGTTGAGCTCAGGACACTCGCTAGACCGCGTGATCCGCGAAGATGAAGCGATATCGGACATGATTGCATTCATTGAATCAGGGATCACAACATTAGATTTTGGTGATATTTATACTGGGGTAGAAGAGCTCGTTGGCAAGACGTTGATTCGCCTTGGTGAAAAGATTGGGACGAGTGCCAGAGATAAAGTTCAACTTCACACAAAATATGTGCCGAATGAGAAATCCTTAAACCAATTTGATAGCTCTGATGTGGCCAAAATTGTTAATCGCTCATTAAAGCGCCTCGGTGTAGAGAAAGTAGATGTGGTTCAACTGCATTGGTGGAGATATGAAGATCGCCATTATCTAGAGGCTTTAGAGAGCCTCTTTGACCTAAAGCAGCACGGAAAAGTTGGAAATATAGGAATAACAAATTTTGATTTAGTTCGACTACAAGAGATGGTTGAGGCGGGATTAAAGCCGGCCAGTCATCAAATTCAATACTCTCTACTAGATCGCAGAGCCGAGTTGGGAATGAGTCAATATTGTCTTGAAAATAAGATTGGGATTCTCTGCTATGGCACAGTCGCTGGTGGATTCTTCTCTGAAAAATTCTTAGGCGTAGATGAGCCATCTAAAGTAGAGACTCGTTCAAATGTGAAGTATCAAATAATTATTGAAGAGTTTGGTGGATGGAAACTTTTCCAAGAGCTGCTGAAAGTCTGTAAAACAATCGCTGATAATCACAGTACTGATATAGCAACGATTGCTTCGGCCTGGGTTCTAAAGCGTCCAGGAGTTAAAGCCGTCATTGTTGGTGCCCGTAATATCTCCCATATCAATTCAAATCTGCAGATTCCACAGATTGTTTTCGCAGAACAAGAGCTTGCATTAATAGATGAGGTGCTTGCTCAATCTAAGGGACCTGATGGACCAGTTTATGAGTTAGAGAGATATTCAGAAAAGCATCGTACAATCATGCATACAAACAATAATTAAGTTAAATCTGATGATTTGAGTTTAACTTTTGAAGTTCGCTCAATCCGCATAATGAGACGTTCATCAGGATCAGGACATGCCACTAATGAGTCGCGCTCTAACCAATCAGATGCCGGCATTTGACGCTGCTTAGCCGGCAATAACGGCATAGCTGCTTGGATGGCATACATGCAAAAATGCTTGCCCTCTGGAATTCTCAGCTCTGCGCTATTAGTTACCTCGAAGTAGTCACCGACTTTTAAACCGCAGACCGACCTACCCTCAATTCGATCAACTACGATCCGTAAATCGAAAAGCTCCATATCGTGGGCGGTCTCATCTTCCATGAGATTTATCGTAAGGCAAGGGCAGACAAATCCCCTCATCTTAGGTATCTTTGGCGCTATTGCTGTAGGGAATACTTTCAAATTGCTTAGGTGAGTGAGGTTTGTGCGTGGCCGAGTTTGTTCAACTGCTCTTTAATGGCTTGGTAGAAGGATCAATCTTCGGTATTGCCGCTCTTGGAATCTCGCTGGTTTACTCAGTTCTAAAATTAGTCAATTTTGCAGCTGGTGACTTTTTAACTCTAGGCGCATTCACTACGTTCTTTTTTGCGACAAATAACCACTTACCTTTTTTCGTAGCCGTTCTACTCTCAATGCTATTGGGTGTTGCAATCTCACTTATTTTGGAGTTCATGATTTGGCGCAAACTTCGCAAGACTGGTGCGGGCATGCTCGCGCTATTTCTCGTGGCAACTGGTGTTGCATTCGTATTACGTCAATCAATCGCACTGATATTTGGTAGTAATAGTCGAAAATTTGATATCGACCAGATCAAAACTTTTGAGTTTCTTGGTGCCCAAATCGCTCAAGCTCAACTCGCTGTTCTGTGTTGTGCATCCGTAGCGATTACGGTGATTGCATTATTTATCAAGAAGTCAACTATTGGTAAAAATATGCGTGCCTATTCAGATAATCCCTCTTTAGCTTCAGTCTCAGGAATCAATGTTGATCGTGTAATCATCGCTACATGGATAATCAGTGGTGCCTTCGGCGCACTCGCCGGAATTTTTCAAGGTACAGTCCAAGGACAATTTACTAATGGAATGGGACTTGATTTACTACTTTCGATACTAGCCGCTGTCGTTCTAGGTACGATTGGTGATGCTTATGGCGCACTAATTGGTGGTTTCGTTCTCGGTATTGTTATGGAGTTATCAACATGGGATGCCTTACTAGGTGGAATTCCATCGACGTACAAACCGGTAGTTGCCTTCGCGGTTCTAGTCATAGTTTTACTCTTTAAGCCTGAGGGAATCTTCGGAGTGAAGGCGAGAAAAATTTAATGACAGCACTCATGCAGCCTGGGTTCTGGGTCTTTATTTTAACAATGTCTGGAATCTACGGAATCTTTACGCTGGGACTCCAAATTCAGTATGGTGTTGGTGGAATCTTAAATTTTGGTCATGTTGGAATGATGGCTTTGTCTTCGTACACAATGGCAATTTTGATTATTTCCCACGGTATTAACTTCTGGATTGCCGCGGCAGCTGGCGTTGCTGTTGCAGCTCTCGGCGGAGCGTTTTTGGGGTTAACGACGTTACGGCTCCGGGGTGATTATTTTGCCATTGTCAGTATCGCTTTTTCAGAGATCGTGCGTTATGTAATTTATAACTCAGATGGGCTAACGGGTGGCGTGCAAGGCTCTTTAGCTATTCCGGTAATAGGTGAAAACTATCCTTCATACACCGATACGTGGGATTCGATCATGAATCGAGCACGAGATATTTTGACTCCAATTTTTGGCGAGATTGTAGATCGTGAATTTGTTATGGCAATAATTGTTTGGATAACCCTTGGGATTCTCTTGCTTATCGTCTCTCGTATCGAGCGGACTTCATGGGCACGTGTGCTGCGTGCTACACGCGAAGATGATGAAGTCCCTGCAGCCCTTGGTAAAAATGTATTTAGGTTTCGCCTTCAAGCCGTCATTATCGGCTCAGTAATTGGAGGCATCGCGGGAATTTATTGGGGCCTAGAGTCCTCACTACTCTCCCCTGATGATTTCTTAACTCTTGTTACTTTTTATGGCTGGATGATTTTGATTCTAGGTGGAGCAACAAAGGTGAAAGGTCTGCCAATCGCGGCCATCTTCTTTGGCTTTCTCTATGGGGGTTCTCGCTTCTTTACTTTCTGGCCTTTCTCTCAATTAGATGCCTCTCAACGCGCGTATGTTCGAATAATGATTATTGGAATCGTTTTAATTGTTCTCATGATGCGTCGCCCCCAAGGAATCTTTGGAAAACGTCAGGAGATGGTCCTTGAATAATCTCATTTTAGAAGTCAATGATGTCGCCATATCATTTGGGGGCGTTCGTGCAGTTAACGGTGCCACTTTAGATGTAGAGGTTGGAAGCGTTACCTCAGTTATCGGGCCTAATGGCGCAGGTAAGACAACACTATTTAATTTAATTAGTGGTGCTATAAAGCCAGATTCAGGGACAATTCTCTTTGAAGGACTTGAAATCCATAATCTACTTCCCCATAAAATTGCAGATCGAGGAATCATCCGCACATTCCAAGGTGCAAAGGTTATTAAGCGCCTGAGCGTTCTAGATAATTTGATGCTTGGTGGCCAAGATAATCCTGGCGATAGCTTGGTGAACTTCTTTAATCCAAAGGCAAGAAAGGCTTATGAAGTTCAATGCCGCGAACGGGCTATAGATCTCTTGAAACAGATCGGAATTGAAAGGTTTGCAGATGAATACGCTGGAATTCTCTCGGGAGGTCAACGAAAGCTCCTAGACCTTGCCCGTGCACTAATGGCTAATCCAAGGTTGCTTTTGCTAGATGAGCCTTTTGCTGGAGTTAATCCAACTTTAGTAGAGAAATTATTAGAGGTTTTACACGCTCTTCGCACCAAACATAACCTGACATTTCTACTCATTGAGCATGATTTAGAGACAGTTATGAATATTTCGGATCGAGTAATCGTTATGGCTGAGGGCCGAGTTATTGCAGATGGAAAACCTAATTCAATCTATCAAAATCAAGCTGTTATTGATGCCTACCTAGGAACTAGAAAGGCATCGAAATGACACAACCATTAATAAAGATCAGCAATCTTGAGGGCGGCTATGGTGATATCAAGATTCTTAACGGCGTAAACATTGAAGTTCCTGAGAAATCAGTTGTGACAATAGTTGGGCCAAATGGCGCAGGCAAATCCACCATCATGAAAGCTATTTATGGAATAGCTCGAGTCACTGCTGGCACAGCTACGATTCTTAGAGACGGAAAAGAAGTAAATATCTTTGCAACTAAGCCCTACAATCTCTCAAAAATCGGGATTGGGTATGTGCCACAAATTGAAAATATTTTTGTCGGCATGACAATTGATGAGAACTTAGATGTCGGATATATTCCTGAGTCAGGTAAAAGCTTAGAAGAGCTAAAAGAGAGTATGTACGTGAGATATCCAGATCTAGTCTCTAGAAAAAGAGATAGAGCTGGACAACTCTCAGGCGGCCAACGCCAAATGTTGGCATTGGCACGAGCACTGATGTCAGCCCCCGATGTACTTCTACTGGATGAGCCATCGGCAGGTTTGGCTCCAGCTTTAGTTGATCAATTATTTGATGAGTTGGTCCGAATTAATCAGAGTGGCGTCACGATTTTGATGGTCGAACAAAATGCCCGGCGGGCACTTGAAATATCTACTTACGGGTATGTTTTAGATATGGGCAGAAATCGCCATGAGGGTCCAGGGGCGGCCCTTGCCGTTGACCCTGAGATTGTGGGCATCTACTTTGGTAAGCGAAACAAGAGCTAATTTCGAAAAATCTACACTTTTTCACGCTCTCAGGGCATACTTGGAGCGTTGATTGACGGCCGTCAATTAATTAATGGTCGAACCACCCTCGAGGAGAGCTACACAATGAAGAAAAGTAAAGCGTTAGTTGTGGCTGCTGCCATTTCGGCATCAGCTCTTTTAGTATCAACGGTTCCGGCAAATGCTGCCGGTCTTGATATCCGTGTTGGAACAGTCCAACCAATGTCAGGTGCTGGCTTTGCCGCTTACGGTACAGGTCTAGCAAATGCTGCAGCATTTGGTGTTACATCAGTTCAGGCAGCAATGACTGCAGCTGGTGTAAGCGGATCTTGTAAAATGATTGCCCAAGAAGACTCAGTATCAGATGCTCCATCAGTTGTTAGAGAAGCAGCGACAAAGCTTGCTAAATCTGACAAAGTTAACTTCATCATTGGTTCACTTACATCAGGTGCATCACTTGAAGTTGGAACAGTTACAGCTGCAGCATCAGGCGTGATTGGTATCGCCTCTGCAGCTTCATCACCTGCTCTGACAACATTCAAAGATAATGACACTTTGTTCCGTACATACCCATCAGATCTTCTACAGGCCGTAGCGCTAGTAAAGGCAGTTTCAAAGGCTTACGGAAATACCTCATGGGTAACTGTCGGTGCTATCAATAACTCATTTGGAACTGGTCTTGCAACAGCTTTCAAGCGTGCATGGATCAAGAATGGTGGCCACATCGGCGGAACAGTACTTTGGAATGCAGGCGCAGCTTCATATGATTCAGAGGCTGCAGCTCTTGTAAAGACAAAGCACGATGCCTTCGTTTTTGTTGACTATCCAGATTCATTTGCAAAGTTAGCGCCTGCGCTAGCTCGTACCAAGAAGTGGGATGCAAAAGTTACTTTCATGACTGAGGCATTCAATGATGACTCTGCTGTTAAGACAGTAGGCGCATCACTCATGAACGGTATTCGTGGAACATCTGCAAAGACAAACGGAACTGATGCTGCAGCTTGGAAGACAGCATTTGTTAAGGCTTACCCAAAGAATCCAGGAACCTTCGTAGATGGTTCAGGCTTTGATGCCGCAGTACTTTCTTGTCTTGCAGGAATCTCTGCTACCGCAACAACTTCTAAGGCCCTTGCTAAGGCACTTCGTAACGTCGGTGGCATTAATGGTGGAGCTGCTTATTCTTGGAACCAATTAACTGCAGCAGTTAAGGATGTAGCTGCAGGAAAGCCAGTCACCTACAACGGTGTTTGGGGTTACACAAAGTTCGATAAGGCTGGAGACCCAATGGGTGGAGCCTTCGAAGTTTGGTCAATCAAGGATGGCGTAATCTTGCACGATTCAGCGCAGGATGTTCAGTTCTAATCTAAAGCTCTAAATCTTTATAGCAGCCGCATCTGCTACCTTTGCAATAGAAATTAAATTTCTAAAGGTAGTGGATGCGGTTCTATATTGAGGCTCTTAAAGAGTTCTTAAGCCAATCAACAATCTCTTGAGTTGGCGCTCCAGGCGTAAATATCTCTCCTACACCCAATGCAATAAGTTTTTGACGATCTTCCTCTGGGATTATTCCCCCACCAAAAACTACAATCTCTGAGGCCCCGGCCTCTTTAAGTAGTCCGAGAACTTTGGTAAATAGACCCATGTGGGCACCGGAGAGAATCGAAAGCCCAATCGCTTTTACATCCTCCTGAATGGCTGTAGCAACAATTTGTTCGGGAGTTTGATGCAAGCCAGTATAAATAACTTCAAAACCAGCATCACGTAAAACTCGAGCAATAATCTTGGCCCCGCGATCATGGCCATCTAATCCAGGCTTGGCAATCACGATACGAAGAGGAGCCATGGCTTGAAGATATCAACTCGGTGCCTTCAGTACAACATTCCTTTAGCTTTAGAATTACCGTAAAGTGTCTCCTATGACCGTGGTTTCGATGCCTGAAGCAGAGTGGCAAGCGCTTTTGAAATCAATATCACTGAAGAACCCCAGAGAGTTAGCTCGCGCAATTTCATATGCTGAAAATGAGCCAACTGTGCAGGTGCCCTCATCCGCTTCGGCTTCACGCGTTATCGGAATTACAGGATCTCCCGGTGTTGGAAAATCAACTACCGTCAATGCCCTCATCACATCCCTTAGATCAGAGGGGAAAACCATTGCAGTTCTTGCAGTTGATCCATCATCGCCCATTTCCGGAGGTGCACTTCTGGGTGATCGAATTCGACTTGGTGGACACTTTCTAGATCCACATGTTTTTATCCGCTCAATTGCAACTCGTGGTCATTTAGGGGGCCTAAGCGCAACTATCGAATCGCTAATAAATATAGTCAAGTTAGCCGGCTTTGATTACATTTTTGTCGAAACCGTTGGAGTTGGCCAGAGTGAAGTTGAAGTAATGAAATTTGTAGAGACTGTAGTAGTTGTTATGGCTCCAGGTATGGGAGATGGAATTCAAGCCTCAAAGGCTGGAATCCTTGAGATTGGTGATATCTTCCTTGTAAATAAATCAGATCGCGATGGCGCAAATGAAACAGCAAAAGAGCTTGAAAGTTCTTTACACCTATCGGCTAAGCCTCTAGGTTGGATACCACTGGTACTGCTTGGTGCGATGGAGAAATCTGTGGGCATAACTGAGTTAATTAGTGCGATCCAACAACACGGGGAGACAAGCAAATGAGTTTCATTAAAACTGGCCATGTGGATAATTTCACCCGCGAGAACCTTCCACCGCGCAACCAGTGGCCCTGGCTCAATCAAGTATTTATAGATGCTAACTACACAGAGCGCTTAAATGCTAGCCAAGAGTTAATTGATAAGACAATAGAGCTTGTTGGTCCCAATAAGTTAGCAATCATTGCTGGAGATGGAAATTACACGTATGGAGAGCTCCTTGCAAAGGTTTCACAGGTTGCAAACTATCTAGAGTCAATCGGTGTTAAGTCGGGAAACCGAATTTTACTCCGCGGTCCCAACTCTGCCTCTCTCGTCATTTTATGGCTAGCAGTGCTTCGAGTTGGCGCAGTAGCGGTAACAACTATCCACTTACAGCGAGCCAATGAGTTAGAGAAGATATTGGGTGTAGCTAAAGTTCAATTTGCCCTTATTGACCATAGATTCATGGAGGATTGGAACTTAGTTACTAATTTCGAGGGCCAAACTCTGATCTATGGCGGCGAGAATGATGTATTTATAATGGCCGCGGCATTTCCTACTTCACACACTGCATGTGATACTGCAAGTGATGATGTAAGTCTCTTGGCATTTACTTCAGGCTCAACTGGAGTACCAAAGGCAACTATGCATTTTCATCGCGATATTTTAGCTATCGCCGATACTTTTTCTAAAGAGATTGTAAAGCCACTTCAGGATGATATTTTTGCCTGCTCAGCTCCATTAGCATTCACTTTTGGCCTAGGTGCAAGTCTGGTCTTTCCATTTCGAATCGGTGCTACAACCCTTCTCATGGAGGGTGCTCCTCCGCCAGTCTTAATCGAAAAGGTACGAGAGAATAAAGTAACGGTTCTCTTTACGGCACCAACGGCTTATCGAGCAATCTTAAAGTCTACGAATAATTTAGAGCTGCCATCACTGCGCCGATGTGTTTCAGCGGGAGAGCACCTTCCTGAGTCCACATGGAGCTCTTGGCATGAGGCCACAGGTATCAAATTAATAGATGGCATTGGCGCAACTGAGATGCTTCATATCTTTATCTCAGCATCAGATGATGAGATTGTTCCCGGAATGACTGGAAAAGTAGTACCAGGATATGAAGCAATCATTGTTGATGAAGAGTTTGCAGAGCTCCCCGTAGGAGAGATAGGTTTTCTAGCGGTCCGAGGACCTACTGGTGTGCGTTATTTAAGTGATGCTCGCCAAAGTGTTTATGCCGTTAATGGTTGGAACGTTACAGGAGATCTCTATCTGAAGGACTCTCATGGCTACTTTAAATATCAATCACGTGCAGATGACATGATTATTTCTAGTGGATACAACATTGCCGCCCCTGAAGTGGAAAATGCTCTGCTTACTCACAATGCAGTCTCTGAGGTAGCCGTTGTTGGTGAACCAGATGAAGAGCGCGGCATGCTCGTTGTTGCCTATATTGTTGTACAAAGCAGTCAGGTGGAGAGCCCAGAGCTTATAAAAGAGCTCCAAGACCATGTGAAGCAAAAGATTGCACCATTTAAATATCCTCGTCGAATAGTTTTTGTACCATCCTTGCCTAAGACAACTACCGGTAAGTTACAGAGATTTAGACTTAAAGTTGAGGATAAATGAGTTCTGAAGATAGATCTGTTCTAGATTTAGTTTCACGAAAAGGCGATCGCCTTGAGAGCTACGGGACACATCCAGATCAAGTAATCGAGATTTTCAGCGCAGTAAAAGCCAAGCTCGGACAAGTCGTACTCATTCATGGAGGTTATTGGCGAGCTGAATATGATCGAGTGCATCTGCGCTCCTACGCCGCAGCCTTGGCAGATCTGGGTTGGCAGGCAGTATTAATCGAGTATCGAAGAACCCCTGGATCTCCTGATAATTATTTGGAGGATATACGTACGGCAATCATGCACTGTGGTGGAGGTATAGTGATTGGCCACTCAGCAGGTGGGCATTTAGCACTACTTGCTGCAAATGAAATTACAGCACCTTATATTAAGAGCGTCATCGCCCTAGCACCGGTTGGAGATTTAGCCGAAGCTTTCAGATTAGACCTCGACGATGGAGCCGTCAAAGAGTTTCTTGGCACTAGTGCACTCAATCGTCCTGACATGGATCCAAATCTAATGCTCAATACGCATGCACCAGTTTTGATTATTCATGGAAGTGATGACATCCGTGTTCCAATTGCACTCTCCAGGACTCTCCAGGACTCTTACATAAGGGCCGGCTTAGATAGTGAGTTAATTGAGCTCGAAAATATTGGACACTTCGAACTCATTGACTATCGAGCACCACAAATTGAATTAGTCTTAGCACACCTTAAAAAGCACGCGTAGGAATCCACTTTCCATATACTTTTCGTAGTTCGGCAACGATTTCACCAACAGTGGCATATGCCTTAACTGCGGCGATACAGCTCTCCATAATGTTTTCTCCTGCCTTGGCAGCTGCATATAAATTGGAAAGAGTGAGCGTAACTTGTTCACTATCCCTGCTTGCACGCACCTGCTTAAGCGCGGCTACTTGGCCAGCCTCACTCTCTGGATTAATTTCAAAGGCCTTATAAGGCGGAGTGTCGGCTTTAAAAAGATTTACTCCTACTAGTTTGCGCTCTCCTGATTCAATAGACATTGCAAACTTATAGGCTTGGTCAGAGAGTTCGCTTGAAAACCAACCATTATTGATGCATTCCAGTGCACCACCTCGTTTTTGAATATCTTCAAGCATCTCCCACATCTTCTCAGCAAGCTCATCGGTTAGCCGCTCAAGTTCATAGCTACCAGCTAAAGGATCGGCGGTATTGAGGACTCCTGTTTCAAAAGCGATTACTTGCTGAGTACGAAGTGCCAACATTGCAGCCTCTTCAGTTGGAACACCTAAGGCCTCATCAAAGGCAGAGACATGCATTGTCTGTATTCCGCCAAGGGCTGCAGCCAACATTTCTACTGAAGTTCTCACAACATTGTTCATAGATTGTTGGGCAGTCAGTGATGAGCCAGCGGTGAAGGCAAAGATTCGAAGCTTTTCAGAGGCTGCATCTTTAGGCTCATACTTTTCATGGATAAGCCTGGCCCAGGTTTTGCGGGCGGCGCGAAACTTTGCTATTTCAGGTAGAAACTCAATATTTGATGAGAGGAATGTAAATAATGTGGCTGCAATTTGATCAACACTGACGCCTCGTGCTATCGCGGCATCTAAATACTCACGGGCGTTAGCAAAAGTAAATGCAACTTCTTGTACCGCGTCTGAACCAGATTCTCTGATGTGGTAGCCGCTCATTGCCAGAGATACCCAACGAGGAATTTTAGTTGCAATGTATTCGATGACATCGACAGAGAGTTTTAAGCCGGCCTCTGCTGGAAATATCTGCGTTCCGCGCGCTATGTACTCTTTTAATACATCGTTTTGAATAAACATTCCAAACTTATTAGGGTCCATTTCGCGCTGTTCTGCAAGGGCTATAAACATGGCAGCCCAGATATAACCTATCGAATTTGCAGTTGTGCGTACTTGGGTAATTTTCTCTAGAGGAATTCCCTCCATTAAAATTTCAATATCCCTCAAACTATCAATTGCTACACCAACTCGACCAACTTCACCCAGGGATAATGGATCATCGGAATCTAAACCGAGCTGTGTTGGTAAATCCAATGCAACGCTAAAACCAGTCAGGCCTTGATCCAATAGCATTCGAAATCGCTGATTGGTTTCAGCTGGTGTACCAAAACCACCGTACTGCCCCATAGTCCAGACACCTGGATCGGCATTAATTCCGCGAGTGTAAGGATATTGACCGGGCTCTTCAATTTTCATAACTACACACCCGCTTCTAACTCTTGGCGCAAAACCTTCTTAGCGATTTTTCCTGTTGAGTTCAGTGGAAATTCCTTTACGACCATGACAACTTTAGGCTTCTTATACGATGCCATATTTGCTTTGCAGTGGGCCATAACTCTCTCTGATATCTCTTCATCGCTTGCACTGACACCTGGCTTTAAGGTAACCATTGCAACAACCCTCTGGCCCCATTCAACGTCCTTAATGCCAATTACTGCAACTTCAAGTACACCCTCTACATCGGCAACTACATCTTCAATCTCACGTGGGTAGATGTTGTAACCACCGCTAATGATCATGTCGCCCTTGCGATCCACGAGATAGAGGCGATTATCTATATCTACTCGACCTAGATCTCCTGTATGTAGCCAACCATCACGAACAGCCTTCGTCACAGTGGCATCTTTACCGGCTGCGCCATAGTAGCCACGCATGACATGGTCTCCACGTGTGATGACCTCACCAATCTCACCTATCGGTACGGGGTTGTTCTCTTCATCAACGATTAATATCTCAACGCCAATACATGCATTACCAGCACTAGTGAGCAGCTCGGGCTCACCAAATAAGCCTAACTCGTGGTCTTTGGCACTTAAAACTGTTACGGGTGGAATCGCTTCTACAAGTCCATAATACTGAACCATATTCTTTGTAATCGTTTCATAGCACTGCTTAATATGTTCAGGAGTCATAGGGGCACCTGCATAACCAAGTAGACGTAAGTTAGACATCTTCTCGCGGCTCATGCCCGGCATAGCAAGTAATCGTGCGATCATCGTTGGTACAAGTGCGGTCGCATTTCCACCGCGGGTTTGTATCACATTAACAAACTCATCAGGATCAAACTTTGAGAGAATAATCTGCTTTGCTCCGAATGCAAAATAAGGAAGTACAAATAAGCCACTTGTGTGTGTGATTGGTCCAGCATGAATCCAACAATCTGTCTCATCTGGTACTCGTTTTAGAATATCGGTGACAATATTATTTAAACTAGCGATTCTATTACGATGAGTTCTGATCGCTCCCTTTGGATTACCTGTTGTACCGCTAGAGTAATTAAGGGAAACAAGAGAGTCTGGATCTACTGCTAAGTTGAGAGGCTCGGCTATCTGCGCTGACAAGAAATCTTCATAATTAATCGTGCCAGGCTCATTACCGTGAATAAGAATCACATGCTTAACTAATGCTCGAACAGGGGCAGACTCTTCCCAAAATTTATGATCTAGAATTAAAACGGTTGCACCACAGTCAGTAGCAATACGAACCCAGTCATTTGGATGCAACCGGTAGTTAAGGGCTACGCGACAGAGCCCAGCACTTGAAATACCAAGATCGCTTTCAACATAAGAAGTCTGATTAAATTGAAGATCTAAAACTCGATCTTCATTCTCTAAACCAAGTGCCCGCAATCCCCTGGATAATTGAAAAATGCGGGCGCCAATTTCTCCAAAAGTCAGAACCCCCTCTTCGCTCTCTACTGCTGGGCGATCTCGATAGGCGCGCGTTGCTCGGGCTACAAGTGTTCCGACATCCATTTAGAGCCCTTTCTCTTCGGTAGATATGGAATAAGCAGTATCTAGCACCCACGCGCCTTGCGGCAAGACGGTCAGTGGATTGATATCTAACTCACTTGATTCAGGAAATGTACTCGCAACTTCGGCAATTCGTAAAACTGTGGCAATAAATGCCTCTACATCGGCCGGTGCCGATCCTCGTGCACCTGCAAAAAGTCTGGCAAGACGCGTTTCAGTGATCATTTGGCGCACAGTCGACTCATCAACTGGCAATAAGCGGATAGATACATCAGAGATTATCTCTGTGAGAATCCCGCCGACACCGATTGTCAGAACTTTTCCAAGTGCAGATGAGGTAACTCCAACTAGCGCCTCAACGCCTTTTGGAATAAAGGTTTCAACTAGAACATCATTTTTTATTCCCTTGCCTGAAAGTTGTGAAAGTGAAATAAAAGTCGCTTGTGCAGTATCGGCGTTAATATCCAGGGCAACTGCGCCCGCCTCACTTTTGTGTAGCAATCCCGGCACCACTGCCTTTAAAACTGCACGTCCTCCAACAAATTTAATAGCTGCTTGAATCTCTTTTTCTTCACTAACAACTACCGATAGTGGAACTGGTATGCCAACTTTTTTCCAAAGCGCCTTCATCTCAACTTCTGTTGCAGTGCTAGAAGGAGTTGGAAAGAGCTCGGATGAGGTTTTTACGCTAATTCTTTCAATGGTTCTCCCACTGTCATTGAGTATTCGCAATGCAGCAACCGCTCTATCTGGAGTTGGGAATACAGGAATATTTAAACTCCTAAATATTGCTTGTGCATTGGGGGCTAAGTTCTTAGATCCAGTCCGTGCAACTGCAATAGGAATTTTGCGAATCTTACTTACCCCACCTAGCGCTGCAGCGATTCGTTCAACATCTGAGCCTGCAAGGACAGCAAAGCAGGCGATAATTGAATCTACTCCCTTATCGTGTGCCAAAATATCTAAACATTTTTCAAACAAATCTGGTGAAGACATTACGGCCGCGGTTACATCGACTGGATTATTTGCATTTCCATACGATGGGATGATATTTCTAAGCTCGGCTAAGCTCTCTGGGGCTAATACTGCAAGCTCTAGGCCATGTTCTTCTAGGGCATCTGTAGCCAAAATTCCACTACCGCCGGAGGTGGTAATAATTGCCACCCTTTTTCCGAGTGATTTCACACCTGATGCAAAGATTAAACCCGCATCCAATAGTTGCTCGACATCATCGACTCGTACAGCACCTGTTGCTCTAATTGCCGCATCGATAATTCGATCTTCAGTGGCTAGTGCTCCCGTGTGAGAGGCTGCAGCGATAGCTCCCTGTGCTGAGCGACCAACTTTTAGTATTGCAGTGGGCTTCTTTGTTGAGATTTTATGAAGCATCCCAATATCTGTGAGCGACTCGGCATAGAGTAAAATCGCAGAGATTGTTGGATCATCGGCTAGTGCGTTAGCAACTTCAAGATTTGTTACATCGGCCTCATTGCCTGTCGTTACTACAACACCGAGTGGAACTCCCTGATCAAGCCCCAATGAGTACATTCCATATCCGAGGGCACCTGATTGGCTAACCAGTGCAATAGATCCAGCCTCCACATTTGTAGTTGGTGCAGAAAAGACTGGAGAGAAAGATGCTACTAATTTCTTTGCACCTCCCACTGATCCTATGCAGTTAGGTCCAACTAAACGCATTCCACTGTTCCTGGCGATATCAACCAATCTGGCTTGTGCTAAAACTCCATCTGCATCTGATTCGGCAAAGCCAGAGGACATGACGATTACAACTTTTACTCCTGCAACACCGCACTGGGTTAAGGCCACTTCAACTAACTCTGCCGGGAGAAGAATGAGTGCTAAATCAATAGTGGACTTTACTTCAGTGATGCTGGTAAATGCCTGTAATCCTAGAATCGTTGAGCCCTTAGGATTAATAGGGTAGATCTTTCCTGCATAGCCATACCGCTGTAAATACTCAATTGGAGCTCGCCCTATGGCATTTTCACGCTCAGTGGCACCAATAATTGCAATTGATTGAGCGTTCCATAAAAGGGAAAGGTTATTCATTAGATGCAGGCGATGCCTTCGATTTCAACAAGTGCGGCATCATCCCAAAGTCGTGTTACGCCAACGAGAGTCATTGCAGGGAAATTCTTACCTAATAGCGACTGCCACACTTTCCCAATTTCCCGTGAGTGCGCCCGATAATCAACTGGATCAACTGAAAAAATCGTAATTTTAACTAGCTCTTCGGGGGTTCCACCTGCCTCGCGTAGTGCAGTCACCAAGTTAGTGAGTGCCTTTTCGAACTGACTAACAATATTATCTCCAACGATTATATTTTCTTTGCTGAGTGCGGTTTGCCCAGCCAAGAAAATATACTTTCCATCGGCAAGTACTGCGTGTGAAAATCCAATTGGAGGAGCGAGGCTTTCCGGATTAACCTTCTTGTTTCTCATATTAACGCCCTCCTTCGAGCAGTTGTGTGATCCCGGTTTTACTTTCATCACCAATAAATGAAATCGCAGCTTCGGCAACTTCATCAGCGGTTAGGAATCTACCCCCTGAAAGTTTTGATTCAAGTGCCATTTTTACTTCGTCAATATTCTTGCCTGTTCGCACCGCAGCGGCCTGTAGCGTGCGTTCGGTCATAGGTGTATCTACATAATCAGGGCAGAGCGCATTAACGGTTATTCCGTAGCGGGAGAGTTCACTTGCCGCGGCTCGGACTAAGCCCACAACACCGTGCTTTGCCGCAGTATACGCAGTGACATTTGCTTCGCCAACTAATCCTGCCTTACTAGCAATTACAATTATTTGCCCTTTTTTATTGAGCTTCATATGTGGCAATACAGCTCTCATAAATTTAAATGGAGCGGTTAAATTAAGATTGAGCATTCGCTCCCAAATCTCATCAGTGGTCTTATCCAGTGGGGCACTGACGCCATCACCAGCATTAAGAATAAGAACATCTATTCCGCCCCATGCACTAATTACTTTATCAATTACTGACTCTGCGGAATTAGCTGAAGTGACATCAGCGGAGATAATTAAAGTTTTATTGCTACGCCCATCGATTAAGAGTTCGAGATCGGTTTGAGTTCTAGAACACAGTGCGAGACTATGACCTAAATCCAGTAATTGAATTGAAATAGATCGACCAATTCCTCGGCCCGCTCCAACTACTAAAACCCTCAGTGGGATTGCCATAAAAGTGGCTACTCCATCTCTGTGGGATATTTCGAAGGATAATAAGGTCATTATAGGTGGTGCGTTTTTCTAACGATAGGCAATAATACGCGATATGACAACTCCTGAGGCCTTCATAGTCAGCGCGGTTCGAACGCCCTTTGGCAAATATCTTGGGGGTTTATCAACTACTCGTCCAGATGATCTTCTCGGTTTTACCTTACGAACACTCATGGCGCGAACTCCACAAATTGATGCAGCACAAATAGATGATGTCATCATGGGTGATACCAATGGAGCAGGGGAAGATAATCGAAATGTTGCCCGAATGGGTGCATTACTTGCAGGCTTTCCAAATACAGTTCCCGGAGTAACTCTGAATAGATTATGCGGCTCTGGTGCCGAAGCTATTATTCAAGGAGCTAGAGCAGTTAAGTCTGGCGATGCTAATTTTATAATCTCTGGTGGCGTTGAAAGCATGAGTCGAGCACCATGGATTGTGCAACGCGAGGGAAAACAAGAGCCAACTAACCCTGTTTATCATCAGAGCACTGTCGGTTGGAGACTGATAAATCCATTGATGCAAGAGAGTTGGATTCAAAACCTTGGTCGATGCTCAGAAATTGTCGCCGAAAACCTCGGAATCTCACGCACTGAACAGGATGAATGGGCTTTGAGATCCCATCACTTAGCTAATGAGGCATGGAATAAAGCTTTACATGATGGTTGGGTTATCCCATTTGGCACCGTTATCCGTGATGAATCTATTCGCCCAGATTCAACCTCAGAGATATTAGGGAGCCTTGCATCTGCATTTTCACCCAATGGTGCCGGCACTGCCGGTAACTCATCACCATTAAATGATGGCTGTGTCACCACTTTGATTACCAACGCAACTCTTATGGATGAGTTTGGTCTAGAACCAATTGGAAAAATTATTGCTTCACAGGTCACTGCAACAGATCCTGCTCAATTTTCACTGGCTCCTGTATCGGCAATTCACAAAGTCTTAAAAAAGATTGACCGCAAGGTTTCAGATATCGCCCTTTGGGAGATTAATGAAGCCTTCGCATCAATGGTTCTAACTGTTCTGCATGAGATTCCGCAGATCGATCGTGATCGTGTGAATGTCAATGGTGGGGCGATCGCTATTGGTCATCCAGTTGGTGCCTCTGCATCTCGCATTATTGTTGAGTGCGCGCGTGAGTTAAAGCGACGCGGTGGGGGCATTGGGATTGCCGCAGCTTGTATTGGGGTTGGCTTAGGGGTTGCAGTTGCCATCGAGGTTTCGGCTTAATTAATGGTTCAGGGATAAGGTGTAGCAATGATTTCAGTAGAGCAGCTAACAGATACAACCTACGTCATTAACCAAGGCGTTGCAGTCATCACCATTAATCGCCCAGAGCGCTACAACGCACTGCGTGGACGTACCGTCGATGAACTCCTCAGCTCATTTAAGCGAGCTTGGGTCGATACGGCAGTTGGTGCAGTAATTCTTACAGGCGCAGGTGAAAAAGCTTTCTGTACTGGTGGAGATCAAAAAGAGCGCGCTGAGACTGGTGGGTATGGCGAGACTGAAACTGGAATGTTTGAAATTGAGGCGCTACACAAAATGATTCGGGCAGTACCAAAGCCTGTAATTGCAGCTGTTAATGGTTTTGCAATAGGTGGTGGGCACGTACTGCACGTACTAGCAGATCTCTCTATCGCATCTACGACCGCCAAGTTTGGTCAAGTGGGCCCACGTGTTGGCTCCTTCGATGCCGGCTTTGGAAGTGCTTACTTGGCACGAGTTGTAGGGGAAAAACGTGCACGTGAGATTTGGTTCCTATGTGAACAATATGATGCGACAACTGCCGAGCGTTGGGGGTTGGTCAATAAAGTAGTTGAGCCTAATCAACTTATGGATGCAGCTATGGAGTGGGCTTTAAAAATCTGCGCACTTTCACCAACTGCAATTAAAGCGCTGAAGCACTCTTTCAACGCCGATACCGACCATATAGCCGGAATCGCTGCGCTCTCCTTTGATGTCTTGGATCTCTATATAAAGACAGATGAGGCGAAAGAGGGTGGTAAAGCTTTTACTGAGAAGCGATCTCCTGATTTTAAACCCTTTAGATAAAATAAAAATTAAATAAAAAGAGCGGGTGTAGAGAAATCTCTACACCCGCTCTTTTTTTACTTAAGCTTTACTTAAGCTTCTTTACGCGAGTATCCCAAGGAACAAACTTTGCGATAGTGGTCTTATCGAAGAATACCGCTGGAGTTTGAATGGTCTTGTTCCACTTTGACTTGGCTTCTCCGTTGAGGATTGACAGAGTCAATGTTGCCAATGAAACTCCAGATGCAACGGGATTGAAGTCCCATGATCCATTGATTTCACCGGATTTAATTGAATTAACTGCTTCAGGCTGCATTTGTAGACCAATTACCTTGATCTTGCCAGTCTTGCCAGCAGCCTTGACTGCTGAATAAGCACCGAGTGCAGTTGGATCGTTGTAGGCAACGATCGCATCAATCTTTGGATACTTGATCAGTGCATCATCGACAGCCTTGCGGCCACCTTCTGAGTCATCTGACATATTATCCACACGGCCGAGGTAGTTCCATGAAGTGTCCTGATCTACTTCTTCCTTGAAGAGAGCGGCGTGCTTCTCAAGTGCTGCTACAGGAAAACCAAGTCCAACATAAAGAATATTTCCGCCCATTGGCAGTACTTTCTTTAGCCAGGCTACACGTGCAGTTGCAAGACTGCGTTGTGGGAAGCCATCTTGTACCTGGGCAAGTGATGGAGCAGGTGGAGCTTTGACTGAATCATCAACACTGTAGTTCATAGTAATAACTTTGATTCCGGCAGCAGCTGCCTTAGCAAGAACTGGCTTCATACCGTTTGAGTCAAGAGGATAAATAATCATCGCCTTAACCTTCTTAGTAATCATTGCCTCTACATCTGAGATCTGCTTATTACCGTCAAGTTGGGCATCGATTGGCAACATTGTGTAGCCACCCTTCTTGAGCGTTGATTCGGCCGCTAAGCCGATAGCTTTCAAATAAGTATTAGCTTCAATTGGATAGCTGAAGCCAACTAGACCCTTTGATGCAGCTGCATGAGAGGCACTCGTGCCTGATGCAAGCAGTGCCGCAACTGCTAATAATGGAATAAATATTGCCTTTTTATTCTTTAGTGACATTACTTTCCTCTCCTCGTTTGCTTCGGCCAGAATACTCTATGCGTATTCGATCGAAAAGAACTGCTGCTCCCAATAAGACACCTGTTACAACTTGTTGCCAGTATGAGGAGACCCCCTGAATTGTCAGGGAATTAGATACAGTTTGTAGGAAGAGCAGGCCAATTACTGTGCCTGTAATGCTTCCTACGCCACCGCTAAGGCGCGTTCCGCCGAGAAGAACTCCAGCTACGACTGTGAGCTCTAGCCCGGCACCGATTGTTGGTGATGCCGCTTGTAAACGTCCAACCTGCATAACGCCGGCCAATGCCGCCAATGTTGCAGATATAAAGTAAACAGACATCTTCACTCGACTTGTGTAGATACCCGCTAATTTTGAGGCAAACTCATTTCCTCCAACGGCATAAACGTCACGTCCAAAGTACGTTGATTTCAAAACATAGATTGAAATTGCGGCAATAACGATTACAACGAGGAAAGGCCCTGGAACAGGACCAATATTTCCATCGCCCAAAGTATTAATCAGTGGACCTGTATCAATAGTTCGGGTTGTTCCATTTGTTACGAGGTAAGAGATTCCACGAAAAATTCCAAGTGCACCGAGTGTCACTACGAAGCTATTGAGTCCTAACTTGCCTATGAGTAAACCATTTAATCCACCGACAATAATTGCTACAAGTACGATCGTCACAAAGACTGCTGCAAAGCGAGGCATATGAGTTATTAAGCCAGAGAGCAGGATTCCCGTAAAAGCCAATACGCTGCCAACGCTTAGATCAATTCCAGCGGTCAAGATAGTAAATGTCATTCCAATTCCCAAAATAATTGGCACGGCTGAAGAGCGAATAATGTTGCTCAAATTAGATCCAGAGAAGAAAACCGGCTGCAAAATCGCCATTGCAATCAATAACATGACCTCAAGAACGAGAATTCCAAACCAGGCAGGCAAAGAACTTACAGTTGGTAATTTGAATCTGCTTTTCATACTAGGACTCCTGTCGCTGCCGATACAACATCTGACTCATTAATAGTGCTTCTATCCAGATCTGCCGTTAGCCCACCTGCATGCATGACGAGTACGCGATCTGAAATTTCAAATATCTCAGTCATCTCTGAAGAGACAACCAGTATTGCAAGACCTTCACGTGCAAGTCCCCTTAAAATCTCGTAAATCTCGGCCTTTGCTCCTAAATCGATTCCACGTGTGGCTTCATCCAGAATAAGAATTTTTGGCTTAGTGACCAAGCATCTGGCAATAACAACTTTCTGTTGATTACCACCAGAGAGTGAGCTAATTGGAGCATCTAAATTCTTAACTTTAATACTGAACTTCTCAACCCACGTCTTAACTAACTTCTCTTCCTTTTTACGAGAACGATTTTTGGCAGGGCGCCCATGAACTGCAAGTAGGAGATTATCTCGCACTGACATCTCGTGAATAGTTGATTTCAATCGACGATCATCTGGAACTAGAGCGATTCCTGAGTTCATAGTTGAACGAGTGTTATGGCCAATCTTCTTTTCGTTAATGAAGACATCCCCTGAACGGCGAGAGTGCGCACCCACAATCGCCTCAACTAACTCGGTTCGACCCGCTCCTGCTAGCCCCGCTAAGCCAACTATTTCACCGGCGTGGATTTTAAATGAAATATTCTCAAATGCCCCTGCAAAGTCAGAGAGTGCCTTCACTTCCATCACAACTTTTTGTGGCTCCGTCGACTTTACTTTTTTAGTTGCAGCCTTTGGCCTATTGAGAACCATGCGGTCGATAAGCCAGTTTTCATCGACGCCATTTCGCGTGCTGGAATCTATTAAATTACTATCGCGCAAAACGGTAAATCGATCACTTATTGTGAGCATCTCTGACATGCGGTGAGAGATCATGACGATAGAAACGCCATCATCTCGAAGCTGTCGAACTACGTTAAATAATGCATCTACTTCAGCAGGGGCTAGGGATGAAGTCGGCTCATCTAAAAGAAGCACCCGAGTTTGAGAGGCCAGGGCCCGTGCGATCTCAACTAACTGCTGTTGATGCTGTGGTAGCGAGGAGACCTCTGCCTTAGGATTAACTGAGAGATTCAGACGCTTAAGGATTTCAAGGGAGCGCTTCTCAGTATCTTTCCAGTCAATACCAAATGCATTACGGGTTTGATTGTGACCAAGGAATACATTTTCAGCAACACCCAAGTGCGGAACCAGACTTAACTCTTGACTCACCATAGTTACACCGTGGCTCATCGCCGCTCTAATATCTGCAAACTCAATGGGCGCGCCATCAATCTTAATCA
>Ga0214919_10004027_pt1 | contig 21658 bp, 17 predicted proteins | sample LL1503_MetaG_FD_177994 | JGI IMG/M metagenome (GOLD analysis project Ga0214919, IMG submission 177994) | Freshwater microbial communities from Lake Lanier, Atlanta, Georgia, United States - LL-1503 | ecosystem: Environmental > Aquatic > Freshwater > Lake | place: USA: Georgia | collected... | reverse complement strand
CGCGGGCCTTGCCCTAGGTATCGCCGCCGGTCCAAAAGTTTTTGCACAATTCTCTCGTCGCCGACTTTTTGGCGCAGCACTAACCACTTCTGGATTCTTCTTACTCATCCTGGCTTTAATTCAAAACTTAGTACTAGCAATTCTCATCGTTGTACTGCTCGGTGCTTTCGCTGGCATCTCTTGGGTAACCGGCTTCACGATGCTTGGCATGGAAGTTGCCGATGATGTTCGTGGCCGTACTTTTGCATTCGTGCAATCGTTAATTCGAATAGTACTTGTAGGAGTGCTTTCTGTAGCCCCAATCATCGCCGCGGCCATTGGCGAACATAGTTATGAAATTCAGAATATCCACCTTACTTACAACGGCGCAGCATTCACCATGTTCTTCTCTTCACTAATTGCAATCACAGTGGGAATTATTTCTTACCATCAAATGAAAGATCGCCCAGGTGTCTCCTTAATTAGTGACATCAAATCCGCCTTTCGTGGCGAGCTAGGCGCAATCACTACCCCTATAACCAAAGGGCTATTCATTGCTTTTGAAGGCGGCGAAGGTTCTGGAAAATCAACCCAAACTAAATTATTAAAAGAATGGCTGGAATCTCAGAATAAAACCGTAACTCTTTCGCGCGAGCCAGGTGGAACCGAACTCGGAAAAGATTTACGCAAAATACTTTTAGATAATAAGACTGGCGCAATCTCACCACGTGCCGAAGCCCTTATGTACGCCGCCGATCGCGCCCACCATGTTTTCTCGCTTATCCGTCCCGCACTTGATCGTGGCGAAATAGTTATTACCGATCGTTATTTTGATTCATCAATCGCATATCAAGGTGCTGGACGCGTCCTAGATCCATCTGAAATAACCCGCATTTCACGCTGGGCAACCGAATCTTTAACACCAACGATCACAATCATTCTTGATCAAAATCCTGAAATTGGTTTGCAGCGAATCAAAAGTGCGGACAGACTCGAATCCGAACCCTTAGATTTTCATAATCGGGTTCGCCATGAATACTTGCAACTCGCCTCGCTAGATCCAGAACGTTATCTAGTTATTGAAGCCGGACGCACTATCACAGAGATTCATCAAGATATAACTGAACGTATATCGAAATACCTCCATGTCAACCTTTGATGCGATTATTGGTCAACCTCAAATAGTTTCAACCTTGAAAGAAGCAGTTACTGCTGCAAAGAACTCAGAAGACATTTCGCAAGAGATGGCGCATGCCTGGCTCTTTACAGGCCCACCTGGTTCAGGCCGCTCCAATGCCGCTATTGCATTTGCCGCCGCGTTGCTATGTCCGAAGAACGGTTGCAATGATTGTATTGATTGCGTAACAGCGCAAAATGGTGGCCATATTGATATTGAACTTATTAAAACTGAAGGGCTTTCGTTAAAGATTGATGATATTCGCGAATTACTTTCTCGCTCTTCATGGGCACCCTCGGTATCTGGTTGGCGAGTAGTGGTTATGGAAGACGCAGACCGACTTACTGAAGCTGCTGCAAACGCACTCTTGAAAGCCATTGAAGAACCGGGAGCTCGAACCGTTTGGTTACTTTGCGCTCCGACAATTACCGATGTACTTCCAACAATTCGTTCCCGTTGTCGCCACCTGTTGCTGCGGACACCTTCTCAAGAAGCGATAGTTGCACTCTTAACTTCTCGCGATGGAATTGATCCAAAGATGGCCACCTTTGCCGCACGTATTGCCCAAGGTCATATCGGGCGCGCTAAATATCTGGCTACCAACTCAGAATCCCGATCCCGCCGACTTCAAATTCTCAACCTGCCCTTGAAAATAAACGATATTTCAGCAGCATTTCGAGCCGCCGCCACCCTTCTTGAACTCGCCACCCAAGATGCCGAATCTGGCTCTGAAGAACGTGATGATAAAGAATTGAAATCACTCCAAGATGCCTATCAAGGTACCGGGCGTGGCTTAATTTCGGGTGGAGCAAAAGCTGTAAAAGATTTAGAGAAAGAACAAAAGTCACGTCAAACGCGCGCGGTTCGTGACAGTATCGATAATTCACTCTTAGACATAGCAACTCTTTATCGAGATGTGATGTTGTTGCAATCGGGAAGTACGGATTTCTTAATAAACACCGACTTACTAAGAGAGGTTCAGGAAATTGCAGAGTCCACAACTCCAGAGCTTACAGTAAAGAAAATCGAGTCGATTATGCAAGCTCGTATTAATCTTTCCCACAACGCCGCACCGCTTCTAACTCTTGAAGCGCTAATGTGCTCGTTGAAATGACTAAGATAAAACTCCTCTCACTCCTTGCAATTATTGCTGTATTGATATCAGCCCCGATCTATTCAAACTCACGAAGCATTTCAAAAAATTGGACGCTAAAAGAATTCCAGAACCAAGAACTTAAGTGGCAAAATTGTTACGGTAATTTTGAATGCTCAACTTTATTGGCACCAGTTGATTACGATAAAAATACGGGTGATGTATTCCATCTAAAAATAATTAGATACAATGCAACTGATCAGCGCCATAAACTTGGCGCACTGGTTGTGAATCCAGGCGGCCCCGGCGCTTCCGCTTTCGATTATGCATATAACGCAGAAAATATTGTAAGTGCCGCGATTCGTGAGAAATATGACATTGTGGGCTTTGATCAAAGAGGCGTTGGCCAAAGCGACCCAATTAGGTGTTTAACAGATAAAGAAACCGATGAAATGCTCGCTGGACCAATGATTACCGATACATCCGAAAACCAGCGTAAAATGATCGAAAATGCAAAGTTTTTTGCTAGCAAATGTAAGAAAGCTGCCGGAGATAGATTAACTCACCTTTCAACTCTTGATTCTGCAAAAGATATGGAGTTATTGCGTTTAGCCCTTAATGAACAAAAGTTAAATTATCTTGGAAAGAGTTACGGTACATATTTAGGAACACTTTATGCATCGCTTTACCCATCAAAAGTTGGAAAAATGATTCTCGATGGAGCAATAGATCCGTCAATTTCGATTCAAGAACAAAACTTAGCGCAAGCCAAAGGGTTCGAATTGGCGCTTAACCAATTTCTATCCGAAAACAATATTAGTAAAGTGTCGGTAGCTAATTTATTTAAGAAATTGCGAAAACAATCTCTGACAACTAAATCAACGAGAAAATTAAATGACTCACTTGCTATTTTGGGAGTCGCAATTGCACTTTATGACGATAAAATTGGTTGGTCCAAATTATCAGTAGCATTTAGGCAAGCATTTATGGGAGATGGCACACTACTTCTTAAATTATCTGATGAGTACTCAGGTAGAAATCAAACAGGAAAGTTTTTATCTAATGAGAACGACATTGCACCAGTGATAAGTTGTCTTGATTGGTTCTCCAATGTCCAAACTACTCAAAAAAGTATTACTTTGCAGACATTCCAAGCTAATGCACCAATATTTGGATCATTTCTTTCTAATGGAGAGATTGACTGTAAATATTTATTTCCGACTAAAAAATACAGAGTCCTTATCCTAAATTTAGTTGTTGCTAACCCAGTTATGATCATTGGCACTACCAGAGACCCAGCAACCCCCTACGAATGGGCAATTGCGCTTTCAAAAAGTTTTCCTAATTCCTTTTTAGTAACCCTTGACGCAGATGGGCACACTGGGCAAGGTAGAAGTAATCCGTGTATTGACGGTGCCGTAAACGCCTACTTAATCGACTTTCGTGGTTCTTCGGCACCCATAACTTGTGCTTCAGTTGGTAAATAGCACTACTCGGGATAGGGCAAGATTTACCTATGCGCCTAGATCACATTTCGTATGTCACTTCACATGAGCAATTATCTGACACAGTTCAAAGATTAGGTTCTCGACTGGGGAGCACTTTTGTTGATGGTGGAGTGCATCCACGTTTCGGCACTCGTAATTTCACTATGCCGTTGTTAAGTGGTCAATATTTAGAGGTTGTTTGTCCATTGGATCACCCCGCAACCGAATCTTCACCATTTGGTAAAGCAGTGTCACAACGTGCGAACGAAGGTGGCGGATGGTTAACATGGGTTCTATCTACCGATGATATATCTCCAATAGAAGAACGAATTGGAAGGGAAGCTGTAGCAGGTCATCGTATGAAACCTGATGGAACTGATCTTCGCTGGAAACAAATAGGTGTACTTGATACTTTAAAAGATTCCCAACTCCCCTTCTTTATACAATGGTTAACGGGAAATCACCCATCTGATGACGGCAAAGCAATTGCTAGAATTAAAAAAATAGAAATATCTGGATCTAAGTTAATTACAGAAAATTGGATTGATTCAAATTTATCGTCAGTCATGGATAATATTGAAGTAATTTGGTTAAGTTCCACTGAAAATGGAGGGGAAACCGGATTGATTGCGGCGACTATAGAAACCAAATATGGAGAAATTAGATTAGATTAATTGTTTGGCATTTATCCTTAGAAAAATTTTTATTTTTGAATATTTTATCGCCTATTACTTTTTAACCATTCTCTATATTTCTTATTAAAATCAAGCCTATAGCAAAAAAATAATCTTAACATATAATTAATAAATTAGTAACCACTACCACAAGGCCAAACTAATTATTATTACCAATTATTATACAAACCGTAAGTTTAATTCCTAAAGCCATTAAGTTAGCGAGGCCAATTATGATGCCACAGTTCACGGCAAAATGAGTTTCATCCTTTGTGGTCAAAAAAACAATATTGACTCTACTCGGAATAATCTACAGTCAATGATAGTTCGACTTCTAATCTAAACACTTTGAGTAATTTTAACCCCGTCAAGGTGTTTAGAATTAGAATATTTACCGTAATCCAATATTTTTCTACATCCGGTGTGTCTCGATTTGCGAAACACTTTAAAATATTGATCCAAAATAAACAAAAAGTGCAAATAAAACAGCAACATTAGCCCCTTCAATTAAATTACTTTCATCTAATATCCATATTTCTACAATCTAGGAAATGTTAGGCACGATAGTAGCGTCACTCGTTGAAGTACGTTCAAAAATCTAATAATTAATCAATACGTCACACACACTACCTATTCTCTTAAACTAGTGCATACTATCAAAATCTAAATAGTTAGCAATTAATCATTAATACCTGGAATCTTATATTAAGCAATCGCCTGGTTTATATGACTCTCTATTACCCATTTCACGACGAAGTCGTTCAAACTTAGAGGAATTAGTAACTAAATATTAGTTACTTATAAGCACCTTAAAAGATAATTAAGTATTAGAAATTAGATATTTTATTTCAGAAAAAACTAGCTACTATAAGAGTAGTAGCGATAATACGAAACCAAACAATCAAAATATTAATGCGATAAAGTGCATATAACTACTCTGGATGTTTACTGAATAATTCTTTCATAAAATTGCGCGTGTTTTAGAGCGGATTTGGTCCAAGAATATTCTTTAACTTTGATTGCGGCCTCGGTAATTAAGTCTTCTCTAATTTTATCGTCTAGTATCATTTGCAATTTTATATTTAATTCTTGATAAGAATTAGGATTGAAATAAAGTGCACCCGTTCCAGCAATCTCACGGTGTATTGGGGTGTCACTAGCAATTACAGGAGCATTGCAAGACATGGCCTCCAATATAGTCATTCCAAATCCTTCGTATTTAGAAGTTGTACAAAATGCTAAACAATTGGAAAAAAGTTTCTGCAGTTTTGAATTATCGGGCGATGTAATTCCAGACCAATTCAATTCACCTAATTCTTTGTTCAAATATGCAATTTCGCTCGATAAGAGAAGGGAGCCAGCAATTTTAAGTTCAATTTCCGGATGTTGCTTTCTTACTATTTTCATAGCCTTTACTAAAATACTGAAATTTTTATACCCAGATCTATGTCCCACATACAGGAAATATGGTCTGAAATATTCAAAGTGGGTATCGGATTTCAAAACAAATTGAGGAAAACTAACGCCGTGATGTATAACTACCACCCTTTCATCATCAATTCCATAGTAGTATTTCAAATCATTTGCAGTTTGCTGCGAAACGCATACTATTCCATCAGCTTCAGCAACAAGATGATGTTTACCAATATGAGGATTCCTAAAACCCTTCCAACCCAATTTTTCCGGAATGAAGTCATGAACTGTAACTATTCTTTTTCTACAATTTATTTTTTCGAAGAATTCTGGTCGATAATAAGTAGCATGTAGAATATCGCATTTTTTTGGATGCAAAGATACTCCGGCGGAATATGCTGACATCAGGGACCTTAATGGACCGTAAGTGAACAATGTTGACCAACCACTTTTGGAGTTTATGAAATATTTAGCGGATTCAAGTTCAATGTCTAATTCAGTCAACGTTTCTAATAAATGGAAATTATCAGTTCTTTTGAATGTGAAATCAGGCTTGATGTTTAAATTGCTATGTTTAAAGAATTGTTCGATAATTTTACTGTAATATTTTGAGACTCCACCATATCGTTGCAGTAAAAAAATCTCTCTATCGTATCGCACCGTAATCATTTGCTATTTATTTTCTATCAAAAAGCAATATTTTGTTAATCATAACTAAGTAATTTTCTAAGATACTTGCCATATTCGCTAATAGTGAAACTACTGGCAATTTCTAAAAGCTGGCTATCGGAAATCCAATTGTTCCTCCAGGCAATCTCTTCAATGCAAGCAATCTTATGTCCCGTTCTTTCTTCTATAATTTTTACTAAAGAAGCAGCATCGTGAAGTGAATTCGGATTTCCAGTATCTAGCCATGCAACACCTCGGGAGAGTCGAGTGAAATTAAGTCTGCATTGTTTTAAATATTGATTTATGACAGATGTTATTTCTAGCTCACCTCTTTTGCTTGGAGTTGTTTCTTTAGCAAAACTAATTGCATCTTGATCAAAAAAATATAAACCGGTTATTGCCAAATTCGATTGAGGTAAAATAGGTTTTTCAATTACATTCTTTGGAATCCCATTATCTGATAAAGTCAGAACTCCATAATTTTCAGGATTAGATACTTCATAAACAAAAATCTGGGCTCCGGAGAATATTTGAGCATTTGTAAGCGTATTTGGCAGTCCTGCGCCATAGAAAAAGTTATCTCCTAAAATCATGGCGAATTTTTCTTGACCGAGGAATTTTTCGCCTAAGATTAAGGCCTGGGCTAAACCTTCTGGTTTCACTTGTATTTCATAAGAAATATTCATCCCAATAGAACTCCCATTTCCAATCAACTCTTTATAACTTTCAGAGTCTCTTGGAGTGGTTATAATTAATACTTCACGAATTCCAGCTAACATCAAAGTGGATAGTGGGTAGTATATTAGCGGCTTGTCGTATATTGGCAGTAGTTGTTTGCTCAACACTCGCGTCATCGGCCATAGTCGAGACCCAGAGCCACCTGCAAGGATTATGCCTTTCATGGAACTATGATAACAATAACTGGGAAAAAAGGTTGGGAAATAAAAAATGAATTTATTGGTTACTGGTGGCGCAGGGTTTATAGGATCAAATTTCCTAAGGCTAATATTTTCCCAACATTCAAATTGGGATCAAATTATTGTTGTCGATAATCTAACTTACGCAGGTAATTTATCTAGTATTTCGGAATTCATGGAATCTGAAAAATTTATTTTTCATAAAGGCGATATTAGTGACGAGCGGTTTATAGAAGAAATATTAGAAGGCGTGCATTCAGTAGTGAATTTTGCTGCTGAATCACATGTTGACAGGTCTATCAATAGCTCAAGACAATTCATTAATTCTAACGTACTTGGAACTCAAAACCTTTTGCATATTGCGAAAAGAAAGTCAGTTCAAACTTTTGTTCAAATATCAACAGACGAGGTATATGGTTCAATAAATGTAGGAAGCTGGGATGAAAACCAACCACTAAAACCTAATTCACCTTACGCAGCTTCAAAAGCATCATCAGATCATTTTGCGCTTGCATATTTTAACACTTACGGAATGGATGTTAGGATTACTCGATGTTCAAATAATTACGGACCTTATCAACATATAGAAAAAGCTATTCCGACTTTTATTACTAGCCTACTATCAGGAAAGCAAATCCCATTATATGGTAATGGAAAAAACATTAGGGATTGGTTGCATGTAAATGACCACTGCCAAGCAATAAAATTGGTACTAGAGAAAGGAAACCCCGGAAGTATTTACAATATAGGCGGAGGAGAGGAGTTGTCTAATAAAAATTTAGCGGATATTATTTTAAAAGAATTCGGATTCGACGAAAGTAAAATTGACTTTATTGAAGATCGGAAAGGCCACGATTTTAGATATTCGATTGATTTCTCAAAGATTAAAATCGAATTGGGTTATGAACCAAAAATAGATTTTTATCAAGGCATAAAAGATACAATTAACTGGTACAAAGAAAATTTATCATGGTGGCGAAAATTCTAAATTCAAAAGAACATCTTCTTAGTTTTCTCAAAATTTTAAAAATATCCCAATCTAGTTGCCTATATAGGTAAACTCAATGCATCTAAAACCTCTGAAAATTGTTTATTTAATTTTACTTTCAGAAAATGATGTTTATTGGCATGACATGCACTCTCAACGAGATACTTGGGCTACAGAAGATTCGAAAGTAATCTGGATTTCAGGTTGGAACAATAACTATACTCAACTAAAAGACAGAATTCTGTATTTGCCAATAATTAACACCTACAACAATATTTTGCTCAAAACTTTAATGGGTATAGAATGGTGTCTTGCAAATCTAGATTTTGACTTTATTGTGAGAACTAATACTTCAACATACTTTAATACTCAAAATACTTATAATCTTTTAAATTTATACAAAAATGAGAATTATTTTTCAGGCGGGTATATAGAAAAATGCGAGGATATTTATTTCCAAAATCGAGGTAAAATAGAATTCATGTCTGGTTGCGGGATTTTTCTTTCCAAATTGTGCGCTTTAGAAATTATGTCAATTGACCATAATTGGTATCTAGATGTTCCTGAAGATATTGCGATAAGTCATTTTCTGTGGGAACGAGAAATAAAAATTACTAGAATTCCGCGCAACAATGTTCATTTTACGCATATTTATTTGCCGGCCACACATGCTAGGTTAAAATCTTCGCGTAATGGTATGCTAGCTTCGAAAAGAATGAATAATTTAAGTGACATAGCCAAAGCATCGAACTTTCAGTGCAGATTTATTGCGTTAATTGGATTTTACAGAACTGAGTTGATGGATATCTCTTGGAGAATTGGTAGTCTAAAAACTTATCTAATAAACGTCAGGTACATATTTATTAATTACTACAAAATCAAGCGTAAACAAGATTTCGTATTCCAACGGGATCTTTGAAGAAAATGAAAAATTTTGGAAATAAACCAACCCTAATTATTACATACCTGAGACCTCTTGGTGTGAAAGATATTCTAAATACATTGGAAAAACAAGGCCCGAGACTGATCTATATCGCAATTGATGGTCCTAAGAATTTTGAAGATGAAAGGACTCAACAAAAATATAACAAAATTATTAATTCATTTACTAAAAACGGAATTTTAACTTTCAAAATATGGCACCGTTCTGCAAATTTGGGTATTGGAGCATCGATAATCTCTGCCATAGACTGGTTTTTTAGCAATGAAGCATCTGGAATAATCATCGAAGATGACTTAATTATAAGTAAGGATTTTTTAAAATTTGTCGAAGCTGGATTAGATTTTTTTGCAAGAGATAACAATGTTTTCCTGATATCGGGGAGCCAGTTTGATTCGGATTTGGAGGATGTGACAAGTCTTTTCTGGACCAATTATCCAATTATTTGGGGTTGGGGCACTTGGGATATAAAATGGAAAGAAATGCGGAAACTTATTCTAAAGAAAAAACGGATATTTCCTCTGATATATTTTCCTAGTGTCAATTTCTTCCGTATAGGTGCTTTAAGAACACTTAATGGATTAATTGATACTTGGGATTTACCACTAGCTTTTGAAATGCGTAAGAAGGGAGCGCACTGTGTTTTACCACCCGTAAATTTAGTAAGCAATGTAGGTACTGACAATTTAGCAGAACATACTAAGAAAGTAGAGCATCCACTTCATTTGCCTATTCGAAGACTAGATCAAGGTTTGTGTTGGAATTATAACGGTCGTTCGCAAAAAGCACGGAGGATAAATAGAAGTTTAGAAAAGAAAGTTTTCAAAATTAAAAGAAAACATATTTTTCTTCCACTATATGCTTATATTCAGGATTCTAAAAATAAGAAAAAGACGGGGAAAGAAATAAAACTTTTAAATAAATTACAATTAATCACAATTCCAAGCCCATCGAAAATCCTATAAGCCCATTAATTTAGCTTGTGCGTCGAATTCAGGTACATTTTTTCTAACATTTTCAAAACTGCCACTATAAACTATTTTTCCCTCTTTTAGATAAACCACCAAATCTGCATTCCGTATAGATGCTAGTCGATGCGCTACCATAATGACCGTCGCAGTCCCCTTAAGTTCTAATATAGCTTTGGTCATTTGAAATTCTGTTTGACCATCCAAAGAACTTGTTGCTTCGTCAAAAACTATCAATTTAGGGTTAGTAAACATTGCACGCGCAATTCCTAATCTCTGGCGCTGACCACCACTCAAATTAGTACCATTTTCTCCTACTGGTGAATCTAGATCAATGTTATTGGTGTCGATAAATTCCATTAGTTGTGCAATTCTAAGTGAATTCCACACCAAATTTTCATCGATTGTTCGCGTAGGAAAACCCATAGAAACATTCTCACGGAAATTTGAATTGAGAATAACAACATCTTGCGGGACATAAGCGATGGCTCCTGGCCAGTTTTTAATTGCATCTACAACGGGAATTCCAGATACATTAACAATGCCTGTGGTAGGTTCAATAATTCCTAACAAAATGTCAACTATAGTAGTTTTACCTGCGCCAGATGAACCTACAAAAGCTACAAAACTTCCTGGCGTAATCCTTAAACTAAAGTTATCAACTGTAAAATCATTGTTTCCTGGATATTTAAAACTAACACCATGTAATTCAACAGAAGGTTCAAAGCCGTCATGCAAAATATCTAATTCGTCATAATTGTCATCAATCGATTTGCTGATTTCAATTTTGAAAGATTCCATAAGGTCCAATGTTCTTTTAGATATCGCTAATCCACTTTTAATTGTAATAGCTGAATATTGAAGTCTCAAAATGGCAGGTGCTAACCTACTTGACGAAGCTAAAAAAATAGTCAAGATCGCAACGGCTCTTGAAGCGTCGTTTATGAGGAATTGAAGTGCGCAAATTGCTATCGCACCAATTACTAATGTTAACTCAACAACGTACTTAGAAATATTGGGTATAAAAGACAATTCGGCGCGTATATTGGAAAGCTTGAACCTAATTTCTGATATTCGGTTAGAGTAGTACTTACGACGATTTCTAATGTAGATTTCTCTGTAGGAACTCAGTGCTTCAAGAATCATTTCATTATTTTGAATGTCAAAAACTGATCCTAAATGTCCTAGATATTGTGCGCGTTTGTGTATAAGTAAATAGAGTACGACTACTATTGATGAAAATAAGAAAAATGTCAAACCTGCAAGGATTGGATCAACCGCAAACAATCCAATACAAATTATAATTAGAATGGAAAAATCTGAAACTAGGGTAACTAAAGATCCAATTACACTTAGAATAATTGTGTTTACGCCAGTAGTTACTGCAAATAGTGTTTCCTGCGAAGATCTTGAGCGAATTTGCAAAAGATTTTGATTCATAAGTTGCGTAATCAGATTACTCGAAATTACAGCAGACCTGCGACTTAAAAAATAAAGTATTCTTCGAGTTATTATTATTGAAAAAATACTTCGAGAAATTAAAATAAATGCAGCAAAAATGCCAATGATTCCTACTTGATTTTGCAATGATAAATCTTCCATTCCCAAGGTTCTCAAAAAAACACTAACTCTGTCCCCAGGTGGCTGAGATTGAATGCCTTTAACACCCAGCGCTCCTAAAATCCCAACCGCCGCCACACCTGCCAAATCTAGAAAAGCGAGAAATAGTTGCAGAATAGAAACTAAAATCAATCTCTTCTTGTCGGCTCTAGAGAATAGTGCAAAACATTTCAATAATAAGGATTTAAACTCTTCTTTAAAAAAGAAATCTAGAATATTCATACTCTCGCTATCTTAGTCAAGATCAACTGAATGGGCAGGCAACCTCATCCAGTTGTTGGGAATTAAGTCTAATGGTTCGTCCATCAAATTAAACCATTTATCGGGAGCTACAACTCTATTCCTTCCATTTTCAGATAAACTGGCCCCCCACCAACTAAATGTAGAATTAGCAATTATGAAACCATGGCCAAGAGTCATTACTTGTAATAAATCGGCACTAGAAATATTTTTGTCGTCTACAAACCTAACCATGTTTCTATAAGCTTCCGGGATAAAATCCATACAATTGTAAATTTCATCAGAAAAAAGCCAAATTTTGGAATATCTGTACAAACCTAATTGGTAAATTAAAGCTTTTTCGTAATATGACTTATTTAATATACCAAAATTGTTCTCATTTTTGTAGTCACCAAGTCTGATGTGAATAACTAAAGGTCGTTCTACCGCTGCTAATTCTCGAAATCTCAAAAAAAATGCCGAATTCAAATTTTGAAACATCATCAAAATGTCATTACGAACTTGGATATCTTCTAAGTATCTATATGATTGAAAATATCCAATTAAGAATCGTGACCGTACAAAAGTACCAATTTTAAAGAAACCTAAATTATTTGATTCGATGAGTTTAACTGGAGTCTTAAATCTAACCGCAAAAAATGATTCTGCTATCCATGTAGTTACTCTTTTAATTGCAAAATTTGCATGAAAACCTTCTCTTTTTAGATTGCTACGCAAAAGGAATCCAGCAAGTTTGCTTAAAAGGTAATTGGCTCGTTTTTTCTCTAACATCTTAACTTTAAGTGGAAACTGAAAGGATTCCAACTCGGATTTCCCAAATTCATTCAATCTAGGATTTCCTAACATGCCATCAATTATTAATTCATCACAATTATTTTTAGTTGCAAACAATCCCGCAGAAAGTTGGAATAATTGATTTCCTAACCCACCAGTCAGATACAAAAAAGTTCTATTCATCTAAACCTTGCAATTTTAAAATATACCGTGAGATAAATAACTTTGACAGACAGACATACAAAGGTAATTTTACTTTTAAATTTCAATGTCAAAAAAAATGAAATTACTGCTTTTATAATGTCAATTCTATGACTGTTAGGATTAACAATACCTGTAATAACCTGTTTAATTAAAATACTCCTAAAAAAAGTTTCGTGCTTTCCCTTATATTTAAAAACAATCTTAATGACTTCATTTATAGAATAGAATAATTCTGCGATAGCCAAACGCGAAGAGGTTAATTGATTAGGCACTCCCATTATGTAAGTGTAAACATCGATATTACTAAATGATATATTTGGATTCCTAGCCAAAACCTCACATATAAAAATTTGATCTTCACCCATCTTGAACGGCTTAAAAAAAATTCCCCGAATAAATTCTGAGCGGAATGCGAATCTCCATACTCCTGGATTTACAGATACCGAACAAAAATCCAATTTAGTTCCTGTCGACTTAAGCGTAGCTGAAAAAGGTTGCTGTTTAAAATTAAAAACCAATACATCTATAGAAATAATTTCATATTCTTTGATACCAGAAATAAGAGCAGTAACATTAGGGATATCGTCACTATCCCAAAAAACTATCCATTCACCACTTGCGGCACGCAACCCAACATTTCGAGTTTCACCAGGATTTCTACATTTAGATTCTTTAATCTTTACATTACTGATTTGATTATCGCGTAAATATTGCTGCAGAAATTCTACACATGCAGGCAGCTGTGAATCCAGCACCAGTATTAACTCAATTTTTGGCTCAGCACATGACTCTATAATGTTCAAAATTTGAAGCTTATCTTTTAGAAAATCCCCAATCGGCACGATCGCAGAAACTAGCATGTGCCCATAGTATCGTTTCAAACTAGGATTATTCGGTATGATCTTCGAATTCCTAATTAATTTTGTCTTGCAAGATTCGATAATCCATAAAAATTAAGATTCAAATTTTGCGGTAGCCTTAGTGAAATCAGGATTTTGTAAATTATTATTTCCTAATTTTTCTCTGACAAACCACGGTGCAGGATATATTACAGTTCCGCCAGATCGCGCAACAAAGAATCCCGCCCACCAAGAAAATGTAGAATTTGAAATTATTAACCTGTCGGACATAATCATCAATTTAAACGTTTGCATAGTGTCTAATAATTGAGACGAAAAAATTTTATCAATATTTAAGTGATTGCTTATTGATTGAATGTCATCTTCTTCATCAGTACATACTATAGAATTAAAATCCCGTAATAGATTTTCTTTAAAATAGTCTAAAGAGAGAATTCCAAACTCACTCTTCACGAGATTATAATCACCGCGTCTTACGTGGACAACTTGTAAAGGCAATAGTATATTTTCTAAAATCGGCGGGAATATAATCGTATCAAGAAATGTTAAGATTTCATCAGAAATATTTTTCCATACGAAGTCTACTAATTCGTAATTTTGGAAAAATCCTCTTAAAACAAAAGATTTGTTTTCGGGTAAATTTGGGATAATAGATATATCTTCGGCACTTATTATTTTGAAAACCTTCTTAAATAGAGATGATTTCCCAAACCCTAAAGAGATCAATTTGTCATATATTCTTAAATATAATCCCAAAAGGTTACTTTTTCTAACCTTAATATTATGATGGCAAAACGGAACTAAAGAAACGAGTAAATTTAATTCACTTGGTTTAGAAGATCTATCTTTAACGTAAAAAATTTCAATTCTTCTACCAGTTCTTGCGACCATGGCATGGGCTTGTGACCAGATAAATAACTGATTTCCAAAACCCCCTGCTGCCAAAATTTTAACCATGAGTGAATTATACAGTTTTTACATTTTAAAGTTCAAATGTGTATTGGCATTTTTTTGCAAAACTAGAGGTATCGTAAAATTATCCTTCCCGCATATTAACTATTTAACTAAGTTGCGACAATTAAATTAAATTTTTTAATGCGCCATTATTCTTGATATCCAAAAATCTATCCAAAGTGCATCAGATTTAAATCTTTTTGAAAAGCTTTTGTACATTTCAGCGATGTCAAACTCGCTGTAATTCAATATTTCGTCATATGAGTTTACTAACCAAATTGGAAGTCCGATTTTATGGAATTGTTCAGTAATGTCATTTCTAAAAACGATTGGTATGCATTTGAGATAAAATGCTTCCCAGATTTTTACAATATCCGACTCTCTGTCTATTGGCAACGCGATGAATGCATATCGCATCATAGCAATTCTTAATTTTTTGGTTGATCCAAGTCCGACTCGGCGTGCTAATTTAAATCTAAGCAAAGGGATCAAAAAATCAGAATTCTTAGAATCTATGTTATAAATATTTATATCCCAAATTACTCTGAATTCCTTTTCTTCAGGCAGCAATTTTCTCAATTTTTCAAACTTAGCCTTACCGCCTTTACCGGAGCTATGATTTTCAATACCTGAAGGGATAAAATTTATATTTTCTATATCCGCCAAGGGTATCATCGAGTGTATGGATAGAGATTTATTTTTAAGAATCTGTATAACTTTTTTATCGATTAAGTTAAGATCATTTCCTGATATAATCAAGACAACTTGATTGGCATATTCAAAGTTTAAAGCGTTGCTTAAGGCACATAAATATTGACTTTCGCAAAAAACTATTTGAATCGATTTTGTGGAGAAGTTCAAATCAATTTCACCATCGCCTTCAAAAACTTGGTCGGCAATTGAACGGAATGTGTCTAAAGTGATGAACGGGTAGCTACTCCTCCGGAAGCGAAGACCCGAATTCAAATTACGTTGAAATCGCATCCAAATTTTGTCTAAATTGCTTAAAATAAATGTATATTTTGATGAAAAGTAGTGGAAGAGTTGCGTTTTTCTGGCACCGGGTATCGAATGCGACCCAACTTGATTAGAAAGAACTAATAGTTCTTTCAGATTTCCGATTTTATCAATTAGCCAAGGATGAATTTTGGAATGTATATGCAAATTGTATATACGAATTCGGTCATCGTTATCAATTGCGCAAGTTAACTTAGTGGTATCCGAATCAAAGTCAAACCTTAATTGCGCAAGTTGGGTAAAAGTTAGCAATGAACTTTGCGGCAAGTCTACAAATTTAGTTTTTGGTTTTTCCCAAATACTCACATTTTTGGGATCATTCCCTCCAACCCATTGTCCTATCTGTGCAGCATCTACAACGCCACCTATCAAATTGGAATCAATCAAATTCACATTTTTTGGCAAAATTCGTCCAGTCGTAATCTTTTTTGTTGCTAAAGTCGGAAGCGCAAACGCACAATCGCTGTGATCTCCAGCCCATTTTGCAATCAAATCCATCTCATGTAAAAAAAATTGATCACTTAAAGAATAATTAACTAATGAAGTTAACGATTCTCTACTATTGCAATATAATATAGAAGCGACTGCGGCACGAGGATTATGAAAAGGAACAAAAACCCCTTGTTCTCTGAGGTTATTCAACGAACTAGCAAAGTCCTTAATGCCAAAAAATAATTGATCCAATTCAGCATGTAAAATTGAACTTAAATTAGCGTAAATCATGAATTGCTCCAACACAAAAAGTCTCTCGTAGCTTTTCAACCAAAAACCATCGCGGAAATCATGTTCAAAAACGATCCGCTTGGACGCTTCTTCGAAATCCCTTTTATCATAAAAATTATCAATTTCAATAAAATCGCCTGCTGGTAAATTCATGTTAGCAAATAGTTCGCGACTGGCTAACAATTTAATATTCATCCCACTATATTTTTTAGCAAGCGAAATAGAAGCGATTGCGTATTTTGGAAGGGAATTCCCTAAATACACGAAATATAAATCATTATTTGACAATTATATTACCTATTATCAACTAGAGTGCTCATACCCATCGCCTACCATAGCAATTATATCTTGAGCACGTATATTTCTTAACTTTACTTGTTGTTTGCATTTATCTGAAGTCTCTTAATTAATTCTATTAATCTTTGCCACTTTAAATGGTAGCCTCGCAAGTCCCAGTTTTCAAACGACACTATATCTAGGTTATATTTTTCTCCGATTCCAATCAAGTAATCTCCTTTGATATGCTTTGCATAGCCAAATTTACTTTGTCCAGATCGTTCCCAATTAAGTTGTGTCGTTGCCCAATCGTTAGGATGTCTGTTGGCAATCCATGTTCCCAAAGTTTCAGTTTCTGAAAATCCACTCTTTAGCTTAAAGTCAATCGAATCCAGTATTGCATCATACCAAGATTTTTGATTTCGTTGTTCAATTTCAGCAATAAAATCTAATGGCCAATTTTTTAGAATTGGGAAACCTGGTATTACAAAACTTTGTTTTTGAATGCGGTCCAAGCCTAAGAGTAATTTAATATTTCTAAAATAGTGGTCATTGATTTCTTCTGCAGCCATATACAAAGGTATGTTGTAAGAATTAAAAAACAAAAGTTTCTTTACAGGTACACAATCCGCATCCCAAATGATCGAATTTTGATTTGCGTTCATTATTAATGCATCTATCTTTAGAAATTGCTGAAGATACCAACCATATCTATCTTTGTTATTACTTAAGATAAGTTTATTCCAAAGTGTTTGGCGGTATTCCGAACCCAGCCCTTCTTGTGATTCTATACGATAGTCGGACGGAGTAATTTTCTTAAAAGATTTTATTTCCTTTTCTGGTACGTAGACAAAGTATTCAGACGCATTTATGAACTTAGGCACTAAAGAAGAAGTTAATTTCCATACAGCGCTATGCTTCCAAGAACACATTGTGATTACTCTTGTAGCGTTGAAATCTTTCATAAAGAAAACACCATTCTATTTTACATCTTCCACAAAATAAATCGTAACCGAAAGGTTAAATTCTAGTTGTGAAGTATGTTGTATATTATATCAACGATACGTTTTGAGGCTTTGCCGTCTCCGTAAGGATTATTTTTATGGGACATTGATGCTAGTAAAGTTTCATTATCCAACAAATCCGAAACCGCCTTTATAATTTTTGTTGATTCAGATCCAACTAACAACGAGGTTCCTGCTTTAAGCCCTTCGAGCCTTTCCGAGTTGTCTCTCATGATTAGAACTGCCTTACCTAGAGTAGGTGCTTCCTCTTGAACTCCACCGCTATCGGAAAGTATAAAGGAACAAAACTTCATAACGTACAAGAACTCTTCATAATCGAGTGGATCAATAAGGTGCACATTCTTAACGTTTTTTAATATTGAAATAACTGGACCTCTGACATTTGGATTCAAGTGTAGAGGGTAGACTATTTCTACTTTAGGATAACGTTTAGCGATTGTTCCAATCGCTCTACAAATGTCTTCAAATCCAACACCAAAGTTTTCTCTCCGGTGTCCAGTTACCAAAATAAATTTCTTTGTCTCCCACGGAAAAGGTAATACACGCGACAAATTCTTTTTTATTTTCACTACTAATTCTGGATTCTGTTTAATTTTATTGAGTGTCGACATCATTGAATCTACAACGGTGTTACCGGTAACATAAATTTTACTGCGTGGGATCCCTTCACTAACAAGATTGTCCATGCATAGATTTGTAGGAGAAAAGTGCGCGTTTGCTATTCTACCAATCACTTGCCTATTCATTTCCTCAGGAAATGGAGCTTTTAGGTTTCTTGTCCGCATCCCAGCTTCAACATGCCCTACAGGAATATTTAAATAGAAAGACGCTAGAGTTGCGGCTAAAGCTGTAGTGGTGTCTCCATGCACAAGAACCAGGTCTGGTTTAATTCGCCTCAGTAGTTCGTCCAAAGATATTAAGATTTTAGATGTAAGTTCAGGTAAACTTTGCCCGGGTTTCATTACATTCAGATCAGAATCAATTTGAAAATCCAGAATAGCGGCAGCCTGATCCAGTAATTGTCTATGTTGGCCCGTGGAACAAACGTGTAAATTAAAATGATTGTTCGCTTTCTTTATTTCAGAAGCTAAAGGGGACATTTTTATAATTTCCGGCCGTGTTCCAACAACCATTAATATATTCTTCAAGTTACACTCATTTTAATCTCTCGTTTTACAATTCACGATTTTACGCTTATCTGATGTATTAAAAGCCAAAGAAAAATCCAAAAAAATATTAACAAGTACATTTTTAACTCTCAGAAATCTGTGTTTCATCAGCTATTGTTTCGCCTTATAACCAAATATCCAACCATTAAATGGTCTGGTACATCAGATCGGTTTGGGAACCTCTTCTTTAATGGAAAATCGGGAATTTTAATATTCTCATCTAGTAGGCTTTCAAACAATTCTAATTTTAGACCTGGAAAATCAAAAGTTAATATTAGATGACCTCCGGATTTCAACATTTGGATAAGATTTCGCAAGACAAGCAACTGAGAACTAAAAATTTCTTCCATTGTTGATATGTTAATCACAAAATCAAATTCATTTTTCCAATATTGCGGGCATTTTTTTGTTAAATCATAAACTGAAGTATTAATTTCAGGTGAATATTGGATATCACTATTAATTAAATGTGGGAATTGCGAAGCAAGTTCATTTTTGAATGTAATATGACATCCTTGATAACCCCAACATGAATTATGTACTTTTGAATTCGCATTTGCTCCTAGGGTTAAAAGTCGATTTTTAACAAATTCATATTCGTATATTCGACTCCATTCAACCCATTTTTTGTTAAAAGAATCTCGAGTATCAAAATAGCTGAATTCCAAAACTTCAAAATTGAAAGGGAAAAAACGACAATAGTATATTTCCATTATAGAGTGCATTTTAATAAGCAAATAATTTCTCAAACTGCGAAGAATCGATTTTAAACTTTTTAACTTATCTGCAAAAATGATCTTCAATGTTTGCCCCCTTTCGGAATTTAAGTCTAATCCGTAGAAACCAAGAATATTTCAAAAATATCATTTAACTATATCATTTCAATCACTGTTGCCCAAGTGACTTGGCAGTTTGAATGCAAAATTAGACTTCAAAGTAACCTGAGTAAAAATGCGGGAAAGAGTTAGTAGACTTAAAACCCACATCTTGATAAAAACTGAAGAAAGCCAAGTAACTTGAGTGTAAATGTCAGTACCTCAAAATCATAAAGTATTTTAATTTAAAGTTTCAAGTAACGAGTCCTTAAAATGGCTAATTAACTCGAGTAAGTATTTCAAATGGAAAGGAGTAGGTGAGCAGAAGTGCCAAACTCGAAAAGTAGTGCTGCCCGCTTAGATATTCTTGCCGCAATTTCAGGGGTTTTAATCGCCTTTCAATCAAGAGCAAACGGTGAACTTTCTCGTCAATTAGATAGTGGAGCACAAGCTGCACTTATTTCATTCTCGTCGGGCTTGATTGTTGTTGCGATTATTACTGTTTTTAATTCAAAAATCAGGTTTGGATTAAATAGATTGAAAACTGCATATGTAAATCGAGAAATCCCACGTTGGCGGCTATTTGCAGGAATGCTTGGCGGTTCTTTTGTGGCAGTTCAATCTCATATAGTGCCAATAATTGGTGTCGCGCTCTTCTCTGTCGCTTCTATCGCTGGCCAAACTGCGACGTCATTAATTGTTGATCGGATTGGTTTAACTGGTGGTGGCCCAAAACCAATTTCGCCAAGAAGAGTGACGGCAGCACTTATTACAGTTTTTGCAGTACTTGTTTCGGTCCTGGACAAGCTTTCAGGAGTGAATTTCTCAATTCTCTCAGTAATACTGGCGCTCTTTGGAGGCGCGTTTGTAGGAATACAACGTGCGCTTAATGGTCAGATAAACGAATTTACCAAACAAAGTTATGCAACTTCACTTTTGAATTTTGTGATGGGAACAATCTTTTTAATTATATTCTTAGTATTTTTGATAATTGTAAAAGGCGAGCAATTAGTAGCGCTACCAAAAGGACCTTGGTGGATATATACCGGTGGTGTTATTGGCGTTATATATATTGCTTCCACATCATTAATAGTGCAACATCTTGGTGTTTTAACCTTTACCCTCTTTAGCGTGGGCGGGCAATTAGTAGCTTCGTTATTTATTGACTTCTTGTCACCTTCTGAGGGAGTGAATGTCAGTTGGTACTTAGTTTCTGGTATTGCAATGACTTATTTAGGGGTTCTTGTTGGGGGAGCGCGTCAAGCACGCTTGCCTCGGAAGTAATTGATAGTTGCTGAGATTATTGAACCACCGATAAAGAAGATTGCTAGCGCGTATGACGAGCTCTTAACCCAAGGGATGCTTGCTGAGTAATACCCAGCGAGCGTGATACCCACCCCCCAAACTAATGCACCAAGCGCGTTAGCGGATAAGAATTTGTAGTAGTTCATTTTTACAGTTCCTGCGATTGGCGGTACAAAACTTCTAATCCAAGGAAAGAATCTAGCAGCAACTACCGCCCACCAGCCATTAGCTTCGTAAAATCGTTCGGATTTGGCAATCATTTTCTGCATCCGCTTTGAATCGCGTTTCTCTAAATATGGCCGGCCGATTTTTCTACCTATTACATAACCTACTTGATCCCCCATAAATGCAGCCAAGAAGATAATTGAGAT
>Ga0214919_10004026_pt1 | contig 21661 bp, 15 predicted proteins | sample LL1503_MetaG_FD_177994 | JGI IMG/M metagenome (GOLD analysis project Ga0214919, IMG submission 177994) | Freshwater microbial communities from Lake Lanier, Atlanta, Georgia, United States - LL-1503 | ecosystem: Environmental > Aquatic > Freshwater > Lake | place: USA: Georgia | collected... | reverse complement strand
GCGCCGCCGGTGCTTCAGCCGCAGGCGCCGCCGGTGCTTCAGCCGCAGGCGCCGCCGGTGCTTCAGCCGCAGGCGCCGCCGGTGCTTCAGCCGCAGGCGCCGCCGGTGCTTCAGCCGCAGGCGCCGCCGGTGCTTCAGCCGCAGGCGCCGCCGGTGCTTCAGCCGCAGGCGCCGCCGGTGCTTCAGCCGCAGGCGCCGCCGGTGCTTCAGCCGCAGGCGCCGCCGGTGCTTCAGCCGCAGGCGCCGCGGCCTGGACTGGCGGCACTCGAGCTTCGCCACCACGGCGCTCGACTTCGGCATCGACGATGGCCTCGGCCGACACCACGTCGGCGCGCGCGGCCTGTACGGCGGCTTGCACAGAGACCAGGGATTGCTTGGCGCTGTCGACCTCGGCCTGAGCCTGATCGCGCAAATCGGTGACCTTGGCCTGCACTTCGTCGCAGGACTTCTGCACCTGAGCAGACGCTTCAGACAGCGCGTCACGCAGCGCATCAGCCACCGCAGCCACCTCGACCAAGGACGCCGCCAACTGCTGCTGTGCCTGCTGCGCACCCTCGTCGGCAACGGCCAATGCCTTGGCCATGTCGTCCGACATCGATTGCATAGGCTGCATCGCATCGGCCAGTTCGGCCTCAACCGCCTGACTCGCCTGATCGGCCGCGGCCGCGGCCGCTACTGCACCTTCTCGCATCGCTGCAAGTGGCGACTCGATCGCATCGCGAGCGCTGTCGCCAAGGTCGCTCCACGAACTGGTCATGGTCTCGGCCTGCGCCCGCAAGTCCTGAACCGATTCAGCCATCGGACCGGTAGCGGTTTCGAGCTTGGCCTGGACCTGAGAGGCCGCCTCGCTCAGCGGTGTCAGCAGACCACTGGCATCGGCAGGCAGAGACTGGGTCCATTCAGCGGCGACCGCCGCAGCCTCGGTAACCAGATCGCCAGCAGCGGCACATGCAGCCGCCAGCGCACCATTGACCGAGCCCGCTTGGGCCACCGCGCCGCGCAGGTCTCTGACCAGGTCCGACGCGCCCGGCCAGGACAGGCCGCTGCCGATCCCACCCGCAGCGACCGCACCCAGCGACAGCCTCGGCAGACTGGGGAGCTTGAAGTCGGCGACCATCTTGACGGCACTCTCCAAGCCATGCTCGAGCAAACCGAAAGCATGGTCCAGCGCATCGTCCAGCGTCTGCCGGCCCTGCGCCAAGGTGGTGTCGATTCGCCGCCGCAGTTGTTCGATCAGCGCCAGCGCTTGGTCCTTGGGCTTCTGAGCCGCCTCGCGCAGTTCGGCCAGCTTGGCCCGCATCGCGTCGACCTGCGCCTGCACCGGGTCGGCCAGCGGCGGCAGTTTGGCCGCCGCGGCGTCGATCGCCGAGTGCGTGCTGCCCAGGCCGTCGGCCAGACGGGTGCGCAATGGGCCCAGCGCCGTCTGGTTCAGCCCATCGACCTTCGCGCGAACATCGGCCACCGCCTCGCGCGGCTTGGCTTTTGCCAGGAATGCGTCGATCGCAGCCTGGACCTGTGCCATCAAGGGATCGGGTTTGGCCTTGAGCGTCTCGGCCTGCGCCTGCAGCTCGGCCGCGACCTGCGCCAGCTTGTCCCGGCCCTGTGCCAAAGCCACCTGCACCTGCGCGAGCAAGCCGAGCAGTCGGTTGACCACCGTCTTGACCTGGACGATCGCCTGCGCCAACAGTCCACGCAGCGTGCCCACGGCCGTGATGGCCAGATCCATCAGCCCCAGCGCGGTGTTGCCTGCACTGCGCACCGTCGTTCGCGCCGTGGCGATCAGGGTGCGGATGCCGGGCAAGCTGGACTTGACACCGACGAACAACAGCCGCGCGGCGATCAGCGGCGGCACACGCATCTGGTACTGGGTACAGGTAGCGATCGCGGTGTCGCAACAGGCTTCAGCCTGGTCGAGCTCGTCGCTGGCCGCTGACAAGGCGCTGTCGGCCTGCTGCATGAAGCTGACGATGCCTTGCCTGACCTCTTTGACAAAGGCTTCGGCCACATCGATCTGCGGCTTCACGGTGTCTTCGAGCATCTGAGGCATCGCCGACAACGTGGCCTTGACGCCCTCGATCTCGCCATCGAGCTCGACCAGAATGTCGGAGAACTCAGCCAGCACATCGACCACCGCAGCCACGACCTTGTCGATGGCCGCACGGATGGTGTCGATCATGGCTTGCAGACGCTCCACCTGGGCGTCGACCAAGGCCAGCACCTCGTCGACCGCCTTGCCGACCTCGTCAACCTGCGACACCAGCAACGCAATCGCCGCCTGCGCTCGGTCCAGCGGTATCGCCAGCAGCTCACCAGCGTCGTCGCAACGATCGTGCAGCAGACCGGCCTGGTCCTGCAGTTCGGTCAGCGCCTGACGCAGCGCGTCCACCGCCACATCGAGCCGGTCCAGCACCCGGTCGAGTGCGTCGAACACCTGCTGCACCGACGCATCCACCGCTTCGACCGCCCGGTCCAAGGTGTCCGGCACGACCTGGGCCAGCGTCGTCAAGTCAGCCTGAAGCGCATCGGCGCCTTCTTGCACCTCGGTCTTGAGCAGCTTGAGCTCAGCCAGCGCGGCGGCCTCAGCGCCTCGGACCATTGTCTCGGCGCGCGCCTGGGCCGCTTCGACCGCCACATTGGTGTCCATCGACACCACGGTCTGGGCCGCAATGTCGCGCAGCTCATTGAGCTCTGGCAACAGCGCTTGCAGCTCGCTGGCGAAACGGTTGAGCCGCGGCTCGACATCGGCCGCCCGCAGCGCAATACCCTGGCCTCGCTGCAACAAGGCCTGTAATTGCGCAGTCAGGCCGGCAACATCAGGTTGGGCAGCCAGCAAGCGGCCGGGCAGCGCGGTGACGCTGGTCAGCGCCGACTGCAACTCGGTGCTGATGCCGCCCAAATCCTGGCCCGCTGTCAACAAGCGGTCACCCAGCCCGGACAAGTTGCCAGCCAGCGTCTGCAAGTCGGCCTGGCAGCGCCCCAAGGCCGCGGTCAAGGGAGGCAGCAGACCCGTCGGATCAAGCAATGGCCCCAACTCGAGCAGTTTGGTGACGATGCCCTTGAGCCTGTCCTGCACAGCGCCGAGCGCTGCGCCGGTCGCCGTCAATCCCTCGCCGATCTGCGTCTTCAAGGTGCCACCAGCCTCGGAGATGGCGGCGCTGACCTTGCTCGCACCGGTGGTCAGTGCGGTCTGGGTGCGGGTGACGAGCTGCATGGGTTGGCGCAGGGCAGCGTCAAAGACTGTCGAGCTTGCTCTGGGCGTCGGCGCTGGCTTTGGCCATCGCATCCTTGACCGGCGGCAGTTTGTCAGGCGAAGGCGTCAGCGAGGCGGAGGCTGAATCGACGCTGGCCATCGTCAAGTCCATCTGCGCCAGCGACTGCTCGACCTCGGGCAACACGCCAGAAGCCTCTATCTGCAGGTCCTCCAACTCCGGCAACAGGTTGGTCAGCACCGGGATCGTCGGCACGCTGTCCAGCGCCGCCAAACCAGCCACCGCAGCCGCCGCCGCGCCGGCCCCAGCAGCGGCAGCCGCACCGGGTGGCGCCACGAGCCGACTCAAAGGCACCTGCCGGATCGCAGCTTCAGCCAATTGCCGCAGCGCACGCACCTCCAGCACCAGCGCGCGCAGCACCTCAACCGCTTCATTCGGCACATTGGACATCAGCCTGCCCTCCCCAAAGCTTGGGCAAGCAACAGACGACAGCCCTGTCTGGGCAAATGGACCGGGGTTTCGGGCATAGACAGGCCTTGAAGTGAGTGAATCCAATCCTGCTGCAAACCACGCTGGACTGGGCAAACCAATCGAACCGGGTCGGTACCCTGCTATGTATTGAAGCATCACCGAGCAGGAATACTAACCGTTTCCGAACATCATGGCAGCGATCGAAACGAGCGCCCCCTGGGTGCTACCGGCCGGGTCGGCAATGACCCCAACAGGACAGACTTCGCGACAACGAACTTGCCGAAATCCTCCAGCGCGCTTCGGCTCGGCGATGTCAAAGCGGACAGCTCACGCGAGCACGATGGGCTTGGCGCCGACTGGCTCAATCGCGGTCCTCCGTGCGGGCCAGGACGCGATTCCATTACGATCTGTGCCAAATGACCAACCGGGCCCGATGATGACAGGCATGCAACGCTATCCCCATATGTTCGCTCCGCTAGACCTAGGCTTCACCCGGTTGAAGAACCGGGTGTTGATGGGCTCTATGCACACCGGCCTGGAAGAGGCTGAAAACGGCTTCGAACGCATGGCCGAGTACTACGCCGATCGCGCACGCGGCGGCGTCGGCATGATCATCACCGGCGGCATTGCCCCGAACGAGGAAGCCGGACGCGGCGGCAAGCTGTCGACGCCGGCCGAGGCCGAGCAGCACCGAACCATCACCACCGCGGTTCATGCCGCCGACCCCGACGTCAAGATCTGCATGCAAATCCTGCACACCGGGTCGCTCGCGCGGACACCGCAGTGTGTCGCGCCCTCGCCGGTCAAGTCGCGCATCGGCAGTTACACGCCGCGCGAACTCGACGAGGCAGGGATCGAGAAGCAGATCAGCGATTTCGCCAACTGCGCGCAACAAGCGCAGGCCGCAGGCTATGACGGCGTCGAGATCATCGGCTCGGCCGGTTACCTGCTGTCGACCTTCCTGGTGCGCAAGACCAATCTGCGCAACGACCGCTGGGGCGGCTCATGGGAAAACCGCATGCGCATGCCGGTCGAGGTGGTGCGCCGGGTGCGCGAGGCGGTCGGTGAGCGCTTCATCCTGATCTTTCGTATCGCCGCGATGGACATGCTCGAGGACGGGCTGTCCTGGGAAGAGATCGTCTCGCTGGCCCAGGCGATCGAGGCCGCTGGTGCAAACATCATCAGCACCCATTTTTGCTGGCATGAATCGCCAGTGCCGACGATCGCGACCATGGTGCCGCGCGCGGCGTTTGCCCAGGTCACGGGCCGCTTGCGCAAGGTCTTGACGGTGCCGGTGATCACCAGTAACCGCATCAACATGCCGGCAGTGGCCGAGGAGGTGCTGGCGCGCGGCGACGCCGACCTGGTGTCGATGGCGCGGCCGATGCTGGCCGACCCCGAGATCGTGCTCAAGGCCTTGCAAGGTCGGGAGGATGAGATCAACACCTGCATCGCCTGCAACCAGGCCTGTCTGGACCACACCTTCGGCGGCAACAAACCAGTCAGCTGCCTGGTCAACCCGCGCGCCTGCAACGAAACCCTGCTTCGCTACCTGCCGACACCAGCGTCCAAACGCATCGCGGTCGTCGGCGCAGGACCGGCCGGGCTGGCCTACGCGACGGTCGCAGCGCAGCGCGGCCACCGCGTCACGCTGTTCGATGCCGCCGCCGAGATTGGCGGCCAGTTCAACCTGGCCAAGCGCATCCCCGGCAAGGAGGAGTTCCACGAAACCCTGCGCTACTACCGGCGAATGATCGATGTACACGCCATCGACCTTCGCCTGAACACCAGGGCCGACGCGGCGAGCCTGAAAGCGCTGGGCTTCGACGAGGTCGTGATCGCCACCGGCATCTCGCCACGCCAGCCGGCGATCGACGGCATCGCCCACGCCAAGGTCGTGCCCTACCTCGACGCCATCCTGGGCCGCAAGCCGATCGGCCGACGGGTTGCCATCCTGGGTGCCGGCGGCATAGGTTTCGACGTCGCCGAGTTGGTCTCGCACGCCGGCGTCTCGGGTGCGGTCGATGTGGAGGTCTTCGCCAAAGAATGGGGCATAGACTTCAAGAATCACCCGCGTGGCGGCGTCACCGGGGTCACGCCCGAGGTCGCCAAATCAGACCGCGAGGTCTGGCTGATGCAGCGCAAGGCCGACGCGCTGGGCAAATCGCTGGGCCGCACCACGGGGTGGACCCACCGCATGACGCTCAACCGCCGCGGCGTTCACCTGGTCAGCGGCGTCGAGTACCTCAAGATCGACGACGCCGGCTTGCACACGCTGGTCAACGGCGAGCCGCGGCTGTTCGAGGTCGACACCGTGATCGTCTGCGCCGGCCAGACGCCGCTGCGCTCGCTCTACGACGAGTTGCTGGCCAGTGGCCTGAAGCCCAGCCTGGTAGGCGGCGCTTTCGAAGCTTCCGAGCTCGATGCCAAGCGCGCGATCGACCAAGCCAGCCGCCTGGCAGCCGAGGTCTGATCGATGGCGTCGAACCCAGCCCCATCCACAGCCTCAACCGGCACCGAACCCGGACTGTCCTTCGTGCAGTCCAACGGCATCTCGATGGCCAGCTTCGAGTGGCGGCCCGAGCTGCGCGGCCAAGCGCCGACGCTGCTGTTCGTCCATGCCACCGGTTTCCACGCCCGGGTCTGGGACCAGGTGATTTCGCGCTTTCCCGACCGGCATGTGATCGCTGTCGAGCAGCGCGGCCACGGCCGCAGCCAGGCCAAGGCCTTTAGCACCTGGGAAGAGTTCAGCCGCGACCTGGCCGGCTTTGCGGCCGTGCTCGATCTGCGCGGCGTGGTCGCGATAGGCCACAGCATGGGTGCCCATGCGCTGGTGCAAGCAGCGGCTTTCGCGCCCGACAGCTTCTCGCAGCTGGTGCTGATCGACCCGGTGATGTCGGCGCCGGCCGACTACCACCTGCCAGCACCGCCGTCGGGAACACTGCACCCCTCGGCTTATCGCAAGAACCAGTTCGAGTCGGCGCAATCGATGTTCGATCGTTTTGTGGACCGGCCGCCATACTCGGTGTTCGAGCGGCAGTGCCTGCTTGACTACTGCGTGCACGGGCTGCGTCCTGCCGACAACGGCGAGGGTTATCAGCTCACTTGCGCGCCGAGCTTCGAAGGCCAGATCTACCCGTTGGCACGCCAGAACAGCGGCATCTACGCCAGCATCCGGTCCTTGCATATCCCTGTGCTGGTCGTTCGCGCGCGGGAGCAAGACGCGAGCATCCTGCCCTGGGATCCGCTGGGTTCGCCCACCTGGCCCGGGCTGGCCGCCGAGTTCCCGCAGGGGCGCGGCCTGCAGACGGACAAGACCCACATGATGCCGATGGAAGACCCGGCGATGGTGGCGCAGTTGATCCAAGACGCGATGGCCGTGCGCTGATGCGCAAACGAGGTATCGGCCGCGCAGCATGAGCGCGCAGCCCTCGACCCGGCTGCTGACGCTGGTGGTGGCATCGGCGCTGTTCATGGAAAGCCTGGTCAGCACGGTGATCGCCACCTCGCTGGCGGCGATCGCGGCCGACCTGCAAGTCGACGCGTTGACGCTCAAGCTGGCTTTCACCGCCTACTTCGTCGCACTGGCGATCTTCATCCCCATCAGCGGTTGGTGCGCCGACCGCTTCGGCGCCAAGACCGTGTTCGCCGCGGCGATTGCGGTGTTCACCTTGTCGTCGATTGCCTGCGCGCTGGCCTGGGACCTGCACAGCTTGATCGCCGGTCGCTTCTGCCAGGGACTTGGCGGGGCGATGATGTTGCCGGTGGGCCGGCTGATCTTGCTGCGGGTGATACCGAAGCGCGAGATGGTCTCGGCGATGGCCTGGTTGGGCATCCCCACGCTGTTCGCGCCGATTCTCGGCCCACCGGTGGGCGGCTTCATCACGACTTACTACCACTGGCGAGGCATCTTCTGGCTCAACGTGCCGGTCGGGCTGATCGGGCTGGCGCTGGCGCTGTGGCTGGTGCCCCAGGTGCGCGCCGACTCGCTTCGCCCCTTGGATTGGCCGGGTTTTTTGCTCACCGGCCTGGGCTTGTCGCTGGCGATCTTCGGCTTCACACTGCTGGGCAGCCACCAGGCTAGCGTCTGGGTCGCGTTGGCGATGATGGCCGCCGGCGCGGCCTTGCTGGCGCTGTACCTGCGCCATGCCAGACGCGCGGCGCATCCGATCATCGACCTGTCACTGCTGCGCCATGCGAGCTTTCGCCTCTCGCTGGTCGGCGGCTTGATGTTCCGTGTCTCGGTCGGCGCGATGCCTTTCCTGTTGCCGCTGATGCTGCAGCTCGGATTCGGCATGTCGGCGTTCCAGTCGGGCGCTTTGACCTTCACCTCGGCGGTCGGTGCGGTGACGATGAAGCTGACGGCAGCGCCCATCCTGCGGCGTTATGGCTTCAAGAACGTGCTGTGCGCCAACGCCTGGATCAGCAGCGCGATGATCGCCGCGCTGGCGCTGTTCACCGTCCAGACCCCGCATGCAGCGATCATCGCGGTGCTGCTGGTCGGAGGATTCTTCCGTTCGCTGCAGTTCACCAGCCTGAACACGCTGAGCTACGCCGATGTGGAGGCCAGGCAACTGAGCGGCGCCACATCGCTGGTTGGCGTCGCGCAGCAGTTGTCGCTCGCAGCAGGCGTTGCCGTGGCGGCGATGCTGCTCGACGGCTCACGCGCCACAGACGGTCGCAGCGAACTGATGGCCGTCGATTTCAGTCGCGCCTTTTGGGCGATAGGCCTGATCTCGCTGGTCTCTGTGCTGTGGTACAGAAAACTCAGCCCCGACGCAGGCGCCGAGATGTCGGGACACCTGCGGGCACCGGGCTAGCAGCCAGCTCGACTCGAAGAGAAATCTCGAGAAGAAATCTCGCCCTTGGGCATGACGGCGACCGGCATCAGAGCCTGATGCCAGTCGCAGCCGATCAGCCCAAAGCCGCGTAGCGCTCCAGATGGTGGTCGGCGTCGCCAAAGCGCTGCGCTGCCATGGTCAAACGCCGGAAGGTGTGCGAGACCTTCAACTCTTCGGTCATGCCCATGCCACCGTGCAGTTGCACCGATTCCTGGCTGATCTGGCGCGCCGCATCGGCAATCTTGACCTTGGCCATCGACACCGCAATCGATCGCTCCACTGCGTTGCCGCCGGCGTCGACCGTGGCCGCAGCGAGTATCGCCATAGACCGCGCCTGTTCGCAGACGATGTACATCTCGACCATGCGGTGCTGCAGAACCTGGAACGAGGCGATTGACACGCCAAACTGCTTGCGGGTTTTCATGTACTCGAGGGTCGCATCGTTGGCGCTTTTCATTGCACCGATCGCATCGGCGCACAGCAGCGCAGTGGCGAAATCGACCGCCTCCTCGATCAGCGGCATTGCCGCGCCGAGCGGGCCCAGCAGCGCAGAGCCCGTGAGCTTGACGCCTGCCAACCGGACATCGGCGACGCGCAGTCCGTCAACGCTGCGGCTGGGGTTGAGCGTCACGCCATCGGCCTGGCGGTCGACCACAAACAGGCTAACGCCGCCAGCCGGATCGGTGAGCGCCGAGACAATCAAGCAGTCGGCAGAAGACGCACCGACCACGACGCATTTCTCGCCGTCGATGACCCAGCCGTCGCCGTCCGCACGGGCGTGAGTCCGGCTGGGCGTCAATGCATAACGGTCGCCCGGCTCGAGCCCGGCAAAAGCCAGTTTGAGGCTACCGGCCATCAGGCCAGGCAGCATCGCCTGGCGTTGCTCAGCCGAGCCCGCGCGCGACACCAGTCGGCCACCCAACGCGATGTTGTCCAGCAAGGGCTCTACCACCAGCGCCTCGCCACAGGCCTCCATCGCGGCCATCAGGTCGAGCGCACCGCCGCCGAAACCACCGTCGGCCTCGGGCAGCGCGATAGACGTCAAACCGAGTTCGGCAAACGCGGTCCAGGCCGCATCGCTCAGGCCAGTGGTCGATGTGAGCGTCGCCTTGCGTTTTTCAAAGCTGTATTCGTTGGCCAGGTACTTGCCAATCGAGTCAGCCAATTGCTGCTGCTCTTCGCTGTATTCGAAGTTCATGACATGCTCCGGGTCAGAGGCCCAAGGTCATCTTGGCGATGATGTTGCGCTGAATTTCGTTCGATCCGGCGTAAATGCTGGCCTTGCGCAGGTTGAAGTAGCGTGGCGCCAGCCGCGAGGTGACATGGTCGATCGCCCCATGGTCGACCGCAGCCACCGGCTGAGCCATCGGACCCAGCGCCTGCATCATCAGCTCGGTGATGCCTTGCTGGACTTCGGTGCCGCGGATCTTGAGCATCGACACGTCGGCCCCAGGCGGTTGGCCCGATCGGCGCATCTTGTCGACGAAGCGCATCGAGGTCAGTTGGAGCGCGGCGAGTTCGATCTCCAAGCGCGACAGACGGTCGCGAAACCGCGTGTCTTCCATCAGCGGCTTGCCGTTCTTGAGTTCACGCCCCGCCAGCGCGCGCAGCGCGGCGATCTCGCGGCGCGACCCGCCGACCTGGCCCGAACCCATGCGCTCGTGGCCGAGCAGGTACTTGGCCACCGTCCAGCCCTTGTTCTCCTCGTAGACCAGGTTCTCGACCGGGACCCGGACATCGTCGAAGAAGATCTCGTTGACCTCGTGACCACCGTCCATCAGGATCAACGGGCGCACGGTGATGCCAGGCGTCTTCATGTCGATCAGCAGGAAGCTGATGCCCTCTTGCCGCTTCTCGGCGGTCGGGTCGGTGCGAACCAGGCAGAAGATCCAGTCGCCGTAATGGCCGAGCGTGGTCCAGATCTTCTGGCCTGTGACACGGTAGTGGTCGCCGTCACGCACCGCGCGGGTCTTGAGCGATGCAAGGTCCGAACCAGCGCCAGGCTCAGAATAGCCCTGGACCCAGAAGTCATCACCGCTGCGGATGCGCGGCAGGAATCGGTTTTTCTGCTCAGGGCTGCCGAAGCGCATCAGCACAGAGGCGCACATCGCCGGACCGAAGCTCGGCAGTCCAGGCGCGCCAGCCAGTCCGAACTCCTCGTCGTAGATGTAGCGCTGGGTGATGTCCCAACCCGTGCCACCCCACTCCGCCGGCCAGTGCGGCACCGACCAACCCTTGGCGGCGAGGATTTTGTGCCAGCGGATGAAATCCTCCTTGGTCAGGTGGCGGTAACTGACCACCTTGTCGCGGATGTCACTGGGAAGATTGCCGGCCAGCCAGGACCGGACCTCGTTGCGGAACGACTGTTCCTCGGCTGAATAACTCAGATCCATGATCGATGCCTTTCTTGTGTTGGAAGCCAGCGGCGCGCAGCGGCTGGCTGGGCAAGACTTTAACGTTCAGACTGCGCACGCTGCAGGCGGCGGCGCGTTATTTATCCACTGCATCTTCGAACAGCGGGCCGAGCTTGAAGGTGCCGCTGACCCGCGCCACATTCTGACCGTCCGCAGTGACCAGGCCTTGCATGAAGACCAGACTGCGCGTGACACGCAGCACCTGGCCCTCACCCTGAACCCAGCTGCCCAGCGGCGAAGGCGCGAGATAGTCGACCTGCAGGCTGATCGTGGGCAGGAACCGGCCGGCCAACTCCTTGGCCTGCAGGTGCGCGCTCATCGGCAGCAGCATGTCGCAAAAAGTCGCCATCATGCCGCCGTGGCAGATCTTCATCGGGTTGCAATGGCGCGGCTCGACGCGAAACCCCATCACCAGCCCGCGCTCGCCACGCCGGGTGTAGAGCGGGCCATTGGCCGAAATGAAGCCGTCGCCGAAGTTGCGCGGCTTGAAGCCCTCGGGAATCGCGAGGTCGGGGCTCAGATGCGCTCGATGATGATCGCCGGGGCCATGCCACCAGCCGCGCACATCGTGACGAGGCCGCGCTTCAAGCCGCGCCGCTCGAGTTCGTCGAGCAAGGTGCCGATCAGGATCGAGCCGGTCGCGCCGATCGGGTGGCCCAGCGCCATCGCGCCGCCGTTGACGTTGACCTTGTTGCGGTCGAGACGCAAGTCGCGGATGAACTTCTCAGCCACCACCGCGAAGGCCTCGTTGATTTCCCAGAGGTCGATGTCGTCCACGGTCAATCCGGCCTTGGCCAGCACTTTGCGCGCCGCAGGCACTGGGGCGTTGAGCATCAGCGTCGGCGAATCGCCCACGTTGGCATAGGCCACGACACGGGCGCGTGCCTTCATGCCGTGCTTCTTGGCATAGCTCGGTGACGCCAGCAACACCGCGCCCGAGCCGTCGACCACGCCCGACGAGTTGCCGGCATGGTGCACGAAGTTGATGTCCAGACCCGGGTGCTTGGCCAGGATCAGCTTGCGGAAAGTGGTGCCCTGATCGTCCAGCGCCACGTCGGCCAGCGTCGTGAATGCCGGCTTCAGGCCGGCCAGACCTTCGGCAGTCGTCTGCGGGCGGGGAAACTCCTCACGGTCGAGCGCCAGCGTGCCGTCAGCGCGGTAGACCGGCACCAGGCTCTTGTTGAAGCGGCCTTCGGCGATCGCCACGGCGGCGCGCTTCTGGCTCTCGAGTGCGAGTGCGTCGAGGTCAGCGCGGCTGATGCCTTCGAGCGTGGCGATGGCGTCGGCACAAACGCCTTGGTGCGACTGCGGATGCTTGGCGCGCAGGCGCAGGTTGCCCGCGTCCATCATGCCCGGGCCGTCGCCGCGCAGCGTTGCGGTCATCGACATCATCTCGCAGCCGCCAGCCACCACTAGGTCCTCCATGCCGGACATGATGGAGGCGGCCGCCAGGTTGACGACCGAGATGCCAGAGCCGCAGAAGCGGTCCATCGTGATGCCGCTGCTGCGCTGGTCGTAGCCAGCGTCGAGCGCGGACATGCGGCCCAGGTCGCTGCCTTGGGTGCCCTTCTGGGTGCTGGTGCCCCAGAGGATGTCGTCGACTTCCGCTGTGTTGAGGTTGTTGCGCTCGGCCAGTGCCTTGAGCACCGTCGCGCCCAGGTGCTGCGGGTGCATGTCGGCCAGGGCGCCTTTGCCCACTTTGCCGATACCACGCGGGGTGCGGCATGCGTCGATGATCAGGGCTTCAGTCATGGCCAGGCTCCAGCAGGAAGTGAGTTGTACGCTGATTGTGGTCCCGCGCTGAAGGCCGCCGCAGTCCAGTCGGTGACAGATGCAGGGAACGCTCGCCGCTACGCTGTCCTCCATCACCCTGGAGACCAAGATGAGCCAAGATTCCACACCCATGTTCGAGACGATCCGCCTGGAAATGACGGGCTCGGTCGCCACGCTGACCCTGAACCGCCCACAGCGACTGAACGCCGCGCCGCCAGCGATGTTCGTCGAGATCGCTGCCGCACTCAAACAACTGCCGGCCCTGGGCGCTCGAGCGCTGCTGATCACCGGCGAAGGCCGCGCTTTTTGCAGCGGCGCCGACCTGCAAGGCCGCAGCACCGACACCACCGCGTCGCGCGGCGCCCAGACCTACAAGTCACTGAGCGAGAGTTACAGCCCGACGATGGTCGCGCTGTCTAAGCTGTCGGTGCCGGTGATCGCGGCCGTCAACGGTGTGGCCGCCGGCATCGGTTGCTCGCTCGCGCTGGCAGCAGATTTCACGCTCGCAGCGCGCTCGGCCTACTTCCTCGAGGCCTTCGTCAACATCGGGCTGGTGCCCGATGGCGGCGCGACCTGGATGCTGGCGCGCCAGGTCGGCAAGGCCCGCGCGACCGAGATGATGATGCTGGGCGAGCGCATCGCCGCCGAGAAGGCCGAGCAGTGGGGGCTGATCTACCGCGCGGTCGACGACGCCGACCTGATGACCCAGGCCCACGCACTGGCCGAGCGCTTGGCCAATGGCCCGACGCTGGCACTGGGCATGATGCGCAAAGGTCTGGCGCGCGCGCTTGAGCAGACCTACGACGAAACGCTGGCGATGGAAGCCTCGCACCAGGCACTGGCCGCCGACAGCGCCGATGCGCGCGAAGGCGGCATGGCTTTTCTGGAGCGCCGCAAGCCGGCGTTCAAGGGCGCTTGATGGCGCGTTGATCGCTGCGCATGCCAGCCCGGTGCGAAGGCGGCAAGCCTTCGCACCCCACCGACCAGGACGACCACATGACAAGCAGCACCCAGCCAGCCAGCCAGCCTGTGGGCTACAACACGGCAGCGGTCGAGGCCTGGATAGACCGCCAGATCCCGAGCCTGAAGACCCCACTGGTCTGGACCCGGCTCGAGGGCGGGCATTCCAACCTGACCTACTTGATCGAAGACGCTCGCGGCCAACGCGCAGTGATCCGCCGCCCACCGATGGGCGAGTTGCTGCCCAAGGCGCATGACATGGCGCGCGAATGGTCGCTGATCAGCGCGCTAGACGGCAGCGCTGTGCCGGTGCCGCGTGCGCTCGGTTTCTGCGACGACACCAGCGTGACCGGCGCAATGTTCTACGTGATGGGTCATGTCGACGGCCACCCGCTGTACTCGGCCGACGATGCCCGGCGCTGGGCGCCAGAGCCGCTGCGGATCAAGCTCGCGCATTCCTTCATCGATGTGCTGGCCGACCTGCACTCGATAGACCCGGACGCGGCGGGCCTGGGTGACCTGGGCAAGAAAGAGGACTACATCGGGCGCCAGCTCAGGACCTGGTACCGGTCGTGGAACGCGTCGATCGCCGGCGCCGACATGGATGACCCGCGGGCGCACTCGCTGCAGCAGTATTTTTTGACCAATGTGCCGGACCAGGGGCCGGCGCGCATCGTCCACGGCGATTACGGGCTGCACAACACGCTGGTGGGTGCCGACGGTGCGATCGCCGCAGTCGTCGACTGGGAGATCTCGACGCTGGGCGACCCGCTGGCCGATCTGGCTTACGCCTTGAACCAATGGGCAGAACCCAGCGACCCGCCACCGGTGCGGGCGGTGCCGCCGACCACCCTGCCCGGCTTTCCCAGCCGCCGCGAGATGGCCGACCGCTACGCAGCGCGCACCGGCCGCGACCTGTCCAAGCTCGATTTCTACATCGGCTTCAACCGCTGGAAGACCGCTGCGATCGTGCACGGTGTGTACTCGCGCTACCTCGAAGGCAAGAAGAGCACGGTCGGGGTCGACCTCGAAGGCCTGAAACGATCGATTCTTCAAGCGCTGGCGCAGGCCGAGGCCGCGGTCGAGCGGCTGGAGCAAAGGGTTTGATGCAGCCCGGATCAGGCGCGTCGGCGCCTCATCTGCGCCATCACCGGGCCGTCGTCGCGGTAGGAATGACAGGTGTCCTGCAGCGCCTCGATGCGCCAGATGCGTACCGGCTCAGGCGCGCCGGGCTCGCGCGGTGCGTAGGCATTCGACGCGAAAGACTGTGTGGCCGCAGCGGCCATCGCTTCGAGCAAGGCCAGCACATGGGTGCAACCGTCGACACCGCCGAGCCGCTCGCGCAGCGCTTTGCGAAAACCCCGGCCGATCGACAGGCCGACCACGCGCTGGAAGTTCGGGCTGACGTCGGCGCAGCCGGTGTAAGGCGTGTTGGGCATGGCCGCGACCAGCTCGTGGATCGTGCGCTCGCGGTTGATCGTCAAGCGCAGCTGCATGTTGTGCAGCGCCGCTCCAGGCAGGCAAGCGCCGCGGAAATCGTTGTTGTAAGCAAAAGGCCGGGTGTCGATGAATCGACCATCGATGTCGATCATCTTGTCGTCGCGCCTGAAACTGCGGCAGACGATGCTGCGGGTGTGCACGGTTTCGCGCGCTGCGGGTGGCGGCAGGATCCAGCCGCCCTCGAGGTCGGCATGCAGAGCTTCACCAGGCACGGTCATTCAATGTCTCCAGGGTCGAAAGATGTCAGTTCAGCTCTGTGGCCGGACGCTGCATGCAGCGCCGATGCCTTCGGCTCGGGCCGCATGCTCTCACAGCACAGCCAGGATTGCAGATGACGAACAGCGAACGCCCTTTCGACGGCTTGAAAGTGATCGACTGCGCCAGCTTCATTGCTGCGCCGGCAGCGGCGATGATGCTGGCCGATTTCGGTGCCGACGTCGTCAAGGTCGAGCCCCCCGACGGCGACCCACACCGCGGCCTGTACCGCTTTCCCGGCAGCCCGGCCGCCGACAGCAACTACCCCTGGGACTTGAGTTCACGCGACAAACGCAGTCTGGCGCTGGACTTGAAGCAGGCCGAGGGCCAGGCGGTGTTGCACCGATTGGTGGCGCAGGCCGATGTCTTCATCACCAACCTGCCGTTGGCGGTGCGCCAGCGCCTGGGCATTGCCCATGATCGCTTGCTGGCAATCAACCCGCGGCTGATTTACGCATCGATGACAGCCTATGGCGAAACCGGGCCCGAGGCCGAGAAAAGCGGCTTCGATGTCACCGCTTACTGGGCCAGGTCCGGGCTGATGGACATGGTGCGGGCAGACCATAGCGCCGCACCGACGCGGCCGGTCTCGGGCATGGGCGACCAGCCCAGCGCGGTCACGCTGTTCGCCGCGATCACCACCGCGCTGTACCGGCGCGAACGCAGCGGCCTGGGCGGGCTGGTCAGCACCTCGCTGCTGGCCAACGGCCTGTGGGCCAACGGCGTTCAGGTGCAGGCCCACCTCTCGGGCGTCGTCTACTCACCGCGTCAGCCGCGCGACAACGCGCCCAATCCGCTGGGCAACATCTACCGCTGCAGCGACGGCCGCTGGCTCAACCTGGTGGTGCTCAACGAGGCACGCCAATTGCCCTCGCTGCTGCAAGCGCTGGATCTGGCCAAGCTGGCCACCGACCCGCGCTTTGCCACACAAGCCGCCAGGGCCGAGAACAAGGTCGCGCTGATCGCCTTGTTCGATCAACGTTTTGCCCAGGACAAGCTGGCAGTCTGGCGCCAGCGTCTCGACGCCGCGGGCATCACCTTCGGCGTGATCGGCACGCTGGCCGATATCAACGATGACCCGCAGATGCGCAGCGCCGGCGCCATCGTGCCCTACGCGCACCGCGACGGACTGACGGTGGCCAACCCGATCGCGATCGCTGGCGTGACCAAGCGCAGCCCCGGGCCGGCGCCGGCGCTGGGCCAGCACAGCGCCAGCGTGCTGCGTGAAGCCGGTTATGACGAACAGACCATTGCCAGACTGATCGAAACCCGTGTGGTCTTCGAGGCAGACGACAAGGCAGACGACAAGGCAGACGACAAGGCCCTGGGCTGATAAGCCTCAATTGCAGCGAACAAATCACCAAAACCCCCAACCCGAGGACTGACATGAGCTACGCCAACGGACGCTTGATTCACGATGCCGACAGCCATTTGATGGAGTTGGAAGACTGCCTAGACCCGTATTTCGATCCACGCCTGCTGGCGCAGTTTCATGCCTGCGCAGGCTATCGCGGCGCGTTGAACCGCAACCTGCGGCCGGGCCGGTCGCGCGAGGCCCATGCCGATCCAGTATTCCGCGCCGGCATCGACGCCAACCTGCTGCTGCGCAAGAACTACGAGGCCCACGGCGCGTTCATCGCCGCCGACCGGCCGCATGCGCTGGACCAACTCGGCTTCGCCAGCCAGCTGGTCTTCACCACCTTCAGCCTCGGCAACTTCGGGCTCGACCAGGGCGACGATATGGCGCTGTGCTACGCCGCAGCGCAGGCCCACAACCGGATGATGACCGATTTCTGCCAGGCCGACCCGCGCCTGCTCGCCACCGCCTATGTGCCGCTGGAAGACCCGGCCCGCGCCAAGCTGCTGACGCAAGAGGCGATCGCACTCGGCGCCAAAGCGCTGATGGTGCCCTCGCGCTGTCCGCAGCACCATGCGCCCAGCCACATCGCGCTCGACGCCGTCTGGGCCCAGGCGCAAGAAGCGGGCTTGCCGGTGCTGTTCCATGTCGGTGGCGAAGAGAAGATGAGCCCGGTCTACAAGGAAAACGGCATGCCGCCAGTGCCCGACTTCCACGGCGGTGACGACAACTTCACTGCGGTCAGCTACATGCCGATCCCGAGCTCGGTGATGCAGACCCTGGCCACGCTGATCTTCGACGGCGTTTTCGACCGCTTTCCGCAGCTGAAGTGGGGCGCGATCGAACTCGGCGCGGCCTGGGTGCCGGGCTGGATGCGGGCGCTGGACTCGGCCGCGCATGCCTTCCTGCGCAACGAGGACAGGCTGCAAAAGTTGTCGGCCAAACCCAGCGAGATCGTCCGCCGGCAGCTCCGCGTCACGCCCTACCCGCACGAGGACAGCGGCTGGATCGTCGCGCAGGCTGGCGACGAGGTCTGCATGTTCTCGTCGGACTATCCGCATGTCGAAGGCGGCCGCCACCCTTTGAAGCGGTTCGACGAGTCGCTGCAAGCCTGCAGCAACGCGGCCCGGCAGCGCTTTTTCGCCGACAACTTCATCGACCTGATGGGCGCCGGCCTGGCGCCCGCGCTGCGCCGGCCTGCGTCCGAGCCAAGCTTGGTGGCACATAACTGAATCCCCCCCTGCGCTGCAAGGCAGCGTTCAATGACAGACCCGGAGAAGACATGAGCTTGCCGACATTGGAAACCCTGATCTACAACGTCGAAGACGGTATCGCGACGATCACGCTGAACCGGCCCGAAAAGCTCAACGCTTTCACGACCAAGATGCGTGATGAATTGGTCGCGGTGTTCGACCAGACCGACGCCGACGACGCAGTGCGCGTGGTCATCATCACCGGTGCAGGCCGTGCTTTTTGCGCCGGCGCCGACCTGTCGTCGGGTGGCAAGACCTTCGACTACGCCTCGCGCGGTGACTCAGCCCGCGACGCCTACAAGGTCGACGACATCTACCGCGATGGCGGCGGCATCACGACGCTGCGCATCTTCAAGAGCCTGAAACCCGTGATCGGTGCGATCAACGGCGCGGCCGTGGGCATCGGCGTGACGATGCAGATGCCGATGGACATCCGGCTGGCATCGACCGACGCGCGCTTCGGCTTCGTCTTCTCGCGCCGCGGCATCACGCCCGAGGCCGCGTCGACCTGGTTCCTGTCTCGCCTGGTCGGCATGCAGACGGCGCTGGAATGGTGCTTCACCGGCCGGGTGTTTGGTGCGCAGGAGGCGCTGGACCGCGGCCTGGTTCGCTCGTTGCATGCGCCAGCCGACCTGCTGCCGGCAGCGCGTGCACTGGCGCGCGAGATCGCTGACAACACCGCGCCGGTGTCGATCGCGCTGACGCGCCAGATGCTGTGGCACATGGCAGGCGCCGAGCACCCGATGATGGCCCACCGGGTCGACAGCCGGGCGATCCAGTCGCGTGGCCAGTCAGCCGATGCCCGCGAGGGCGTCAGCTCATTCCTCGAGAAGCGCCAACCGGTCTATCCGAACAAGGTTTCGACCGACATGCCAGACTTCTTCCCCTGGTGGGACGAGCCGGCTTTCAAGTGAACGTTCGAGTGAACGGCCGGGTCGGCCGGTCCGACCCGGTCAGCGTGGCCTGAACCGCGCCTCGTCGGGCTGGGTCATCGCGACCAGGCCTTGCGTGTCGATGATCGCGGCCACGCGCTGGCCCAGCGCGCTGTGCCCGTCGACTGCGGCCAGTGCTTCGCGCGGCGTGATCGCGACGCCATCGACCTTGAGCTGCGGCCGGTCCAGCAGCGCCGCGGGCATGCTGGCGCAGAAAGCCAGCAGTCGCGCGGCAGCGCTGTCGCCGGTCTCGCCCGTATCGCCCCAGAAATCGATCAGCGGCGGCTTGAGCGTTTTGCCCGCGGCATTGGTCGGCAAGGCCTGCCCGAACACCACGTACTCGGGCACCTCGTAGGCCGCGAGCCTGGCGGCGCAGTGCTCACGGATCTGCTGCGCCGTCGCGCTGTGGCCAGGCTTGAGCACCAGCACGGCCTTGAGCCGCTCGGAGAACAAATGGTCGGGCACGCCGACCACCGCCGCCCGCAACACCGCGGGGTGCAGGTAGAGCTTGTTCTCGACCTCGATGCAATAGACGTTCTGACCGCCTCGAACGACCATGTCTTTCTTGCGGTCGAGCAGCCAGAGATAGCCTTCTTCGTCGATCTTGGCCCAGTCGCCAGACAACACGAAGCCGTCACGCCGAAACACCTCGGCGGTCTTGGCGGGTTCGTCCCAGTAACCGGCATTGGTCTGCTGGCCGCGGTAAGCCACTTCACCAATCGCGTTGGGCTCGGTCAACTCGCGGCCGTCCTCGTCGAAGATCGCGATGTCGGTGTTGGGCGTGGCGAGCCCGCAGCTGGTGATCTTGCGGATCGCGTCCTCGGTGGGCAGTGCAAAACCCACCGCGGTGCTCTCTGACACTGACCCGCCGTTGACCATCGCGACCGGGTCGAAAGCCTGCTTGAGCTGGTTGATGTAGGTCTCGGACGCCGCATGCCCACCGAAGATGATCTTCTTCAAACTGCTGCAATCGTGCGCGTGGAACTCTGGGTGGTTCATCATCATCCACAGCATGATCGGCGCGGCCACGGCCCAGCTGACCCGCTCTTGCGCGATCAGCTTGATCGCATCGAGCGGCGCGAACGAGCTCATCACGATGCACTTGCCGCCCGTCAGCAGCGCAGGCATGAAATCGGCAAAGACAGCGGTGTTGTGGTAGAGCGGCGGCATGCACAGGTTGATGTCGTCAGCGTCCAGCCCCTTGGCCACATGCACGATGTTCTGCGCGCAGCCCAGCGCGTTGATGTGCATCGCCATCGTGCCCTTGGGCGCACCGGTGGTGCCCGAGGTGAACGAGATCGCGCACAGGTCCCACTCATCGATGGTCTCGTGCACCTGCGTCTCCAGACCCGGCCGGTTCAGCGCCGAGAAAGCGCTGCAGCCCTGCGGCGCTGCGTCGCCGGTGATGAACACCGATTCAACGCTGGCGAGTTGGCCGCGCACCGACTCGAGCTTGGCCTGCCAGACCTCGGGCGAGACCAGCAAGACCTTGGCGCCGACCTTGTCGATCTGCGCGGCCAGGCCTTCGGCCGTGAGCCCGAGGTTGACCGGCACCGCGATTGCGCCGAGCTTGATCGCTGCCAGGTAACTGACGACATAGTCCGGGCAGCCCAGCGTCAGCAGGCACAGCCTGTCGCCTTTGACCAGGCCGTGGTCGCGGCGCAGGCGCGCGGCGACGCGGTCAACCTGCTCACCGACCTGGCGCCAACTCAGCCGCTGACCACCGGGATGAAACACATAGGCTTCGCGGTCAGGACGCTGCGCAATATTGGCCTCCAGCACCTCGACCAGGTTGGCAGGCCGGTCGCGGTAAGCCCAGATCTCGGTGCCTTCCCAGGCAATGCCACGGCCCACCGGCGCGGTGATCCGTTCGACCTGCGCGGCCAGCGCGGCGTCGATGTCGCGCCAGGATTTGGCCGTGCCGCGGGCCGGTCCGTTGATCTGCCAAGCGCCCATTGATTTCTCCCGTGGTTTGTCGATTCGCCGCAGCCGGGCTTCAGACCCTAACCATTCGCTTGCCGCGGTTCTCGCCGGCAAGCAGTCCGATCAGCGCTGCGGGAAGGTTCTCCAAGCCCTCGACGATGTCTTCCTTCACCTTCAATCGACCGTCGGCAACCCAGGACTGCAGGTCGGCCAAAGCCTGGTCTTGCTGGTCGGCAAAATCCATCACGACAAAGCCGCGCAGGTTCAAACGCTTGGTGACGATCAGGCCAGGAATGCCGCGAGGGCCGTGCGGCGGCGGCGCGCCGTCATACTGCGACAGCGCACCGCAGCAGGCGATGCGGCCGAAGTTCTTCATCGCGAACAGGCAAGCCTCGAACACATCGCCACCGGTGTTGTCAAAGTACACATCAATGCCTTCGGGGACTGCTGCCCTGAGCTTGCGCTTGAAATCGGGAGACTTGTAGTCCACCGCAGCGTCGAACCCGAGTTCGTCGACCAGCCAGCGACCCTTGTCCTCTCCGCCGGCGATGCCCACCACCCGGCAGCCTTTGATCTTCGCGATCTGCCCGACGATCGATCCGACCGAACCTGCGGCCGCCGACACCACCACGGTCTCGCCGGGCTTGGGCTGGCCGCAGGCCAGCAAGCCGAAATAAGCCGTCAAACCGGCGATGCCAAAGACACTCAGCAAATGGGTTTCAGGCTTCAAGTCGGGTAGTTTGGAGAGATTTTTTCCCGGCAAGACGGCATAT
>Ga0214919_10004025_pt1 | contig 21669 bp, 18 predicted proteins | sample LL1503_MetaG_FD_177994 | JGI IMG/M metagenome (GOLD analysis project Ga0214919, IMG submission 177994) | Freshwater microbial communities from Lake Lanier, Atlanta, Georgia, United States - LL-1503 | ecosystem: Environmental > Aquatic > Freshwater > Lake | place: USA: Georgia | collected... | reverse complement strand
GAGCAGCGCTGGCGCCCGTTTGAAGAATCGCGCGACTACGACCTGAACAACGCCATTGCCGATGGCGTGGACGAGCTCTGGCTGGGTGGGTCAGGGGGTGACATTCTGATTTTCTTGCCCGGTGAGCGCGAAATCCGTGAAGCCGCCGACCACTTGCGCAAACACCTGTCGCACAACACTTGGACGCGCAACGCCGAAGTCCTGCCCCTCTTTGCCCGCTTGTCGCAAGCTGAGCAAGATCGTATTTTTGATGGCCATACCGGACGGCGCATCGTGTTGGCCACCAACGTGGCCGAAACCTCGCTCACGGTGCCCGGCATCCGTTATGTCATTGATGCTGGGACCGCCCGCGTCAAGCGCTACAGCCTGCGCAGCAAGGTCGAGCAATTGATGGTCGAGCCCATCAGCCAAGCCGCCGCCAACCAGCGCGCAGGCCGCTGCGGCCGTGTGGCTGACGGCATTTGCATTCGCCTGTACGACGAAAAAGACTTTGCAGGCCGACCGCGCTTTACCGACCCCGAAATTTTGCGCTCCTCACTGGCCGGTGTGATCTTGCGGATGAAGAGCCTGCGCCTGGGCGTAGTGGAAGAATTTCCGTTCATCGAAGAACCGTCGCGTCGCGCCATCACCGATGGCTATCAACTGCTGGCGGAGTTGGGCGCGGTGGACAACGACAACGAACTGACGCCCATCGGCCAAGAACTCGCCCGTCTTCCACTGGACCCGCGCGTGGGCCGCATGATTCTGGAAGCCCGTCACCGCAACGCCCTGCAAGAAGTGCTCATCATCGCCAGCGCCATGAGCGTGCAAGACGTGCGCGACCGCCCCATGGAAGCGCAAGCCCAAGCCGACCAACAACACGCCAAGTTTGACGACGACAAGAGCGAATTCAGCGGTTACCTCAAACTTTGGAAATGGGTACATGAAGCCCGTGGTGGCCCTTCGGCTCATGGACACCCCGTCAAGCCAGGTGTGACAACGCATGCTCCCGCATCTCAGCACAAACTCAGCAACCGGCAGTACGAGCAACTGTTGCGGCAAAACTTTGTCAATGTGCGCCGCGTGCGTGAGTGGCGTGACACGCACACCCAACTGCTCACGGTGGTGACCGAGCACCGTTGGCAACTCAATGACAAACCCGCCAGCTACGAACAACTGCACCAGTCCATGCTCTCGGGCCTGTTGGGCAACGTGGGCTACAAGCTCGAAGACGACGACGCCTATCTGGGCGCTCGTGGCATCAAGTTCCACAAACATCCTGGTGCGCACCTGAGCAAAAAGCCGGGCCGCTGGATTGTGGTGGCCGAACTGGTGGAAACCACAAGGCTGTTTGGCCGGGGCATTGCTGCCATCGAGCCGCAGTGGCTGGAGCAAGTCGGCGCGCATTTGCTGCGCAAACAATTGCTCGACCCGCATTGGGAGAAGAAGTCCGCCGAAGTGGTAGCCTTGGAACGCGCCACTTTGTATGGCCTGGTGGTCTACAACGGCCGCCGCACAGCCTATGGCCGCATTGACCCGCATGGGGCGCGAGACATCTTCATCCGTGAGGCTCTGGTGGGCAACCAGTGGGAGACCAAGTTGCCCTTTTTGGCCGCCAATCACAAAATGATCGCCAAGGTCGAGGAGCTTGAACACAAGTCGCGCAGGCAAGATGTGCTGGTGGACGACGAGTTGATCTACGCTTTTTACGACCAGCAGATTCCGCCCGAAGTCTGCAGCGGCCGCCTTTTGGAAGACTGGTACCGCACTGAGAGCGCTAAACAGCCGCGCTTGCTCATGCTCACGCGTGAAGAGCTCATGCGCCACGAAGCTGCTGGCATCACCACACAGGCCTTTCCCAAACACATCCGACTCGGTGGCACCGACTGCCAGGCGAGCTACTTGCACGAGCCCGGCGACGCCCGCGATGGCGTAACTGTGACCGTGCCGCTGTTTGTGCTGAACCAAGTGAGCGAAGACCGTTGCGAATGGCTGGTGCCCGGTTTGCTCAAAGACAAAATACAAGCTCTGCTCAAAAGCCTGCCACAACGCCCACGCAGCCGCTTTGTGCCGCTGCCCGAATCGGCCGCACGTCTGGCCGCTGAGTTTTCGGTGCCCGCGTTGTTTGGCAACGGCTCGCTGACCGATGTGCTGCTTAAAAAAGCCCGCGATGAAACCAGCTTGGACATCAAGCGCACCGACTTCAAGCACGAGATGCTCAGCCCGCATTTGTTCATGAATCTGTGCGTGGTCGATGAGCATGGCCGCCAAATGGGTATGGGACGCAACCTCGGCGCCCTCAAAGGCGAGCTGGGCGCCAGAGCGCGTGGCGCGTTTCAGGCCCTGGCGCAATTGAAAGTGGCTTCATCACCGCAAAAAGATGGACACCCAATCAACTCTAGTGTGACAAAAGAGGATGGCACACTCGCCTCCGCGATCCAAATAAAATCGGGCTCTGACCCCAATTCCTCCAATTCCTCTCGCACGCAAAGTGCCAAGGCCCCCGTCACCCCCCAGCGCTACACCGCCTGGACCTTCGGCGAACTGCCCGAACTGATGGAAATCAGCAAAGGCGGTCAGACTCTGATCGGTTTTCCTGCGCTGGTAGACATGGGCGACGCGGTCACCATCGAAGTGTTTGACGAACCCGATGTGGCCGCCATCAAAAACCGTGCGGGCCTGAGACGCCTGTTTGCGCTGCAGATCAAAGACGCGCTCAAGTACCTTGAGAAAAACATCCCCGACCTGCAAAAAATGGCCGTGGCCTACATGCAAGTCGGTCGGTCGGTTGACGGGTCAGGTGGTGGCACCGCCGACGAGCTCAAAGCCCAGATCATCGACGTGGCGCTGGACCGCGCCTTCTTGCTCGACCCGTTGCCCAACGACGAGATCACATTCAAGCGCCGCACCGAAGAAGGCCGGGGTCGCCTGACGCTGATTGCCAACGAAGTGGCCCGGCTGGCGGGCACCATCTTGCTGGAGTTTGGCGCGGCCACCCGCAAGATCAAGGACACCAAAAACGCCCCTGACGCCACCGCAGACTGCACCCAACAACTGCAACGCCTCATGCCCAAAAACTTCATGGCCGCCACCCCTTGGCCGCAGCTGCAGCACTATGCCCGCTACCTGAAAGCCATTCCCCTGCGGCTGGACAAATACCGCGCCGACCCCGCACGCGACGCCTTGCGCTTGAACGAACTCAAGCCGCAAGAGCAGCGCTACTGGCGCCTGGTATCCGATCGCAAAGGCGCCCAAGACGCCCGCATGCTGGAGTTCCGCTGGCTACTGGAAGAGCTGCGCGTGAGCTTCTTCGCGCAAGAACTGCGCACGCCGCAGCCGGTGAGCATCAAGCGGCTTGATAAGGCGTGGGGGCAGTTGAATCACTGAGGTCGTGATCAGTCTCTCTGACGGTCAGCCGCCTTGGTGACAAGTTTGCAAGGTCCACAGACCCAGAATGAGCTGTATCGGTCCTGCGCGTGTGTGGCCACTTTTTTTGATTGTTTGTGATGCTGTCTGCCTCTTTTCGTCGTTTGGCTTGGTCTAATTTGTTGGCCCAATCGGCAGAACAGCTCAGTTTGGCGGCGGTGCCGATTGTTGCGGTGCTTTTGTTACAGGCAGGGCCAGGTGAGATCGGTTTTGTGGCCTCCATCCAGTCTTTGCCCTTTTTGCTGCTGTCCATGCCTTTGGGCTTGTTGGCCGACCGGACTTCGCGCAAGCATTTGATGATCTTGGCCGAATCGCTGCGGGCTTTGGCCTTGTTGCTCTTGTTCATTTTGATTGTGACGGGGCATGTCAGTATCATGGCTTTGGCGGTGATCGGGTTCATGGCGGCGGTGGGCACAGTGGCCTTCAGTGTGGCGGCCCCTTCACTCGTGCCAGCCTTGGTTCCGGTGGAGGGCTTGGCCCGCGCTAACGGGCGCTTGGAGTTGGCTCGCAGTTCGGCGTTTGCCGCCGGGCCGGCATTGGCGGGGGCCTTGATTGCGTGGACCGGGGCTTCGGCGGCGTTCGTGTTGTCGGGAATGTTGTCGGTGGCGGCGGTGTTTTTTTTGCGCGGTATTTTGGAGCCTGAGCGAGCCCCTTTACCGCCGCGTCACCCTGTGTTGGAACTGAAAGACGGTGCGCAGTGGGTTTGGCAAAGTGATTTTTTGCGGCCCATCATGTTCACATCCATCGCCTGGAATATTGCATGGTTCATGCTGCAGGTGGTCTATGTGCCCTATGCGATCCATGATTTGGGGCTGGACGCAAGTGGGGTTGGCGTGACCCTGGCGTGCTACGGCGTAGGCATGATCTTGGGTGCTTTGCTGGCGCCGCGTGTCGTGGCGGTTTTGCCGTTTGGACGGGCGATTTTGCTGGGACCTTATTTCTCGGTGCTGGCGGCGCTGACCATGGCCTTGTCTTTGTATTGGCCGTCGGGCTGGATGGCGGCTTTGTCGTATTTCTTTTTCGGGGTGGGACCTATCATCTGGACCATCACCTCCACCACGCTGCGTCAGACAGTGACGCCGCGTTCAATGATCGGTCGGGTGACGTCCATCAACATCATGGTCAGCTCGGGTGGGCGTCCTTTGGGCGCGGCATTGGGCGGATTGGTGGGGGTTCATTTCCCCGTGTCTGTGAGTTTGTGGTTGGTGGTGTTGGGTTTTGGTGTGCAGGGAATCATCATCACCCTGTCCAAGGTGCGCACCTTGAAGCGCTTGCCTGAACCTTTACCCGATTAGCCTTTGTCCGATTAAGATTTCCCCGATTAAGTTTTCCCGATTCATAAGGAATGATATGAACTCAGTTGAATTTGAAGCCTTACTCAAGCGCTTTTCTGCCGCCGCCGAACGCGGCGATGGTCCGGCCTTTGCCGAATGTTTCACGCTGGACGGCGTGTACCACGACTACATCTATGGCGACCACACGGGTCGCGCTGACATTGCCCACATGATGAAAGACTTGTTCCACCGCGACGCGGGGCCAGACTACCGTTGGGAAATGTTCGATCCGGTTTGCAACGGCCACATCGCTTACGCCCGGTCCTTGTCGAGCTTCACCTCCAAGGTGCCTGACTTTGCGGGCAAGCAGGTGGTGATCGACGGCATCAGCCGTTTTGAATTGCGGGACGGTTTGATCTGCGATTACAGCGAGTCGGTCAACGGCGGTGTGGCCATGGTGCAATTGGGCGTAGCCGCACCCCGCCTTGAAAAAGTGCTGCAACGCTGGAGCCGTCAACTGCTGGAGCAGCCTACAACGAAGGCCTTTATGGCCCGCAGCAAGTCAGTGGTTTGAATTGATTATTTGAGCGACAGCATGGGGATGTCTTTGGCGGTGGCCAGCTTGTCGAGTTGTTGACGGGTTTGGCTGGCCAAAAAGCTTTCTATGGCTTGGTGCGTGCTGGGCTTGAACATGTCTTTGTAGGAATGGCTCAAGGGAACGCCTGCGGCTTCGCACAGGCTGGCGGCAAAGTGCGGCTCTAGCGCTGCCACGGCCACGCGACCATTCTTGCAGGCATACACGCGGTAACCCGCGTGGGCACCGCCCACAGAACCTTTGGGCACCGTCATGCCCATGCGACGCGGCATGGCGAGCCAGGCGGCGGCTTCGGACAAAGCGACTTCGTGTCGGCTGCCTTTTCCGGTGGTCTTGAGTGAGAGCACCGCTTTGAGTGTGGCTTCGCTGGCCATGAGTGCGCCGCCCATGTCGGCAAACAGACTGGGCGGCAGGTCCAAGCCATTGACGAGACCGACCTCGGCTTGGTAAGTCAAATCGTGGCCCGGTATTTCGGCCAGTGGACCGGGGGCGCCCACAATTTCAATGAGGCTGATTGCCGGGTATTGCTTACGAAGGGTCTTCCAGCTCAGGCCCAGTTTGGTCAAGGCTGAGGGGCGAAATGAGGTCAGCAATACATCGGTGTCTGCCAGTAGCGTGTGCATGGCAGCTTGGCCTGCAGCGCTCTTGAGGTCCAGTGTTTTGCCTTTGACGCCTTTGTGGAACAAGGCATAGGCCTCTGACGAAGCGTTGGACATCGGGTCACCTGCTGGCGGGTTGATTTTGGTGCACGAAGCACCCATTTGCGCCAAGCGCATGATGGCCGCAGGGCCGGGCAGGTTCAGGGCCAGGGTGACAACGCGCACGCCGCGCAGGGGTTTTATAGAGGACATGAAGGGCCTTAGTGAATCAAGGCTTCTATTATGAGCAAGGCCGCATGCGCGGCCTTGTCATGTGGGTGCCTATGCAGCTGCAGCGTTAAATTAGTCGCCAAAATTCATCGGCAAACCCACATAGTTTTCGGCCATGGTGCGCGAGCCGGCCTCGCTGTTGACGAGATAGTCGAGCTCGGCGTCCTGAAATTTTTGGCCGATCTCGCCGTTTTCGGGAAAGTGGTGCATCAGGCTGGTGAACCACCAGCTGAACCGTTCGGCGCGCCAGATGCGTCGAAGGCAGCGTTCGGAGTAGTTGTCGATGCCCGCTTCGGACTTGTTTTGGTAAAACTCGATGAGGGCGCTGGACAGGTACTTCACGTCAGTGGCGGCCAGGTTCAGGCCCTTGGCGCCTGTTGGGGGCACGATGTGCGCCGCATCACCGGCCAGGAACATGCTGCCAAAGCGCATGGGCTCGGTCACAAAGCTGCGCAGCGGGGCGATGCTTTTTTCGATGCTGGGGCCAGTCACCAATTGGGCGCGGGCTTCGGGGTCAAGGCGGTTACGCAACTCGGCCCAGAAGGCATCGTCAGACCATTGCTCAACTTTGTCGGTCAATGGCACTTGCAGGTAGTAGCGGCTGCGGGTTTTGCTGCGCTGAGAGCACAGCGCAAAGCCGCGTGTGCTGTTCGCGTAAATGAGTTCGTGGTGTACAGGCGGGGTATCGGAAAGCACGCCCAGCCAGCCGAAGGGGTAGGCCTTTTCGTACTCGCGGATCTTGTCTTTGGGGGCGCTGGCGCGGCAAACACCATGAAAGCCGTCGCAGCCTGAGATGAAGTCGCATTCGATGGTGTGGGTAACGCCATCTTTGTCGTACGTCACGCTGGGCTTGGCGCTTTCAAAGTCGTGCACTTGCACACTGCCTGCTTCGTAAACCGTGGGCAAGCCTGCCGCTTGGCGGGCGTCCATCAGGTCGCGGGTGACTTCGGTTTGGCCGTAAACGATGACTTTCTTTCCATCGGTGAGTTGGGTCATATCAATGCGGTGACGTGCGCCCTTGAAAAGCAGGTCAAAACCACCATGCACCAAACCTTCGGCATGCATGCGCTGGCTCACACCGGCTTCGTCCAGCAGGTCCATGGTGACTTGCTCCAGCACGCCCGCCCGGATGCGCGAAAGTACGTAGTCGCCGGTCTGTCGCTCCACGATGATGGCGTCAATGCCGGCTTTAAAGAGCAACTGCCCTAGCAGCAGGCCCGAGGGGCCTGCGCCAATGATGGCAACTTGAGTGCGGGTGACTTGGGTCATGGAAACGCTCCGGATAGAGGGCTGAAAACGCAAGCTTAGGCAAGAAGATGGGTTTTGGTGCCCTGCACATTCGTGTTTGTGCGAATGGCGATACTTTTGTGCGATGATCGTGCAAATTAACGCGGATCAAGGTCCTTGGATGTTGACCCTTTTCCGGGCTGAAGCCTCGAAATCTGTTTTTTTGAAAAATACCGCAATATGACCATCGCCAAAGCAGATTACGTTGAAAGTCTGGCCAAAGGCCTGTTTGTGCTGGAGGCCTTTGACACCGAACGTCAGCGGCTGAACGCCACGCTGGCAGCGGATCGCACGGGCATTACCCGGGCGGCGGCAAGGCGGCATTTGCTTACACTGGCTGAATTGGGTTACTTGGAAACCGATGGCCGTTATTACTGGTTGTCAGCACGGGTATTGCGATTTGCTGGCAGTTACATGGCCACCTCGCGCCTGCCTCGAACCATACAGCCCACGCTCCATCAGCTGTCGCAGCAAACGGATGCCTCTTTTTCTGCTGTGGTGCTGGACGGCGGCGAAGGTGTCATCGTGGCACGCAGTGCCGGAGTGGCCGAACCGGCGCGGCATCTGGCTTACGGCTTGCATTTGGGGGCACGTTTGCCTGCGCATGCCACGTCGACCGGTCGTGTCTTGTTGGCCAGTTTGTCCAAAACAGATTTTGCGCAATGGATCCAGGGGCGCGAGCTGGCCCGCATCACTTCGCAGACTGAAGTGGGTTTGACGGCTTTTAAAGCCATGATTGCAAAGGTTCGGCAAGATGACTATTGCCTGGCCCGCGAAGCACACGAACTGGGCATTCATGCTTTGGCTGTTCCTTTGCGCAATATGCAGGGCAACACCTTGGCGGCCATCAATGTGGTGGGCACTGCGGGTCAATTGACCGATGCTGCGGTACAGCGCAAATGGCTGCCACTCTTGCTTGATGCGGCGAGGGCTTTGCGGCCCTTGCTTTAAACGCCCAGGTGCTGCGCCAGGACACCGGGGTTCTGACGCAAATGATCCGAACTGCCTTGATAAGCCACTTCACCTTTGACCAAAATCACGTTGCGGTCGGTAATTTGAGTGACGTGCCGCCAATTTTTGTCCACAATGATCGCGCTGATGCCACTGTCTTTGATGAGGCTGCAAATCCGCCAGATGTCTCGGGCAATCAAGGGCGCCAGACCTTCGGTGGCTTCGTCCAGGATCAGGACATCGGGGTTGGTCATGAGCGCCCGCCCGATGGTCAGCATTTGCTGCTCGCCACCGGAGAGTTGTTGGCCGCCATGGTTCAGACGTTCTTGCAGGCGTGGAAATGTGTCGAGAACGCGTTCGTATGTCCAGTTGCGCGCAGCCTTGCCACTGGCCGCATCTGTTTTCTCTTTGCCTAAGCGGGCCGCCATCACCAGGTTTTCTTTCACACTCAAATTGCCGAAAATACCGCGACCTTCGGGGACGTAGGCAATGCCCAATTGCGCCGCTTCAAAAATGGGCCGGTTGTTCATCAACTGGCCTTGTATGCGAACTTCGCCTGACCTCGGAGGCACAATGCCCATCAGTGTTTTAAGCAGGGTGCTTTTGCCCATGCCGTTGCGGCCCATCAGGCCGATGGTTTCGCCGCGGGCAACAGAAAAATCAATGCCGCGCAAAATATGGCTTGCACCATAGTAGGTGTGCAGACCCTGGGCTTGAATGATCGGGTACGACATCAGTGTGCCTCGCTCAGTTCGTCGCCCAGATAAGCGGCTTGAACACCCTTGTCGGCGCGAACCTCGGCCGGCCAGCCGCTGGCAATGACTTGTCCATTGACCATCACAGTGAGCCGATCCGACAAGGTGAAAATCGCGTCCATGTCATGCTCGACCAGCATGATGGCATGGTCCTTTTTGAGTCGCAACAAGAGTTGAACCATGCTTTCGGCTTCGGCAGAGCCCATGCCGGCCAATGGTTCATCGAGCAGCAATACGGACGGCTCGGTCGCCAAAGTCATGGCAATTTCAAGTTGCCGTTGTTCGCCATGACTGGCTTCGCCAGCGACATGGTGCCTTCTCTTGTGAAGGCCGGCCAGTTCCATGGCGCGTTCCGCACGTTCGTTCACCTCATGCATGTTGAAAGCCGATCGCCACCATTGCAGGGGATTGAAGGCACTGGGCTGGCTGCGCGATTGCGCGGCCAAACGCACGTTTTCCCACACGCTGAAGGACCGAAAAATATTGGTTTTTTGGTAGCTGCGGCCCAGCCCATGACTGGAGATTTTTTCGGGTGGCCAGCCAGAGATGTCTTGTCCCCGCAAGACGACGGTGCCAGAGGTGGCAGGTAAATCGCCTGACAATAAATTGGTGAGCGTGGATTTGCCAGCGCCATTGGGCCCGATGACCGCGTGAATTTGGCCAAGCCATAAATCCACAGAAACTTGGTTCACGGCGGCCAAGCCACCAAAGCGCTTGGTCAGATCGCGTGCACTGAGTAAGGGGATTTCGCTCCGAGGTGAGGCGGTGTTGCTCATGGCGCGTCTCCATTGCTTTTGAATATCTTGGCCAGCAAGCCCAGAATGCCACGCGGTGCAAACACCACGAGCGCCACAATGAAGAGGCCCATCCACAATTGCCAATGTTTGCCCAGATTGAAGCCCGCAACTTCAGGCAGGTCTTTGAAAACGTGCAGCACATACTCGAATGAGAACGCACCGATGATCGCACCTGCAAAATGACCCATGCCGCCGAGAATCACCATCATGATGGCGTGTGCGCTCATGTGAAAACCCATGAGTTCTGGATTGATGTAACCCGTCTGAGCGCCCCACAAATAACCGGCCAGCCCGGCTAATGCACCGGCCAAGGTGAAGGCGCAGAGTTTGTGCGCGAAGGTGTCAAAGCCCAGTGCCCGCATGCGGTGTTCATTCACGCGAATACCCGCCAGTGCGCGCCCAAAGGGGCTCCACAACAGGCGCCGCAAGAAGATGTAAACAGCCAAAAGACAAGCGATGGTGAAGTAGTAAAAGACGTGCTTATTTTCAAGGTTAAACAGTTTGGCATCGGGTTTGAAGTTGATGTAAATACCGTCCGAGCCGCCCAAGGCCTTGTTGTCAAAAAAGAGATAAAAGACCATCTGCGCAAAGGCCATGGTGACCATGATGAAGTAAATGCCGTGGGTGCGCACCACCAGAAAACCAATCATCAACGCCAACAGTGCAGAGGCCGCGACGGCAAGAGGCAAGGACGTATACAAGCTGATGGGCTCACCTGCCGGTGTGAGAAAAGCCAGCGCATAGCCGGCCACCCCAAAATAAGCCGCATGCCCAAGTGAGACCAAGCCGGTGACGCCTTGCAGCAAATCAAGGCTCATGGCAAAGATGGCCAGAATCATCATGCGGGAGACCATTTGGACGTAAAAATCAGTGCCCACAAATGGGAACAACAACAGGGCTAAAAAGCACAAGGCCAGCAACACATTCAGGCTGCGCGGCAGGGTTTCGAGATGGGATTGAGGGGCGCTCATAGGGGCAAGTACTCAGGCTAGTGGTCAGTGCTTAAACAAACCTTCAGGCTTGAACAACAGAACCGCGGCCATCAAAACATACACCAACATGCCCGCTACTTGGGGGAGTAGAACTTTGCCAAATGTATCGACCAGCCCGACCAACAAAGCCGCAACCAGTGCGCCTTTGACAGAGCCAATACCCCCAATCACCACCACCACAAAACACATGATCAGCACTTGGGAGCCCATGTTCGGGTACACGCTGGAAACGGGCGCTGCTACCATGCCTGCCACCGTGGCCAAGCCTACGCCTAGGGCGAACACGACAGCATGAATCAGTTTGATATTCACGCCCAAGGCTTGTGTCATTTCGTGGTTGAACGCACCCGCACGAATCTTCATGCCCAGCTTGGTTTTGGAGATCAGCAAATACAGTCCCAGTGCCAACACCAGACAAACCGCCGACATGAAGAGTCGGTAGACCGGATAAGACAGGGTGTCAGTAAGGGGTATGGACGCACTCAGCAGGTCAGGAATGGCGACCCCATGCACATCGTCACCCCAAAGAATCGAACGCATTTCTTCAAAAACATAAATCAGACCAAAAGTCAGCAGCACCTGGTCCAGGTGATCGCGCTGGTAAAAATGTCTGAAGAGCAGCCACTCCAGCAGCAGTCCGAAGAGAACGGACAGGATGGTGCCCACCAAGATGACCAGTGCGAAACTGCCGGTCAGACTGGCCAGTGACCAAGCCAGGTAAGCGCCCAGCATGTAAAAACTGCCATGGGCCAAATTAACCACACCCATGATGCCGAAGATCAAAGTCAGACCCGCCGCCAGCATGAACAACAACAATCCATATTGCATGCTGTTGAGCAGTTGAATTAAAAAATTAACGATGTCCATGCTGAAATTTCAAAGAGCCCCCAAACGTCGGAATGAAAAAAGGCGGAGCTTGTCCGCCTTTTAATGTCCCGAAAATAACCAGCATCAGCCCATGCGGCATCCTGTGCCCGGATCGGCCAAGGCTTTTGCGGCCACACCAATGACTTTGTTTTCGCCATTTTCGGCGACACGCAAATAGATGTCTTGCACGGGGTTATGGGAAGGACTCATTGTCCATTTGCCGCGTGGGCTGTCGATCACGGCCGACTCCATGGCTTTAAAGAGCGCAGGTTTGGCATTCACGTCGCCGTTGACGGCTTTCAGGCCTTGCGCTAATAACAGACCGGTGTCGTAACCTTGAACGGCATACACGTCGGGTTGTGCGCGGAAGGTTTTGGCGTAGGCCAAACGGAAGGCCTTGTTGCGGGGAGTGTCCAAAGAGTCGCTGTAATGCAAGGTGGTCATCACGCCCTCTGCGGCAGGACCGGCCGCTTCGAGCACACCTTCGGTGAGGAAACCGGATCCATAAAGTGCGATCTTGCCCTTCAGGCCTGCAGCTGCAAAATCCTTCATGAATTTGGCACCCGAAGGCCCAGCAAAGAAGCAGGCGACTGCGTCCGGTTTGAGGGCCGCGATCTCGGTCAGCAAAGCCTGAAACTCAACGTTAGGGAAGGGCAGTCCCAACTCCTTGACAATGGTGCCGCCGGCCTTGGTGTAGCTTTCTTTGAAGCCTTCAAAGGCTTCGTCGCCTGCGGCGTACTTCCAGGTGATCCAGACCGCTTTTTTGTGACCCCGTTTGACCATGGCCTCTCCCAAAGCCAGCGTCGGCTGGCTGTTGGAGAAACTGGTACGGAATACGTTAGGTGCGCACAAAGCGCGTGTGGCGGCATGGATGCCAGCGTTGGGAATCAGGGTCAGTACACCGGAATCCCTAGCGACTTTTTGGATGCCCATTTGAACACCCGAGTGGACAGTGCCGATCAGCACATCGACTTTATCGCGCTGCACCAGTTTATTGGCATTTTCAATGCCTTTGGAGGGGTCGGATTCGTCATCGACTTTGAACCATTCAATTTCCCGTCCCCCCAATTTGCCGCCTTGCTCATTGATGGCCAAGCGCACGCCGTTTTCAATGGCCACGCCCAAGGGCGCGAAGGCGCCGGAGTAGGGCAGCATGAGGCCGACGCGGATTTTGCCGGTTTGCGCCAAAGCCCATTCAGGAACGGCAAGACCTGTGGCCGTGACACCTGCCAAGGCACCTTTGAGAACTGCGCGGCGTGAAGAGGGTAATGGTTTCATGATGAGGCTCCTGGTGTTGCATGCATTATGTTGCATCTTCCGGTGAGAATTGGCTAGGGTTATCACTGATGGAGTGGCATAAAGTGAAGGCACATTTTTTCATGATGATGAAATTGAACTGGCTCGATAATCTGCAAGCGCATTTAAATCTTTGGGGGAGATGATCTTGAAAAAATTGCATTGGATTTGTTGCATGGTGGTTTTATGGTTAACTGCGTGCGGTGGTGGCAGCGGTTCGGACCTCAGTCCCGTCACGCCAGTCACGCCTGTGGTACCCGTGGCAGGCTTTACTTTATCGAGCCCTGCTTCAGCGGAGAATGGGACACTTCCAGTCGAATACACCTGTGACGGCTTCAGCGCGTCCCCTGCCTTGTCCTGGCGCAATGCCCCCGCCGGTACGCAGGAGTTTGCACTGGTGATGAGTACCATTCCCAGCGCCGGAGTCGTCAAATTCAACTGGGTGCTTTATAAAATCCCTTCATCCGTGAGCGATTTAGCGAAAGACAATTACGCGGTAGGCTCGCCAGGCGTGGGCAGTGACGGCCCCTTGCTGGGTTATCAAGCGCCTTGCTCTCAAGGGCCTGGGGCCAAAACTTACACTTTCACGCTGTATGCCTTGTCCAAACCCATAGGGCTTTCAGGCAGCAGCATCGGTGGTACGGAAGTGCTGAGCGCGATCAGTGCCTCCACGCTGTCACAAGCTTCTTTGAACGTCAGCTACACCCGCACTGCGCCCAGTTCTGCGGCGGCCAATTGCACCTATGTCCGAAATTCTGTTACGGGGTCAACGACGGGTACGCCGGCCATCAGTTGCGATGCCAGTTTTGCCTACATAGCTTCCAGCGCTTTGCCTTCGCACAGCATGATGAGCGGCATCACTGCAACCAATTTGCAAGTGCCGATTGCCCAAAATTTTTGGGGGAACAATGCCTGGCGCATACCTTTGAATCCCGTTGTTGCCAGCACGACCACTTCAGCGGTAGACGGGCCCATTGGCGTGGCCATCAATGGCGTGCCTATTTTCAATCCTTGTAAACAAGGTGGTTGCCAGAATGGTGACACCAAAGTATTGGGTGAGTTGGACTCTTGCAATGGTCATGCGGGTCGTGCGGACGATTACCACTACCATGCTGCACCCGTTTGCATGATGGCCGGCAAAGCCAGCAATTATTGGGATACCCATCCTGTGGGTTGGGCACTGGATGGCTTTGCCATCATGGGCTACAACAACCCAGACGGCACAATAGCCACGCGCGATGCGGTTTGTGGCGGCAACACGGTCTCAACACCCAATGCACCTGCCGGCTACAGCTACCATGTGACTGACAAATCCCCTTATGTGCTTTCTTGTTTCATGGGTACCCCAAGTCCTGATTTGGCAGGGCAGGGGGCCAAGTACTCGCCCATTCGGCAGCCCCCTGTTACGCCATTTGCCGTATCTGGCTTGTCCTTGACTGGCACTGTGGATGGTATGCAAACCCTGCAGTTCACCTCCAGTCAAAGTTTTACGACCACCGCAACCGGTTCGGACAGTGTGGTCAATAAAGCAGGGTCCTATCAAATTCGCTACTCGCCCTTGAGTGGTGTGGATCTGGTGGCCGCCTTGGCCTTGAATGCCAACAAAGGCAAATCAAGTTGCTGGCGTTTTGAATTCCTCACGACTGCGGGTGCAAGCTCACAGTCTGCTCAGATTTACTGCCGATGAGACGTTTAACAGCGTTGGTGTGTGTGCTTTGGGTATTTGCAGTGGCAAGTCTTCAGGCTCATGAATTGCACGAGCACAAATTGCAATTGGTGCTTCGGGATGATCGTCATTTATCACTCAGCTTATGGCTAGACCTACCCCATGCGATGAGGAAAACCCTAGAGCCAAGCTCGAGCAGTGCGTCTTTTGAAATGAAGTATTCGGCGATGCCCTTGTCATTATTTGAAAAAGCCTGGGGACAGTGCATCAGTCTGTGGCTTGAACAATGGCAGCTCAAAAATTCTGTAGGCATTGCTCTTTCTTCACCCGTTTGGCGTTGGCCTGATGGGGCCACTTTGCAAAATCAAATTAAATTGCAAATGATGGCCAACTTGACCGGCACCGCCCATGCTCACACGGCATTGACTGTCGTTGCAGGTGAGGTCGTCTCAAGTGCAAGTTTGCGGTCTGCAAGCTTACAAATGCCCCCCAGCTGGCAACCTCTGATGGTGGTTCATTACAAGCCTTCGCAACAGTGGAATCCGTCTTCTGAAAAAACCGTGGTTTTGAAATTCTGAAATGAAGACGTCTCCTGAACTCGCCAAAGATCTTTCTGCACTCTTTCAAGCGCATGCGGGTGTGACATTTCCAATGTGTGCCTTGGCGGTTTTGCATCAAGGCCGGGTTGTCGTGCATCAGGCTTGGGGTCAATGCGAGAGCCTGACCGCTTCAACGGAGACTTTGTTTGACATTGCGTCCCTGACCAAATTGTTCACTACGACGGCCTTTCTGGCCCATGTCAGTCGTGGCCATATCGGACTGGACGATTCTTTGGTGTCTGTTTTGCCAGGGTTTGGTCTGAGTGGTGCTCGGGCCATTGAAGGAGGGCAGGATCCCCATAGCTTGCAAAGATTGGCGTTGGACGTTTCTTTGCAGGGCCAAACCGCAGACCCTTCGTGCGTGACCTTTCGTCATTTGCTCACCCACACGTCTGGACTGCCTGCATGGCGAGATGTTTATGCTGTTGCTGGCCCCATACCCATGTCACCGCATTTGCAACTGCCCTTGGAGGGTCAGGTCCGTTGGGCAAAGGCGTTGCCGGTTCTGTACAACTATCCCTTTATCGACTTTCCGGGCCATCGCGTGGTTTACAGCGACATCGGATTGATGTTGCTTGGGCAAGCTTTGGAAGTGATATCGGGTGCCGCTTTGGATCAGGTCATACAAACACAGGTTTTGGACCCCTTGGGCTTAAGTCACACGCAGTTCAATCCGGTTCAAAAAGGATGGGCGAGATTGGATCAAACTGCCCCAACCGAGTTGGACATGCGTTGGCGACAGCGCCGTGTGTGGGGGGAGGTTCACGACGAAAATGCCTGCGCCTTGGGTGGTGTGGCAGGTCATGCCGGTCTTTTTTCGACCGCCATGGATGTGGCTTTGTTTGGTCAAGCCTGGCTAAGCCAACCTCAAACAATGGGTGTTGATGCAATGCTAGCGGCATTGGCCACATCGGAGTTGGCCTTCACGGACGATGTACGTCGGGGTTTGGGTTTTGTGATCAAGTCAGAACACAATGCTTCTGCCGGGGATCATTTCAGCCCTCAAAGCTTCGGTCATACAGGTTTCACGGGGACGACGCTGTGGGTTGATCCTGATCGTCAATGCGTGGTCGCTAGTTTGACCAACGGCGTCTATGCGGGTCGTACTCAACATGCACCACATGCTTTCAGAAGGAGCCTGCATGACCTGTTGGCACATTTTCTGAATTAAGTTGAAGTAACAATAAAATGATACAAATAGTTTCAATTTACTATTTTTAGCACTTGTTTTGTTATTGTTGTTTTGAATATGATTACGTTGTTAAATTCAAAAGTACCCGTGTTTGAGTTGTGAGAATCCTTCAGGAAACAACGCCGATACATAGAGTTTGCAAGAAGACATTCAATTCATCAACAGGAGTTCAAATCATGAACCAAGCCATGTCAGAAGCCTCTTCGGTACCCAAAGTCCACTTTCTTTACGAGCAAAAGCTAGAGCGCGAAAAGATCCAAGCTTTTGCCATTGCGCAAAACGCCTTGGTCACTGCTTTGCATCGCGTCCGTGCCAATGATGGCAATTTGCTTCGCGCCATGGCCAACACCCGCCGTGCATTGGATGCGATTCAGGACATGCGTCAATTGATCAATTGAAGCTTGTGTTTGACCGAAAATACCATTGAAACCATCATCATTTCATTCCTGTCAGGATTAACGCTTGTGTGCGGTTGGGCTCGCACATTTGTGGCTATATAGAATTGACTTCTGTTCAGGGCAGATTCAGCAGGCACGGGCCTTGTAAATCAGTACCTTCAGTGATCGATCGATGGAGACATCTCCAAATGCCCTCGGGTTCGGAAGTCTTTGGACAAAGTCCAGTTCGCTCGCTAATTCTTTCATTTGGTCTTGCAAGAAGGCCGCGCCCAATTCAGGCGCATTCAAACACAACAGTGCGTTTCCTCCTGGCATCAGCAAATCAGGCAGTCTTCTCATCAGCTTGGCATAGTCTTTTGTTGCGATGAAGCTGCCTTTTTGGAAACTGGGCGGGTCCACGATGATCAGGTCATAGGGACCACTCCGACTGATCTTGCCCCAGGTTTTAAAAATATCATGGACCAGGAAACTGGCGCCGTGCGTCAGCCCATTGATTTGATGGTTTTGTTGTCCAATCGTCATCGCGCCTTGGCTCATATCGACGTTGACCACCTGTTGAGCACCTGCCTGCAAGGCGACCACTGAAAAAGCACAGGTGTATGCAAAAAGATTAAGAATTTTCAATTTCGGATTGACTTTTGCTTTTTCGCGGACCCATTGGCGGCCTTCGGCCATGTCCAGGAACAGGCCATGGTTCTGTCCCTTGAGAACGTGCACCCGAAAGCGGGTACCTTGTTCGGTCACGACATGTGGCTCTGGGACATGACCTGTCATCAGTTGCGTGTCAGGCTCTCCATCATGACGGCTTTGAAAGACCCAGTTAAGGGGGGCATTGGGCGCAATGTGTGCCCATCTTTGTGTCAGTGCTGTTTGTACAGTTTCTAACTCTTCTTTTGTGACGGGCTTGAAACTGGTCAAGACCAGTACCGGTGGAAATGCGTCCAAGACCCAGTGCTCGCACCCAGGGTATAGACCTCCGCGGCCATGAAAAATGCGTTCAGCATCAATGGGCATCGCCATCGTGCCAATGGCGTTCAGCAAAGCTTGCATGCAGGTGGGATGGCTTGGTAGGTGAGAAATTGGTCTGCCCGGAGGGGCTCGAACCCCCGACCTGTTGCTTAGAAGGCAACTGCTCTATCCAGTTGAGCTACGGGCAGATAGTTGAAAGGATACCAAGAAAAAAAGCCCACAAGTGGGCTTTTTTAATGGGTGGTCGGAGCGGCGGGATTCGAACTCGCGACCCTCTGCTCCCAAAGCAGATGCGCTACCAGGCTGCGCTACGCTCCGACAAGCATCTATTGTAACGCGTGATGAGACAGATCCTGAGTCACGCGTTATTTTTTCTGTCGGACCCCTCGTTAACTGCCTCGTGTGACAGGCATTTCGACGTTGCCTGGCATGAGCAAGTGTTTGGCCAGTTCCAATTTGGCCAATGAGTTGCGGTGGACTTCATCGGGGCCATCGGCCAGCCGCAAAGTGCGTTGATGCGCATAGGCATATGCCAGCGGAAAGTCTTGTGACACGCCACCACCGCCATGCGCCTGAATGGCCCAGTCGATGATTTGGCAAGCCATGTTGGGCGCAACGATTTTGATCATTGCGATTTCCGCTTTGGCGACTTTGTTGCCAACGGTGTCCATCATGTTCGCTGCTTTGAGTGTGAGTAAACGTGCTTGTTCGATCATGCAACGTGCATCAGCCACGCGCTCTTGCCAAACGGTTTGTTTTGCAACTTCGCGGCCAAATGCAACTCGGGTGTTCAGGCGTTTGCACATCAATTCAAGTGCACGTTCGGCAATGCCGATGCTGCGCATGCAGTGGTGGATACGACCAGGGCCAAGGCGTCCTTGGGCGATTTCAAATCCTCGGCCTTCTCCGAGTAACAAGTTGCCGGCGGGTACGCGAACGTTTTCCAGCAAGACTTCCATGTGACCATGGGGAGCGTCGTCATAGCCAAAGACGCTCAAAGCACGCAGCACGGTGATGCCTTTGGTATTGGCTGGAACCACGATCATGGATTGTTGTTCATGGCGTCCAGCCTCGGGGTTGGTTTTTCCCATGACGATGTAGACGGCGCAACGCGGGTCACCTGCGCCGGACGACCACCATTTGCGACCGTTGATGACGTATTCGTCGCCTTCGCGTCGAATTTCGCACTGGATGTTGGTCGCATCTGAAGAAGCCACTTCAGGTTCGGTCATCAAGAAGGCAGAGCGGATCTCGCCTCTGAGTAAAGGTTCGAGCCATTCGTCTTTAATGGACTCACTGGCGTATCGCTCCAGTGTTTCCATGTTGCCCGTGTCTGGCGCTGAACAGTTGAAGATTTCAGCGGCAAAGGGGACGCGGCCCATGATTTCGCACATGGGAGCGTATTCCAAGTTCGACATACCTTGTGGTGCCCGTGATGATTTGGGTAGAAACAAATTCCACAAGCCTGCAGCCAAGGCCTTGGGTTTCAGTTCTTCAACAATTTGAGTGGGCACCCATGCATTGCCTTTGGCACGATTTTCTGCAATTTCAGCAAAGAAACGCGCTTCATTGGGGTAGATGTGCTCATTCATGAAAGCCAGTAAACGGGCCTCCATCTCTTTGACTTTGGGGGTGTATTCGAAGTTCATGGCGTTTCTCTGGTTGTGTAAGGGATAGTGATGAAAAAAGTCAGGCTTTGCTGGCAAATTGCCAAGCCAATTCGGCCATGGGTCGAGCGCCAGCGCCAGAGGCTCGGGCTTGGTCACTCGAGGCTGTACCGTCTTCCACGCGTTTGGCGATGCCTTGCAAAATGGCCGCAATGCGGAACATGTTGTAGGCAAGGTAGAAGTTCCAGTCTTTGGCCAAAATTTCTGGCGTGGTAAAACCCGTGCGCTCGCAATAAAGGCGAATGTATTCAGCCTCTTCGGGTATACCGAGCAACTTGTGATCCAGACCGCCAATGCCTCTGAATGTCCCAGGTGAGATGTGCCAAGTCATACAGTGGTAGCTGAAGTCGGCCAAAGGATGGCCGAGTGTGGACAGTTCCCAATCGAGTACCGCAATCACGCGGGGTTCCGTGGCGTGGAACATGAGGTTGTCCAATCGATAGTCGCCATGGACAACGCCCACCAAACGGGTGTCTTTGGCGCTTGCGGGAATGTGTTCAGGCAACCACGCCATCAGCTTGTCCATCTCAGGGATGGGCTGGGTGACTGAGGCCACATACTGCTTGCTCCATCGGCCAATTTGGCGCTCGATGTAATTACCCGGCTTGCCGAAAGTCGACAGTCCTTGTGCTTCTGTACTGACAGAGTGCAATGCGGCAATGACGCGGTTCATCTCGTCATAAATCTCGCCTCGCTGCGTGGTGGTCATGCCTGGCAGTGACTGGTCCCACAAAACCCGGCCTTCCATGTACTGCATGACATAGAAGGCACGGCCGATGATGGACTCGTCTTCACACAGCACATGCATTAGAGGAACAGGCACACCCGTGCCAGCCAAACCTTTCATCACTGTGAACTCGCGTTCAATGGCATGGGCGGAGGGCAGTAACTTGGCGACCGGTCCAGGTTTGGCCCGCATCACATAGTTTTTGCTGGGTGTGAGGAGTTTGTAGGTGGGGTTGGATTGGCCGCCTTTGAACAATTCGACAGTCAAAGGCCCCGCAAAGTCGGGCAAGTTTTGGCTTAACCAAGCCTGCAAATCGGGCACATCAAAGACATGCTGCCCAGAGACTGGGCGGGTGCCCACGAAATGATCAAATTGGCTCATGGGTGGGCACCGCCGTGAAAAGAGGAGTAGGGGACTAGTGGTCGGCGTCCACAATTTTCAACAAAGCTGCGCGGTCCAAAATCAGCAAACCACCGGGTTCGATTTTGATCACCTGTTCGCGCTCCATTTGTTTGAGTTCTTGGTTGACACGCTGACGCGATGCGCCCAGTAGTTGCGCCAATTCTTCTTGCGCCAGTTGCAGACTGATGCGAATTGCTTTTGCATCTGACAGACTGGGCACACCGTAGCTGCGCAGCAAGTGGTTGAGTTGTTTGGCCAGTCTCGCGCGCAGGGGCAGGGTGTTGAGATCTTCCACCAAGCCGTAAAGCTGGCGAATACGACGCGCATGGAGTCGAAGCATCGCTTCGTAAAACTCGACGTGTTGTGCCAGAATTTTTTTGAAGTCCGCTTTGGCTACATTCAGCGTGGTGGTCTCGCCATGCGCGTAGGCATCGTGCGTGCGCCGATCCCCGTCGAATATCGATACGTCGCCAAACCAAATGCCAGGCTCCACGTAGGTCAGTGTGATCAGCTTGCCCGACACCGAAGTTGAGCTGACTCTGACGGCGCCTTTGACGCAGGCTATCCACTGCTCGGGTGGCTCGCCCCGGGCACAGATCAGTTCGCCGTCTTTGTAACGTTTGACGTAAGCACATCGAAGAATGTCGTGTCTAAGTGAAGGTGAAAGGGTTGAAAACCAGCGACCTTGGTTGATCGCTTCTCTTTCTTCCATTGTCAGAATGGGTTCGTCCATGGTCTGTCTTTTGAGTGACTGTCGAAGTGAAAATTGTCGCCTGGGGGACCAGGCGATTTATTCGAAAGTGGGTTTTTGTTTATTCAAAAAAGTGCCAATGCCAATGGCTGCATTGGGATGGTGCAGGTTCTTGACAAAATGGTCACGTTCTCGGGCGAGTTGTTGATTGAGGTTGCTGCCATCGGCATCACTTATCAATTCTTTGATGCTGGTCAATGTATTGGGTGC
>Ga0214919_10004024_pt1 | contig 21670 bp, 12 predicted proteins | sample LL1503_MetaG_FD_177994 | JGI IMG/M metagenome (GOLD analysis project Ga0214919, IMG submission 177994) | Freshwater microbial communities from Lake Lanier, Atlanta, Georgia, United States - LL-1503 | ecosystem: Environmental > Aquatic > Freshwater > Lake | place: USA: Georgia | collected... | reverse complement strand
TTTTAAGGAAAGACTCAACACGGTTTTTTCCTGTTTCTTTAGCTCTATACATGGCTTTTTCAGCGCTCAAAAAGAGGTTGGTTGGATTTGGTGGTAAATCAGAGCTTTCGATGTCGCACACGCCAAAACTTGCTGTGATGACAAGGCCTGGGTGCTCTGGCCAAACCACGTTGGCGAGTTGCGTTCGAAATCTTTCTGTTACATCAAATGCTTGGGATATTGTTGTTTGAGGAAGAATGATTGCGAATTCTTCACCGCCCCAGCGGCAGGCAATATCACAGAGGCGGCCACCACTCAAAATATTTGAAAACCTTTCAATCACCATATCGCCAAAGAGGTGTCCGTAGCGGTCATTCGTCGATTTGAAAAAATCGAGATCTCCAAGAACAAGGCTGAGTGGGGTTTTATATCGACCAGCTCCCTCAAATTCTGAATCGAGCCGTTTGTTGAAGTAACTGCGATTCCACAATCCGCTCAAGCCGTCAATTTGTGCCTTTTGTGCCAACATCCGAATGAGATGTTGAGTTTTCAGCGCTGACCTTAATCGCGCTTTCAATTCAACAATATCAAAGGGTTTTGCGATGAAATCAACAGCACCAAGATCGAGACCGCGAACTCGAATTCCGGGGTCGTTGGCAGAACTCACAAAGATCACGCTGATTTCTTGTGTTTCTGGATCTGACTTTAGGCGTGTGATAAATTCAAAGCCATCCATTTTTGGCATGTCGATATCAAGCAATATAACGTCGGGCTTTATTGAATTTGCCATCAGCAATCCATCAACCGAACTTGTAGCCGAATGTAAATTGAATCTTTCGTTCTGTAACCGGACTCTTAAAAGACGATGAATTAATTCAGAATCATCAACTAAAAGTATTTTTGGAAGATTTGTTTCATTCATAGGTTCAAATTTAATCCACCGATACGCGATTACAAAGATTGGTGACTATCAATAATGCTGAAAATATTTTTTCGGTTGGTTGGTTTGTTGTTATGGCGGTTTCTAGGTTGGCGGCTTTTTCGGAAATTTCTGAAAAACCGTATCCACCAGCTCCACCCTTCATTTGGTGCGCCCAAAATTGAAGTCGAAGTAGGTCTCCACGCATAAAAGCTTCGTTGGCAAGACGAACTCTTTGTGGCATTTCATAAACAAATTCTAAAACAAGATCGCGGATCTCGGGATCGTTTGAATATGTGCTCACAAGCCGATTGGAGGGCTGTTTGTTGAGGTTGGGGTCTAGATTGGTTTCCACTTGATCAAATATTGAATTTAAAAAACAAATTACAAGCTTCTTAGTAAATTATTTTTACCCGAGTTGCTATTATCGAACTTTCGATTGGTCTTGGTTCGGACTTTCTCAATTTGGTGTAAATTTATGATTCCACGTCAGGCCCCACGCGAGGGTCAAATTGGCTTTTTGTACTTGCCGCCCATCCGAGTGCAGGGAATTTCGGTTGCTGGTGAGCAAACGTCTGTTTCTATCCCCGAATACGACATTGTTTTTGATATCGGGCTTTGCCCCAGACCTGTCATTTCTTCAAAAATATTGGCTCTTTCGCATACCCATATGGACCACGTGGCCGGTCTGCCCTATTACTTCAGCCAGCGTTTTTTCCAAAAACTGCCAACCGGACGTTGTTATTGCCCAAAACCTATGGCGGATCATCTACAGACGATGATGAGAACTTGGGTTGCTTTGGAACGCCAAGAAACGCCGTATGAAATTATTGGGATGGAACCTGGTGATGAGGTTGAGATCAAACCAAACACATTCCTTCGTGCACACGCTTCGAGTCACACCATACCAAGTCTTGCGTACTCAGTTGTTGAAAAGCGCAAGAAGTTGCGTGAAGAGTTTTCTGACCTCCCACAAGAACGTGTTCGTCAATTGCGTTTGGGTGGTGAAGAAATTTCTCGAATGGTTGAAGTCTCGCTTGTTGCATACACGGGTGATACTGAGCCAGCTCCATTTTTATATCACGCTGACTTTGTAAACGCACGGGTTGTTATTACTGAGTGCACGTTTTTCGATCCTGAACACCAAGACAAAGCAAAAATTGGTAAACATATCCACGTTGAGGACTTGCGTCCCCTTCTTGCGCAATGGAAAGCGGAACATGTGGTGGTTGTGCATGCTTCGCGGCGCACAATGTTGTCCTTCGCTCGCGAGAGATTAAATGATGTTGCTGGAGATAGAGCAGAATCTGTACATATGTTGATGGATTTTCGGGCGAACCGAAAACGGTTGGAACAACAATCGCTTGAATTTGATGTTGAACACCCAACAGAAATTTCAACTTCAGAAAACACAGAAATTGGTTGACTGATCACTTGGTGTCTTCTACCTTGAAGTGCTCGCCTATTCAGGTGAGTTCCTTTATGAAGAAACCAACCCAAACACCAAACGAAACAAAAGCAAAGCTTGACGCGTATCTCCGGAAAAATCATCCAGAGATTTGTCGTCATTGGTTTGACGAGATCGAGCCGGTTGGGGTTGATGGGGGAACTCTAAGTTTGTTGGTTCGAGAACCTGTTCGAAGACAATATTTGCAACGAACCTGTTTGGTTCAATTTACCGAAGCTGCGCAAGCGATCACCGGACGACTTTTAGCGGTTCGATTTGTTGGTGATGAAAATATAGAAACAGTAAAGCAGTTTGGAGATTTTGTTTCTGTGGGTGTTACTCCAGAGTTAGATGAACAGCTTGTTCTTTCGCCGGATTACACGTTTGAAACCTTTGTTGTTGGGCCTGGAAACAGGCTTGCACACGCAGCCGCGGTCGCTGTCAGTGCCAACCTTGGTGGCGCATACAACCCCCTTTTTGTGCATGGTGGTGTTGGGTTAGGAAAGACTCACGTGCTTCAAGCGGTCTGCCAAATGGTTTTAAAACAAAAACCAACAACAAGAATTGGTTATCTCTCTTGTCAAAGCTTCGCTGAAATGTTTATGGCTTGTGTGAAGTCTGGTCGCATGCAGGATTTCCGACATCGTTTTCGAGGTTTGGATGTTTTGGTTATTGATGACATTCATTTCCTTTCGAAACGTGAACAGAGCCAAGAAGAGTTTTTTCACACATTCAACACGCTGTATCAATCTGGAAAACAAATCATCCTTTCTTCTGACGCTTCTCCAAACGATATTCCTGATCTTGAAGAGCGCTTGGTGAGTCGGTTCAATTGTGGGCTTGTCGCGAGAGTTGATCGACCTTGTTACGAAACTCGCGTTGCGATATTGAAATCAAAAGCTGCGCTCATCAACCTTGTGGTACCAGAGGATGTTTGTGCTTATGTTGCGGCGCGCATCGATTCCAACATTCGAGAACTTGAGGGTGCCCTCACAAAAGTTCGCGGGTATGCGATGGCGAACAAGATTGAAATTAATTTAGATGTTGCGAAAGCAGCGCTAGCTGATGATCGGATTTCGACTACTCGATCAAACCAACCATCCATACAAATGATCATTGATGCGGTCACGGTGTATTACGACATCAAACTTTCAGATCTCATGTCGAAACGAAGACACAAATCTATTGCTCTTCCTCGGCAAGTTTGTATGTGGCTTGCTCGCAAACACACGCGATACAGCTTGGAAGAGATTGGTGGATACTTTGGTGGCAGAGATCACACCACCGTTCTGCACGCGGTACGCACAATTGGAACGCGTCGGGATGAAGATCCAGATATATCGAAGGCCGTTGACCGAATTGAGAACTCGTTTGTGCGAGAAACGCCTGTCGGGTGAGTGGTTGGTTTCTTGTGGACAACCTTTCTTTTCGGTCTTGGTCTATTTGTGGTTTTTGGGTTGTGTCTTGGCAAAGGGGCCGATACATCCAAATTGAAGAATCGTATAAACAGGGACCTTTTCGTTGTTGACAGTTTCTTTGGGACCTTTTTGGTTTATATGTTCTTAATCCACATGTGTTTATGTGGATTTTGGTGGGTTTATCCACAATCAACAAACAACCTTACTAGGAGGAGGAAGAGATTTATATATAAAGAAGCAAGAGATTATCCAACAAGAGTCGGCCTTTCGATTGTCATGAATCCTGACAGATTGGACAAAAGGCTGTTGTCCGACCAGCTATGACATCACCCAATATCACTGATTGGCACAATGTGCATAAGAGTCCCTGGCGCCCATACACCAAATGATTTTTTTGGAAAGACCCAGACGATCCATCGGGTACGCAATAATCACGCAATGTTGTTCCACCAGCCTTGATTGAGTGTGTCAGTATTTTGCGAATGCAAAGCGCGAGTATTTGAATTTGTTTTTCATTCAAATTTTTTGATGGTTTTTTAGGATGAATTTTGGCCATAAAAAGCGCTTCATCTACATAAATATTTCCAAGTCCACAAACTTTCGATTGGTTCAATAAAAGAGCCTTAATAGGAACAGCATGGTTTTTTGCAATACGCGACAAATCAAGAGACGAAAGTGTGAGCGCATCCGGACCCAAGCGACACCAATGGTCGTTTAGCTCTACGTTGTTTTTACAGGGTAAAATTGATCCAAAACGTCGGGGATCGCGAAAGAGTAAATATTGAGATTTCTTGGCTGATTTCAGTAACCAAACAGCGTGAACGTGTTTCATTTCTAAATCAATCTCGTTCACAAGCAAAACCTGTCCAGACATTCCAAGCCGGATAATCAAAGATCGACCGCAAGCAGTTTTGAATGCGAGTTGTTTTCCTTTTCGTTCGAATTCCACCAATATCGCCCCATCAAGCAAAGAAATCTTTGGTGTCTTCGGTCCAACCCCCGCGCGGTTTCCGCGTGGTGATTGAATTGATCCCACAATATCTTCACGGGCCAATTTGTGCAGGGTCACTGTTGAACCAACACACTCTCGCAGCAAACACAAACGAATACACTCAACTTCTGGCAGTTCTGGCATACGTCAACCCTATACTCTGAGCGAGGTAATTTCATATGTCTTCCGAACTTCTCACAAAACTTCACAGCACCGATCCCATCGAAGCAGCAGCGGCAGTTCACGAAACCGCTGGTGCGATTCGTCAACAGATAAGCAAGGTGATTGTTGGACAAGATGCGATCCTTGATCAAATCCTGCTTTCAATGTTCTGTGGTGGCCACACACTTGTTGAGGGAGTTCCGGGTCTTGCGAAAACCCTCATTATCTCAACAGTCGCCAAAACGCTCTCGCTGGGGTTTTCACGAATCCAATTCACCCCAGACTTGATGCCCAGCGATGTAACTGGAAGCGAAGTGATCCAGGAAGACAAGCAAACAGGCACAAGAAACCTGCATTTTGTGAAAGGACCAGTCTTCGCAAATGTGATTCTTGCAGATGAAATTAATAGAACACCACCTAAAACACAGGCTGCCCTTCTAGAAGCGATGCAAGAAGGACAGGTGACGGTTGGTGGATATACACACGCACTGCCAAAACCATTTTTTGTGTTGGCAACACAAAACCCAATTGAGCAAGAGGGAACATACCCATTACCCGAAGCACAACTTGATCGATTTATGTTTCTGGTTCGAATTGGATATCCAACTGAAAACCAAGAACTTGAAATCGTGAAAAGAACAACAAGTGGTTCACAATCAGAACCAACACCCGTTATTGGCGCGCCAGAATGTTTACGTATTCAGCAACTTGTTCGAGACATTCCTGTTGCTGATCACGTTGTTCAATACGCATTGCGTCTTGTGCGATCCACTCGGCTTGACGAAAGATCTCCAAAGTTCATTCGCGATTATGTTTCCTGGGGAGCTGGCCCAAGAGCAAGCCAATTTCTAATTCTCGCAGCGAAGGCGAAGGCGTTGATATCTGGTGATCACCACGTCATGCCACATCACCTTCACGCTGTGGTTCTGCCGGTCATGCGACACAGAATTATGTTGAACTTCAACGCGCAAGCAGATGGAATTGACACCGACCGACTTGTAGGTGATCTCATCAAGAACACCCCAATCGACAACGCGGCATAAAAGATGACCGAGGGACAAACGAATCCCTTGCGGGCAGAACAATATCTCGCCCCCGAAACACTCTCACAGCTTGCATCTTTCGAGCTTCGAGCGAAGATGGTTGCTGAGGGAGCGATGAATGGTCTTCATATTTCTCCTAGACAAGGTGCCGCGGTTGAGTTCGCATCACATCGCCAATACACAACAGGTGACAGTGTTCGCCATTTGGATTGGAAGGTTTTCGCGCGAAACGACAAACTTTACATCAAGCAATACCAACAAGAGACAAATCTGAACGTCACAATTCTTGTAGACGGTTCAGCTTCAATGAAATTTGGGACGCTCGATATGAAGTCTGGTTGGGGCGGAACAAAAGCTCAAATGGGAAGTAATCGCTGGACCAAATATGATCACGCAACAGCAGTCGCGGCAGCAATTTCATTTCTCTCTCTAAGCCAACGTGACCGTGTCAGCGTCGGAATTTTTTCAGATGGCATTCGCGGAGGTGTGCGACGTTCAAGCACATCAGATCATTGGCGAGCGGTTGTTCGGTGTCTTGCCGCCGAACCTGTTGCAACAAAGGTGAATTGGTCCAAAGTGTCTGAGCAAGCGATAAATCAGAACCATGGACACACACTCTTTGTAATTATTTCAGACTTTCTTGCACCACTTGATCAAATTCGCGCTGCTCTCGCGCGTTTACGTCACCGAGGAAACGATGTCATTCTTTTTGCCACACTTGACAACACAGAAATAAAGTTTGATCTTGATGTTGACGCCCCATTCTTTGGGCTTGAGGGGGAAGCAACACTGGAGATTGACTCTCGTGCTGTGCGTGCTGCGTATCTTGACGCACTTCAAACACACCTTCTTGAATTGGACAAAATTAGCCGCAGTTTTGGATTCGACTGTGCTGTTTTTAACACACATGAATCGGTCGGTCCAATCCTCTCAGCCCTTCTGGCGAAACGCCAAGCGTTCGCACGTCGGAGATCATCGAGATGATTTTTGCAACCCCGCTGCTCGCAGTTGCTGGCGTCATCGCAATGGTTCTTCCAATCGCAATCCATTTTTTCTTTCGAAGAAGAAAAAAACCCATCGAGTGGGCAGCAATGGATTTGTTATTGCAAGCAATTCGACAAACAACACGACGCAGGCGTTTCGAGAAACTCGCCCTTCTTGTTTTACGCTGCATTGTTGTTGTGTTGGCAGGTATGGCGATTGCTGGACCACTTCTACAGAACGATAAAAAGAAAGACCTATCTACCCAAAACGCTTCTCGCGAGTTGGTGTTGATTCTTGACGATGGAATTTCCCAACAAACTATTTGTGAAGGAAAGGAAGCGTTTTTGCTCTCGCGAGCAAATGCGATTGTGGCGATTGACGAATTACAACCAGGTGATAGGGTTGGCCTCCTGTTGGCGGCTGGAGCCCGACAACTTGTGTGGCCCCCAACCACAGATATCGCAGCGGCACGATCTACGCTTATCGCAACCCAAGTCTCAGACACACCATCAAATATTTCTGGAGCTATCGAAATAGCAAGTGACACGACACATTCTTTAGGTGTCATAAGCGAATTCAGACGTGGGAGTATTGCCCACAATTTAAAAAGTAACACAACCAACACCAACCAAACCCAAATTCTTCTCACGTCTCCAAATCAAACCGATGTCAACAACACCCAAATAATGTCGTTTGACCCACAAGCAAAGGGTCCACTTTCAATCAAGAACGGAATTCCGCTTCGAGTAAAGCTACATCGTGAAGGCGGGCGTCTTGGCGCTGATCAAGCACAAATTTCAATTACTTCTGACGACAATCAACATCTTTCTCTTTCTCATGATTGGAAAGAAGGTCAGGTTGAAGCTGTTTTAGACGGAACAATCGTAATTCAAGATGGGCGAAGAACCGAAATTGCGCTTCGAGCCGAAATTCTTCAGAATGACGCCCAACCTGCAGATAATTCTCGATTCACAATCGTCCCCACAACAAACACAATACATATCGGAATCGTTGATCGCACATTGGCTGGCGGGGGCGACGAAGTAGCTCGATCTGATGTTGGGGTTGGTGCGTGGGTCGAACGCGCTCTGCGTCCAACAAGTGATGTTGGAATCGAAACAGAATTGATCGAACCAACCGCGATAAGTACCCAACGGTTACGTGGATTGGATGCAGTCATGATCCTACGACCAGACGCGATTGATGTCGCTGGATGGGCGGTCTTATCACAAGCATTCAAACTTGGGTTGGTTATTGTTGTTGTCCCACCCCCACAATCAAGCAGTGGAGTTTGGCAAGATATGTTTTTGAGGGCGTTTGATTTTGGTTGGAGCATTTCACGCGAGCCGACAAAAAGTGATCCACCAATCACACTTCTCCGATCAGAAGTTCCGCACAACCTCTTGTTGCAGCTCTCCTCAGAACTCCAAGAACTCATTCAGCCCATCAGTGTGAGCCAATGGCTTCTGGTTTCAGTACCAGTCAATCGCGGCGAAACCATTCTTACAATGGAAAATAACGCACCGTTTATTGTTCGTGGAACAGCAGATGGATCGCGTGGCTCTGTTCTATTTCTTGCTGCACCTCCGGAACTTGGTTGGACCAATCTTCCCGCAAAGCCATTCATGGTTCCTCTGTTTCAAGAATTAATACGTCAATCTATCGCACAAGTTGCGCAAGGGCGACAAACGAACGTTGGAAGTGACCGTATTCCAAACGCAATTCCCGGAGCGGTCGGGTTGAAATTTTCATTCGGTCGAGAAGGTGTTGTCGTAGATGAGCAACGCATTATTTCTGTTGATCCAAATGGAACACTCTCACAACCCATCACGACACCCGGTGTGTACACAGCGATAGATGGATCAAATAAAACAGTCGGGTGGGTTATTGCGAATATTGATACAGGCGCCGCGTCAACCCAACCAACATCACAAGAAGAACTCACAAATGAGTTTCAGAACTCTCGCGTTATTAGAGGGAATACAAATCTAGCGAATGATGTCACGCCAACCTTGAAAAACACAACTGGATTAAAAGACCAACCCAACCCCTTTGGTCAAGAGACACCAGTTGCACGTGCGTTTCAAGGAACATCTTTTGCTGTTTGGTTTTTTACCGCACTACTCATATTTTTGTTGGGCGAGACGTGGCTCGCAAGGCGTTCGTCAATGGGGGCGACCACCATAAGAGCAACAAGAGAACATCCATGACATCCTCTGAGCTCCTGCGTTGGTTGTTTGGCCTTGATGTCATTCCTGAGGGCGCAGAAGGACTTCAATTGGCGTGGCAATATCCCCCCGCTGCTTGGGGTTGGTTCTTTATTTTCGCAAGCGCAATCCTTGTTGTTTTTTGGAGTTATCGAAGAATGGTTGGCGCAACACCCACACGCGTCATACTCGCGACCATTCGTGGGATCCTTCTTGTTTTTGTTTGCGCGCTGATTGCGGGTCCACAATTTCGACTCCCAATTGTCGAAAATCAACCAGATTGGGTTGCGGTTTTGGTTGATCGAAGCAGAAGTATGGCGGTGAGTGATAATCGCAAACAAGATGGCTCTCTTCAATCAAGAGATGCGGTTGTCTTAGAGTTGCTGAAGAGTGATGTTTGGTCTGAGATCAAAAAAGAACGCGAAATTATTTGGCTTGGATTTCACGCATCTGCGTTTGATATTGACCCAAACAAAATCCCAGATGCAGATGGTTGGTCGACAGAGTTGACTGTTCCAATTGAAACAGCTCTGCGCAAACTTGCCGGTCGACCCGCAAGCGGTATTGTGATTATTTCTGATGGACGTACGACTCGTCCAATAGATCGCAGCGTGTTGCGCGCTCTTCAAGCTCGTGCAGTACCTATTTTTGTTGTGCCTTTGGGGTCAGCGGAAGCCATGACCGATCTTGCGGTCACCGAAGCTGAGGCCCCCTCTCGAGCATTCATTCGCGATCAAGTTCCTGTTGTTGCAAAACTGCAGTGTGTTGGCGGAACACCACACACAACAGTTCGGGTTGAACTCATTGACGAAAAAACCGGAAGAGTTATCAATACAGTCGAGGTGACTCCAGAGGAATTTATCAATCAACGTGGCGAAGCCGTGTTGACTGGCGTTCAGTCCGAAGCGGGTGGAGCACGTTGGATTGTGCGTGTCGGTGCTGGTCAAGATGACCTTGTTCGTGCGAACAACGAACAGGCAGTCGAAGTGGAATTTATTGATCGACCACTTCGTGTTCTTTATATTGAAGGATATCCAAGGTGGGAGTTCAGATATCTGAAAAATCTTTTGGTGCGCGAATCATCCTTCGAGAGCTCTGTGATGCTTTTATCTGCGGATCGTGATTTCGCACAAGAAGGAAACGCACCTCTCGAGCGCCTGCCACAAACCGAAGAGGAATTTTCGAATTATGACCTTTTTATTCTTGGTGATGTGCCATCTGGAAGTTTGTCTGGAACACAAATTGCACAAATCAAACAATCCGTGAGTGATAGAGGCGCAGGATTGTTGTGGATCGGTGGTGAAAGGTCAACACCCAACTCTTGGCGTGGAACAGATCTTGAAGATCTCCTTCCAATGCGTGGAACACCAGAACGATTTGACGAGCCCGTTTTTGTTGAACCAACAGAAAACGCTTTACGCGCTGGTGTAATGCGCTTGGGTGAATCTTCAAAGGAACGTTGGCCAACTACACTTTCTTCATCTGGTGAACGTGGTCGGTTGGAATGGGCCCAGCGCATCGAACAAGACACATTGAAGCCAACCACAGAAGTTCTTGCGCTTGGTCGAACACTCTCTGGAAAAAATTCGTCACCAATTATTCTTTCAATGCGCTATGGCGCTGGGTTGATTGTGTATGTCGCGACCGATGAGACTTGGCGTTGGCGGCACGGTATTGGCGAGACTTATCAAGAAAGATTTTGGATTCAGTTCATTCGTTATCTTTCTCGTGGCACTGTGCAGTCAGATGGAAATGCATTTCGGTTGGTAGTCGAACCAAAGCAACCAGAAGTTGGTTCTCCCGCAATGATTCGCGTTGAAATTCAAGACCCCAAAGCAGCAAGTATCGCTGGTGATGGTCCACTTGATATTCAGATTCAACCAATCGAAATTACAGGAACATCTTCAGAACAAACGATTCAACTGACCCACGAAACCTCTGGTTGGGTTGGGCTTTGGTCGCCAGAGACCGCGGGCGTTTGGAGGGTTCGTGTCGATTCTTCACGAATCGGAAATATGGAAAAAATTGTAAGGGTGATTCGAAATGACACCGAGTTGTCTCATTCAGAGTCTGATCACCCACAACTACTCGATCTCGCAACAAGAACTGGTGGATCTGTTGTCGCTCCAGCCGACATTGAAAAGCTGCGCCAACTCTTACCCAAACGCGCTGTCAGCCGAGAGCGTTCGATCCTTGACCCCATTTGGAATAGCCCTGCAGCACTCATTCTTATTCTTCTACTTCTTTTGCTCGAATGGATTGGCCGAAGATGGCTGAGGCTTGCGTAGCATTTCGTTGGATAATGAAACATGACCACTCGAAATCTACCCAAAGAATTTGATGATGTCGGTCGAAGTTTGCGAACAACACGCATTGCTGAGAGATCAATCATTTTGGGGCGAATGCTCATCCTCTCACTTTCTGGATGTATCGCAATTGACGCAATCATTCGGTTCCCATCACCTCTTCGCTGGTTGATTTTGTTGGGACTTACACTTTTTACTGGTTGGCTTTTTCGTCGTCAATTTCTACCCGTATTCGCGCCAGCATCTTCCCGTGTTCGATTAGCACTTGAAGTCGAAAAAAGAAACCCACAAGTTGTTGGCCGTCTTGCGTCTGGAGTTGAATTCGCCGCAGATCCAAAATTCAAAGGAAATGTGTTTGCTCAACGGGTTGAGCGTGATGCCATCGGATTGGTTACGCCCCAAGCAATTTCTGAACTTGTGTCAACAACCCAAATGAAAAAAGAAGGTGGATTTCTCGCAGCCATCATTGTGTTGTGGATTGGTTTTTTTGTATTTTCTCCATCCCTTGCCACCACAGGAATTTTAAGAACCCTTACACCCTGGGTGACAGCCGAGTGGCCGGCGCGAACAGGAATCCGTAGCACAACTTTTGCGACATATCACCCAAAACAAACTGCGGTTGCCTTAAAGGCTGATTTGTATCGGGGAAACCCAGAAATTGAACCTGTTTGGGTTCATCTTCGCCGTATAGCCGGAGAAAACATTGGCGCATGGGAAAAAATCCCCTTGATTCATCAAGGCGAAACCAGATTTGAGCGATTGATTGAAGCTGGTTCTGATGCGGTTGAGTTTCAATTTATGACACGTGATGTTGAAACAAATATTCAACGAATCGATTTTGTTGAAGCTCCGACACTCGCATCATTAAAAGCAACTGTCACACCACCACAGTATGCAACACAGCTTCAAACACAAAATTTCGAACTTGGAAACGGCACAAATAATCGTGGACGAATTCCGATTGCGATCCTTGAAGGGTCCACGATCGAAGTGGATATATTGCCAACAACATCAATTGTTGTTCCTCAAGAAGGACAGCAGCGTGACGACTGGATTCGATCAACATTTAATTGGTCGGACAAAATGAAGAGCGATCAAGCTGACAATCCCAGCTTTGTTTTTTCAGAATCGAATGGGATGTGGCATATTGGGTGGCGGGCGGATCGATCGCGGTCACTCACTATTCGTTTAACAGATAACCACGGGGTTCAAAATGTCGACGACATTCAAGTGGTGCTCGATGTCTCGGCGGATCTTCCCCCAGAAGCGCTTATGACCGAACCAAGTGCCGATGAAACCGTTCTCGCAACAGCTCGTATTCCACTCAAGGGTTTGGGTCGTGACGATGTTGGAATCGATCACATCACTCTTCAAGCCAGTCGATCAACCACGTGGCGCAAGGATCTCGTTTCTATTGATGGCAAGGGGGCTCGAGAGGCTGAAGCAGAAACAATCTTTGATCTCTCTACAGCAAATGCACAGCCAGGAGAGGTTTTCGAAATCGTTCTTGTTGCGAATGATGTCTTTCGCTTGAACGGTGTTGCACGTGAAGGGACGCGTTCAAATCTTCGTCGTCTTCGTGTATTGACACGCCCTCAGTTCGAGGAAGAAACGCGTAACGCCATCGCAGCAATCCGGCAGGGCGCCATTCGAACGAATGAGCGACAAGCAAATTTAATTTCGCGAGAAGAATCTCCGTCAGCTCAGGTGCGTCCACAAACAGAAATTAGCGAACGCATTTCAACAATACGAGCAATGATGGATGGACTTGAAAAAAGACTTGACAGAAATGAAATTCAGGACGATGCGACCCGCAGCCTGATCGAGGCTGGCGATGACATACTTAAAACTGCACAAAAACAAAGTGAATCAGCGCGTAACGACCTGCAGGAAGCCGCACAAATGCAGGCTGATGGCGCGGAGAAAGCAGATACCACAAAAAGCAAACAAAAAATCGAAGACGCCAATCATGCGCAAGCCGAAGTTCGTAGTGAACTTGATGATCTCGCAGCACTGCTTGATAAAGATAAAGATTCTTGGATGGCTGCGCGGAAGTTGGAGAAGGTTGCTGAGGCCATTACACAATCAGAAAAAGACCGAACGAAAGCCGGAGCAAAAACTCTTGGACGAAGTCGGCAAGATTTATCAGCCGACGAATCAGCCAATCTTGATCGTGCGGCTGAGAGCGCAAAAACTGCCGCACAAGCAGCGCGCGAAACAATCGAAGAACTCAAACAGCGCGCGGAAAAAGTTCAGAAGGAAGATCCCACACGCGCGGAAAATCTTCGTCAAGCGGCAGAGCGTGGAGACAATGAATCACTCGCTGCGCGAATGGATCAAGCCGAGCAGGCGACGAGAGAAAATCGACTTGATGAAGCGCAACAATCGTCAGCGTCGGCTCAGAAGACTGTGCAAAAAATGATTGAGGATCTCGCCGATGATGAAAAAGCGAGAACCGAAACACTTCGCCGTCGTCTCGCCACTCTGGTCGATGCACTTGAACAATTGGTTCGCCAAGCAGAAAGTACAGAAGAACTCGGTCTCGCGCTTGTAACAGCCGAAGGAGCCGAAGTAGCGAAGTCATCGCTGGGAGTTTCTCAACAAGCCGCAACACTTTCTTTGAATGCATCGAGTGTTGCAGATGAAGGTCGAGCAGCTGGGGCAAGTGCGCAGCGTGTCGTCCGCCTTATTGAGCGGGGAGCAGAGGCAGAGGGTCGTGCGGCAAGCGCACTGAGCGCTGCAACTCCTCAAATTGCTCTTGGACATGAAAACCTTGTTCGCGCAACCGCTCTCTTTCAGGAAGCCCTTGAACTCGTTCGCCAACAAGAGAAGAAAAATGAAGAGCAAGAACGCCAACAACGAGCAAAAGAGCTCGCGCAGTTATATAAAAATCTCTGTGATCGAGAAGAAGGTTTGTTGACGGCGACTGGAACACTCGTCAACAAAGCTGGAGATCGGCGAGTACTTGTTGAATCTCGCAGATTAGGTGTGGATCAAGAAAGTATCCGCCAGGAGATTTCGGCAATATCGGAAGGCTCTCCAGATGTTCAGAAGTCGCCAACATTCACCGAAGCAACCGCCCTCGCACTTGACGCTGCTACACGAGCAGCATCTGATTTGCGTAGTGGGCCACCCACCTCAGCAACAGTGGAAATGGAAAAAGAGGTTATGGAAATTCTTCGCGGTTTGGTAAGTGCACTCAGCGAAGCTGCGAAGAAATCAGACGATCCATTTGCTGATCCAACCGAAAACACCGGCGGTGGTGGCGGTGGCGGTGGTGGAGGCGAAAAAGAAAAACCACTCATCCCACCGATTGCTGAATTGAAAGTGATACGTTCTCTTCAACAACGAATCTATGAACGCACAAAGGCAATTGAAAGCACCCAAATACCAATCGATGCTCTGAAAGGTCTGTCGCAACGACAGGATTCCATTGCAAAAATTGCGGATGATCTTCGCAAAGAACTCGAAAAAAAGATGGCAGAAAAGGAAAAAGCTGAAGCCCCAGTATTGGTTCCTCCCGAAGGCGAACCACCAATCAAGTTGAAACCAGAAACGAAGGATCCAATTTGAAAGCAATTCCAAAAATCTCTTCGATCATTGTTTTTATTGTGGCTGGATCTGTAAGCGCAACGAGTTCTCAAGATTCAAAGGCTCTTGCCCCAACTCCCCCACAAGCCCAATCCCCACAAGCTCAATCCCCACAAGCCCAATCCCCACAAGCACCAAACTCAGGATCACCCACAGCAAAACGAGCGGGCGACGAAGAAAAATCTCTCGATGACCTTCTTGGGATTAGCGAATCAGATTCAAAAAAGGCAAGCGCAGAAAGTGGTCGTACGCAGAAGGAAACACTTCAAAGAATCTTGAGTGAAAAAGAAGCAAAGAACACACTTGAGGAAACAGTCGACGGTATGCGACGAAGCGCAACACTTCTGAGCGAAAAAGATTCTGGAACAGCTGTTCAAAGGGTTCAAGAAGATGTTCTTGCCAGACTCGATGCATTGATTGCATCTGCACAACAGCAACAACAGCAGCAACAATCTTCGTCGGGTTCATCCTCATCCTCATCATCTGGGGAGAAACCGAAAGGCTCACAGCAACCAAAGGGTGGAAAGGGCCAAAAACAATCCGAGTCTGCAGCGTCTGAAGAAAAACGTCGCGAAGAAGCAAAGCAACGAGCATCTCAAAAGGAAGGTGAAAAATCTGGCCCATCAAAATCACAACCAACTGGAGATCGCGCAGGAGAATCTCCACCTAGTGTTGACCCAATCGAAGGCGGAGTGATTCAAGAGACCGACGAAGAATGGGGCAGTTTGCCACCAAGAACACGCGAGATCATTCGTCAGGGTGTTCGTGAAAAAATGTCTTCGGTGTATCGTCGATGGACCGAAGCGTATTACAGACGAATCGCAGAAGAATCGAAGCCTTAAAACAAGTTTCAAACCAAAACACCAACTCATCATGATTCTTGCAATCGCACTCATCCTCGCACTTCAATCACCGCCAGTCTCCGCTGCAGAAAAGTCTTCAGCACAAGCGCAGGCAGTTGAATCGCCCGCGAAGGTTGATCCCCCGGCGAATCCCACAGTTCCATCCTCTCCAGTTGGTGGAGCGACAGCGAAACCAAATCCAACAACGGTTGGCGCGGAAAATAAGCCTGCGAAAAATGAGATCACTCCCGAAATGACTCGGTCTGTGGAACGTGGACTTGCATACCTGGCTTCATCACAAAATGACGATGGATCATTTGGAAGAGGTCGTTATGGTCGACATGTTGGTATCGCATCTCTCGCCGCGTTAGCGTTTATGGCCGACGGAAATCTTCCTGGTCGCGGTCGTTATGGTGAACAAGTGACGCGTGCACTCGAATTTGTTCTTGCAAATAAATCCGAGAGCGGACTTCTTGCTGTGGAAAGTACAACTGGTCCAATGTATGGTCATGGATTCGCCACGCTTTTTCTGGGTGAAATTTATGGAATGAACCCAAATGATTCTCGCGTTCGCGACGCGCTCGTGCGTGCGATTGATTTGATCTTGAACAGCCAAAATGATGAAGGTGGTTGGCGTTACAACCCAGTTCCATACGACGCTGACGTTTCTGTCACGATTTGTCAGGTGATGGCGATGCGAAGCGCACGAAATGCTGGCATCAAGATTCCTAAGGACACGATTGATCGCGCCGTGCGTTATGTTCGGGATTGCCAGAATGCAGATGGAGGCTTTCGATATATGCGCCAACCAGGATCAAGCGCATGGCCTCGCGCAGCAGCTGGAGTCGCGAGTCTTTTTTATGCTGGTGTGTACGAAGACGATTCGATCGAGCGTGGCTTGGAGTATTTGAGCAGCAACTCCGTGATTGCAAACACTGGCGGACCACAAATGCAGGCGCATTATTTTTATGGTCAGTATTACGCAACCCAAGCGATGTATCTCGCAGGTGGCGATCGTTGGGAACAATGGTGGTCGCGAGTCCGTGACGAATTGATTGCGATGCAAAGCGACGATGGTTCGTGGATTGATCATCAGGCTGGCGAGTCTTATGCCACAGCGATGGCGCTGATCGTTCTTCAAATGCCAAATAGATACCTTCCAATTTTTCAGCGTTGAGCAATATGTTTGTAACCGCATCATTCCTCTCACTCCTGTTCTCTGCAACCGCCGAGACATCAACTGTTGAAGTTTTGACTCCACAGGGTGAGTGGGTTGATGCATCGATTGATGAGAATGGAACAATTCATAGCGATAAAGGAATAGACATTGGATCGACGGCACTTGCATGGATTCCAAAGGGTGACGGTGTTGAAACAATCCAGCGCCGTCCATTTTCAATGACAAAGCTGACCGATGGTCAGGTCATCATCGCAACATTCGGTGGATTTCACACTGAGCCACCCAGCACCATTGTCCGATGGAAGCATCCTGGAATGGGCATGATGGATATATCTGTTGATCGCACATCATTCATTCAGATGCAACCAATGGAAAAACCACCAGTCGCATCGAATTCCGATGAGATTGTTCTTCGCAACGGAGATCGAATCAGTGGGTTTATCGAGTCGTTTGAAGAGCCAATCATTATTGAAAACGCTGGCGTCAAACGAGAAATTCCGCTCGACCGAGTTGCAGGCATTGCGCTTGTTTCCGCACAACCCAAAGTCGCAGCAGTGCGCGTCTGGTTGTCGGATGGATCAATTATCGACGGAACATCAATCACAGGCGGGTTTGGTGGTGGATTTGTCCTGCAAGGCATGTCATTGGGGATGAGCCGTTCGTCACAGCCAATTCTCACAGATGATATTCGCTGTGTTTCACAATCATCAAAGCGAATGCTTCCCCTTTCTCAGTTCAAGCCAAATGTGCTTCCGCCAATTTCTATATCGCTTCCACGTGCGGAATATCCAATGCCAATCGTGAGCACATTCGAAGCTCCTTTGGGAGCAACCGAAATTAAGATCAGGGGGCCGGAACGGCTCGTCTACGAAATCCCCAAGGGCTTCTCCGTCTTCAGTGCTGATGTAGAGATTCCACCATTTGTACTTGCTTGGGGTGATTGTGCTTTCGTCATTCGACAAAATGGTCAAGAACTCGGCCGTTATTCGCTCAATGCAAAAAATTCGAAAGCGCGAATTCGCGTCGCGGTTCAACCTGGTCCACTCGAAATCGAGATCGAGGAAGCTGCTGGCGGCCCTGTTGGTGATACGGTCATCTTGCGCCGGGCGATCTTGATCGACGCCGCTGTCGGTGGATGATTCGGTTGTGTTCAACGCTTGTGACTCGTTGAAATCAAATTCTTTGATCTCTTGTGGAACCTCTCGTCGCAATCCAGAATCGCTCCATTCATATCGCAATCCATTCCAGCGACCAATCCAAATCGCTCCATCGTTTTTCCACAAAACGGCACACGCATGATCACGAGCAGTCACCAGTCTTTGCTCACAAACAAGAACTCCCACCCACTTGTCTTTCACAAGTCGGATTGGTCCAGTTGATTGAAGGACAATTTGACTTGCAACACGCTCCGCAAGAGCAGCGGCATCAGGGCGAAAACTTCCGTGATGTGGAAGTTCAAACACGGTGATGTCACGAAGATCTTCTAAATTTGGAGATTCAAGTACAGCACGACATGCTTCTCGTGCAGCATCACCAACAAGGAGTATCGAGAAAGCCTGGCAGGAAATACGAATAATGAGACTTCCATCGTTTGAATCTGCGAACAAACTTTTTGCGGGAGGGTGCAGCACGCGCCAACGCATAAATCCAAATTGGCGTTCATCACCCTTAGAAAATTCCTCGATGGATGCACCCCCCGCTTGTGCCGCTCGGAGCGCTTCGTGCGCAGCACCACGTCGAGCCCATTCAATAAATTGTGGAGTCACGAAGACACGGGGAACAGAAAACGCTCTAACTACTTCCGGCAATGCTCCATAATGATCGAGATTCGGATGCGATATCACAACAGCATCGAGCGAGTAAACGCCAAGCGCTCGCAGGGCCGGAACAATAGTTTGCGAACCTACTGCCCCTGCACCAAGACTTCCGCAATCGAACAGAACCGCAGAAGATTCTGAACGAATCAGATAACACGAACCATTTCCAACATCAAGCATATCGATCCGTGTGCGCCAATCTTCAGGGTCAGCGACGATTCGCACAGATGCGTTGGAGGGCAGAGCTCCCGGCAGTGTCGCGCAAAATCGCACGACACAAAGAATCATCCGAGCATTGATCACCGAAACCCAACCAGCCGCAAATCCAATTGGCGGACAGATTGGTTGTGCCGCAACGGCAACATTTGAAGAGATGACCATCACTGCGAAGCTTGGTGAAAGTGCAAGCGTGCAAGGAACACACCAAAGTGGGCAAGTTCCAAAGTGCAGCGCGATGATCGGGGTGGTCACTACCCACGCAGAAAGTCCCGCTGCAAGAGGTTCGAGTGCGCGACGAAGAAATGTTGCGAAAAGTCCATATCCAAGTACAGCGCAATTCAAGCAACGTGCAATCAGTGGCGAGATGTATCGAAGTCCAAAGATCGCCCCAAAGCTGAGTTGAAATCCTGGTTGAGATGCGGCAAGCGGATCACACGCAATAATGATCATCGCTGTCAGTCCGATCAGTGATCCAAATTGAATTGAACGACCAAATGAAAGTGCAATCGCTGCGGTTCCACCCATCAACGCCGCTCGCACCGAAGAAACTTCTGATTCGATCGAAACAACAAAGAGAAGTGCAAGAAGGATCAGAACGATTCCTCCGATACGAGGCGCCAATCGCATTCGACGAATACACCATAAAGCACAAGCAGCAAGAATGCCGAAATTGAATCCAGAAATTGCAACTAAATGCTGAACGCCACTCGATGCGAAAGCTTTGGAAACAGATCGCAAGCCTGGCCAATTCGCACCTGTTGTTGATGCCGCAATGAGAGCTGTCGCATCAAGCCTAGGTTGATCGCCGAGCGCATCACGCAAACTTGCATCAACTCCAGATCGCCATCGAGCAAGAAAGGAAGTCGCAGAAAACTGCGAATTTTCTGGATGCTGAATCAGATGTTCGCTTGGTATCGACAACAAACCTGCGATGCCGCGCATGCGACTCCATGCCGTCGAATTGAAACCACCTGGATTTGTTGGGAGATCAAATCCACTCAACCAACCTTTTGTTCGTATTCGATCACCAGCCACACATCCTGCGATTGTCCCCTCAACAATCACACGTAGAGTCGCATGGATTTCATGACGCTCGCCATGACTGTCGATGACCGAATCGATTACAAGATTGAAGCGAATCGATGGAGTGCGCGGCACGAAACGTGCAAGCGTGTCTTCCTCGAGCGAATCACATTGAATCAGCGCATCGCGATATGCAAATTCATCGGTGCGGGGAGTTGATACGACAATCCCCTCGACGCATACAAGTTTGCGTGTGGAATCAACAGAAGAAGTGGATTGATTTGTATCAATACGATCCGCGGAGACATCAAGCGATTTCAATAACGCGTACCACTCATGGTTTACGACAGCGACTCGGAATGCGCCAAACGCCGCAGCTGCGATCAGCAGGCAGAGTGCTGATACAAAGGACCACCGCCGCCACGCCAGCGCTATTCCTTGCGCGGCGATGGCGACAGTGATCAACGCGGTGACAATGACAAGTCGACCACGTTCATCCAAAGCATCGTTTGGCTCCACCAGCCCCACGGCAATTCCAGCACTTGCTGCACCGGCGACCATTGCACCGGCGATCCAAGGAAGGAAGGCGTGTCGCGTTGCTTTGTCACCGCCCGTCCTGCGCGGCATGAGCGCACGCTATGAGTGCGCCGAGGACTTTCTGAAAGTCTTCCCCTTTTTCTTTTTGAGAACTAGTTGTGGATTGAATCAGTCAGATCACAAAAGCGGGCGACCACGCACAATATCGTGAATGATAAAGATGGGTCTTCCCCTCACCTGCTCGTGAATTCTGCCAAGGTATTGCCCGATGATTCCCAGCGCAAAAAATTACACCCTCCCCATCAGGGTGATAACGATCACCAAACTCGTCCAACCTTGAGGCGTTTGACCAACTAACAGTAATGAATAAATCGCATAACCGATAAATCCAAGGCAGAGGAACGCGAAGAGCGCCCCCGCATAACTTGCCAACATTAAAGGCTTTGTTGATGATGCAGCGATTCCGTCTAGCGCAAGAGCCAACAGTCGCAAGAATGGATACTTCGTCTCTCCCGCGAAGCGTTTTTCTCTGTCATAGAAAAATGGAACTTGGCGATATCCAACCCAACTCACCTTACGGCGAGCCCACTTATCTACCAAAATACCCCTACTAACTCTCATCGATTTCTTGAATTCTTCTGTCCCCCAACAGTTCAAATCTCCAAAGAATTCACAGAAAGTAACTTTCTGTTTGCAATTGTCCAACACGGAGCCATAATCAAATATCTCGGAGTTTGATTGATATGAATATGCAACCACGAAGAATTCCACAAAGCATCCGCAAACAACCTCAAGCGCGGATTTTTAGCGCAGCATTCATAGCCATATTTGCCGCAAATCATTTCGCTGATATTGGCCACAGTGCCCACGCGGCTTGCCCACCAGATTTGAACGGCGACAATATTGTTGATGGTGTTGACCTTGCAAGCATGCTCTCGAATTGGGGCGGACCAGGCGGCGATGTCACGGGTGATGGAATTACCGATGGAAGTGATCTCGCATCAG
>Ga0214919_10004023_pt1 | contig 21673 bp, 15 predicted proteins | sample LL1503_MetaG_FD_177994 | JGI IMG/M metagenome (GOLD analysis project Ga0214919, IMG submission 177994) | Freshwater microbial communities from Lake Lanier, Atlanta, Georgia, United States - LL-1503 | ecosystem: Environmental > Aquatic > Freshwater > Lake | place: USA: Georgia | collected... | reverse complement strand
TATATTTTATGATTAAAATCATTATCCAAGTTCTCATCATTTTAATCATAAAATATATGATAGAAAGAGCGATATTTTAAAATTTCAATTTACTCCTAAATTAAGAGGTGGTAAGTTTATAGATAAAGGTGGTTTTGGATGTGTAATTACACCTGCATTACCTTGTACTAGTTCTGATAAAAATCTTGATAAATCTGTAAGTAAAATAATTAAACATCAATCCAATTCACTTAATAAAGAATTAAAAATTTCTAATATGTTAAAAAAATTAGACCCTTTATATAAATTTTATATAACTATTGATAAATATTGTTTTATAAATGAAATACCAGAATACAGAACAGATTTAACTAATGTAAAATATAAAGATGAAGATTTATCAAAATATAATATAAACTCAAATAATTTAATAGATAAATATGGTAAAAAAAAGAAAATAGATAAACACTTTTGTGATATTGAATTAGATTTGAAACCTGTAAATCTGATTATGCCATATGCTGGTATAAGTTTATCTAGTATAATGAAAACTAAACGTAAAGGTGAAAAAGATGGTAAAGATGGTAAAGATGGTAAAGATGGTAAAGATAAAAGTATTAAATCTGAGATGCATCGCATGTTTGTTGAAAATTTAAAGGTATATTTTAAACATTTAGTAATTGGATTACTTAAAATGCATAATAATAGAATTGTTAATAAAGATATTAAACAAAGAAATATAATGTTAGATTTACAAAATGATAAAACAAAACAGAATGTTAAAAATGATAATGATAATGATAATGATACTATAATGACGATTAGATATATTGATTTTGGATTATCAGAATTTTTATCAGATGAATTTTGTAAAGATATAACTAATATCGGATTAAAAGGAACACCATTTTATTTATCCCCTGAATTATTTATTTGTGCTTTTATAATAAAATATAAAGACCGTCCTGAAAGTTATAAAATAAAAGTAATAAAAAAATATATAACAGATAATGTTATTAAAGCATTAGATATTATTAATGAAAAAGAAATAATATCAAAAATGAATTCTACCATTGAATCACTTTATAAAAAAATTAAATTTCTATATGAAAAAGATAAGCTTCTAGAAACATATTTCGGAAGTGAAAAAAATAAATATAATGGATATATTCAAAAAGCAGATGTTTATGCTTTAGGTTTATCAATATATGAAACATTATATAAATATAGTGAAATCAATGTTAAACAAAATGAAAAATTGTATGATTTATTATTACATATGATAGATATGAATCCAGACAAGAGATATAATATAGTTCAATGTTTGAGTCACCCTTATTTTACTAGAACTAAAAATGTATAAATAAAAAAATAAAGACAAAACAAAAATAAAAAAATATAAAAAAAACCCTCTTGGGGATTACTGAATCGTTAAGCGAAATAGTTTTCTAAAAATGATAATAATAAAGTTGAGGGACCTAAGTAAGGTATGGTAAAAAGGGGAAAACCCATCCTTCTTGATTTGAACAATAATTATTACGCTTCGACTTCTAAGCCTAGGCTAGCCTATCTATTACAAGTTTACTGGGCTAAGTAAACAGGGAAATTTTCATTTGTTGAACCAGAGAGTAATTCTGTGCTGGTGTAGGGGGGAGGGGAGGCTTAATTGACTTGACCCTCGCTGGGTTTGACGGGGTGAAGGTATGGACAGTTGGGTTTGGTACATCCATTTACTTTCTTAGCATGGGAACACAGGATTTTAGCTCGAATTGCGGCTAATTTTTCAGGGCTATAATCTTCAGAAAACTTCTTCAAGACGACGGAAACATTCTTTTTAGGACGTGAGACACTAGAGGACTTTGATGGATCGAAAGTTTCGTAGAAGTCTTTGACATCCTCCATCAATCGAGTAAATGTACAACAGATTTCAGAACGTTTTTTTAGTTCTTTACCTACGAAGTTTTCTTTAAGTTCTGAACTAGTACAAACCTCTGTGACGATAGTCTTAGTAAGCATAGTTTTCAAACCCTCTTTAGCCGCTTTCTTAAGTGCTAAATCAACCGCAGTAGATAGTTCCAAAGGGGTAGTAGACCTAGCTAACAAAAGCACCTGAGAAGTAAATTCAACAAGCATACGCATCACAAAAATTGACTGGTCGTCAATGTCTGTCCCTGCCTGAGAAATCTCAATTAAAGTTGAGTTAGGGTTAGCCAAGGTTGCACCGGATTTGGTGGTACATTCTAAAAACTTAGCTTGAATCGCGTTAAACGCTTTATCACCTGTATCAACCGAAGACAATTGTAAAGCAGCCATAGTCGTAAAATCGCAGAGAAAAGCGAAAGATTAAAACCAAACGAATAATAAAAATAATATTTATTTTTTTTTTCAATTTTTATCAATTTTTCAATTTTTTCCATTTTTTCCATTTTTTATAATATAATATTTTTTTTATAATATAATATAATTTTTTTGTTATAAAGAAAAAATTGAACTAATATTTATATAAGACAGCTTTTTAGAAAAGCAGGATTTAAAAAATCCCGCGCGCAAAACAGCTTTTTAGAAAAAAGCCGTGCCAAAAAAGCAGGATTTAAAAAACAGCTTTTTAGAAAAAAGCCGTGCCAAAAAAGCAGGATTTAAAAAACAGCTTTTTAGAAAAAAGCCGTGCCAAAAAAACAGGATTTAAAAAATCCCGCGCGCAAAAGCAGCAAAATATATTATATATATTTAAAGGATAATAGTATTATATTTATTAAAGAACTTTAAATATGGATGAAATCAGTAAAAAAAATACTAAAAGCAAAATAACACTTCGTACCAAACAAAATGAAAAATCTGAGAAAGATTTAAATAAACTCTCATTACAAGATTTAGAAAATTCTGACGAAAAAACTGATAAGAAAGATAATGAAGAAGATAAAGCCAAAGATAAAATACAAAATAAAGATAATAAAGATAAGAATGAAGTTAAAGCCAAAGTAAAACCATCTCTAGAAGACAATTTTGAGTTTAATGAAGAAACTATCAATTTCTTTACAAAAGATTTAAATCCAAATAAAATTCTTATTAAACATCCTCCATATTCTTCATTTTTAGAAAAAATTAATGACACAATATTAATATGTTTATTAATAAAAATAGGTCATTTTAAAGATTATCATTGTATGACATCAAAATGTAAAGTAGGAAAACTATGGAATGGGAAACCAATTCAACTTATTTTAAATAGAAAAAATAGTATTCAAAATGATTTAACAATTACTAATCTAGAGTTAATATGTGCAAATTGTTATATGGTTACATATGGTCTAGATATATTTATTAAAAAGAAAAAAGAAATTATATTAACTTGTACATTTTGCGACTTTCCATTAGTTACATTTAAGGATAGCAGAAAGAAGAAAGGAGTGTGTCTTGCTTGTGAAAGCAAGATGAAGCAAATTTCGCATAATAAACAAGAAGATAATTATTTTAATAAATTAAAAGATACTTATAGTGATAATCCAGTTTTATGCGATGATGTAAAACCAATGTCTTCTTCTTCGTATTCTTCTTCTTCTTCTTCTTCTTATAATGAAGTATCTAAATATAATGGTTTAAATACACAGCCTAAAAAACATATTTCTAGTATTAATAATGTTAATGTTTCCAATAATACACAACAACCAATTATAGAATTAAATATGAATATACCAGATTTATCTGAATTAATAAATGATGATTAAATGATGATTAAATGATGATTAATGATTAAATAAGAATTATTAAATATCTTATAAATTCATTTTTCTTTTTATTATATTTTACATTAAAAAAATAAAAAAATAAAAAAAAAGGGTGGTGTTTTGATATTATATAACACCTGTGTGGGGGTAAATAGTAGTAATAAGAGCGTTTTAACATCCGATGGATGAAAGCGTATTCAAATTATTACTTTGTGGTAGCGTTTTCGAGTTGTGATTTCAGCTCTTCGATTTGTTTTTGCAAAGCTAGATTTGCATCAACGAGTGCTTTATTACTCGCAATGAGTTCTGTGTTTGCCTGAAAGAATGCTGTGTTTGCCGCAACGAGTAATTTATTGTCATCAACAGCAGCAGAATACCATTCCGATAACTGACGTTTCGAAAGATGACAATTGCAATCGTGACAGCACAACTCAGAACCTTTATCCGTTTGGATTATGTTATCAGTGCAATGAAGACAATTACCACACTCAAGGCATTCACTTTCATCAACGAAATAATAATTATCTTCATCGTTAGTTGAAGCAGCGGCAGCGGGAGGAGCAGGAAGTTCAACAACATCGAATTTTTCACGTTTGACGTCAAAGGTTTTTGGCAAAGTCGCACAATCCATGGTGTAATACAAAACTGTGTTATCAACATATGATGCTGTAACAGTCGCGAAAAGACCATTATACTTGGTTGTTTTCAAACTATGAAGAATGACTTTCGTACCGATAGGTATATCACTGGACAAATTACTTGACATTTTAAAAACACAAAAGCGCGCTTACAATAGTTTTTTAGCGCACTCATATAATAAAAATAATTTTTTTTAATAATTTCAATTTTTATCATTTTTTCATTTTCTTCCATTTTTTCATTATTTATTATATTTTACATTAAATTTATATTTAATCTCGTTTAATATTATAAACAAAGAATCTTTAAAAATAATAGAATAAGTAAAAAAAATAATAATTTCAAAAATATAAAAACATAGAACATAAAATGGCAAATTTAAATTTAAAGAAGTTTGATATGAGTAAAATTGGTAATGGAAGTATTGTAGTTATGATAGGAAAACGTAATACAGGTAAAAGTTTTCTAGTAAAAGACCTTCTTTATTACAAGCGAGATGTTCCTATTGGAACTGTAATTTCTGCTACGGAAGGTTCCAATAGGTTTTATGGAGACTTAATGCCAAGTCTATTTATCCACGAAGAATTCAGTCCAGAAATAGTAAGCAATTTAGTTAAGAGGCAGAAAATTGTTGTCAGTAAAATGAAACAACAAGAAGCAATGTATGGTAAAAGCAATATTGACCCCCACGCATATTTAATTCTAGATGATTTAATGTACGACCCAACATGGATTAAAGATTTAACTATTAAGCAAATATTTATGAATGGGAGACACTTTAAGTTACTCTTTCTAATTACAATGCAGTTTTCATTAGGTATTCCTCCTGCTCTTCGTGGAAATGTAGATTATGTTTTCATTCTCCGCGAAAATTATGTCAGTAATCGCAAACGATTATATGAACATTATGCAGGTATGTTTCCAACATTCGAAATATTTTGTCAAGTAATGAATCAATGTACGGAAAACTATGAATGTTTAGTAATTGATAATACTTGCAAGAGTAACAAAATAGAAGATATGGTTTTCTGGTACAAAGCTGATACTCACCCACCATTTAAAATGGGAGCACCAGAATTCTGGCAACATCATAGTAATAATTATACTGAAAAAGGGGCAGAGGATACTGATGAAATTGATATTAGTCAAATTAAAAAGAAAAATACATTAAGTGTTAATGTTAGAAAACAATAGGTATTTGATTTTTTATTATTTATTATTTGTCTTTGTATTTGTCTTTTTGTCTTTTTGTGTTTGTTTTTGTTTTTGTATTTTTTGAATTTGTTTGTTTTTGTTTTTATGTAATATGTAATTATTTTGATTTACTTATAAATTTCTTACATTCTTTGATTTCTTCAATAATATCTTTTAATGGTTTATTACATATAATTTCATTTTTACTAGTTAATCTTTTCAATATATTCAAATTTAATACACACTTTTCTAATTCTTTTTTACTTACATTAACATTTTCTTGATAAACTAATTCTATATCTGGATTACCAGTTTTATAAGTTGCTAGACGCTTAGTTAAATTTGTTGCATAACCAATTTTATAACATATTTCTAGATTACCTTCTTTCATTATTTTAATTTTCAATATGTAAATAAAACCTTTTCCAGACACATTAATATATTGTTTCTTTGTTTTACTATGTATTGATTGTTCTTTCTGTATAAGATGTAATCTTTTAGTAAGTTTTTTAAGTTTTGCTTTATCTTCAGAATTTACAGAGAATTTACCTGTTTTTCTAATGGATGGCAGAACATCTGTATATAATAATCTTTTAAGTTCTAATGCTTTTGGTTTTTCAGATTTATCTAGAAGCATAAATAATCCTGCTTCACTAATCATTTTCATATAAGACCTTATGTAATTATTATATTCAATATGATATTTAGAAGACACATTCTTAAATAACTTTTCAAGAGTTAAAATTTCTTTATCATCAATTTCAATTCTTTGTACTTCTATACGAGCATGTTTATAATCTAATATTTTAAAAATTTGACGAAGTGAAAACCATATTTTATTATCATTATCAGTTATTACTAATATTTTATTACCATTTATGTCAATAATATTTTGATAAATATCTACAATTAAACTACCCAAAGACATATTTATATTAACTATTAAAATTATATTACTTAATAATTAGATATTAATTTTTTAATAAACATATTAATAATAAAATTTTAATTTTATAAAGCGGCATACATTTGATGTATGCCACTATAAAATATGATAAAATAAGATAAAATAATATAAAATTATTTTATAGTTTTTAGCTTTAATTATATATTTTAAATAAATTTATATCTAGATTAACTTCATAAATTAACTTCTACATATAAACTAAATATAAAAATAGATAATACATAATCCATAATTTACAATTTACAAACAACAAACCATAATCCATAATTTACAATTCACAAACTACAAATATGTCATTCTCTATTCGTAAAGATGGTATATTTGACCCCGAAGGTAAATATCCAAATCCATTAACAGGGCAACCATATTCACAATCATATAAAACTCTTGCAATGGGTAAAAAAGGATGGACTGAACTTACTGCGTGGAAAGCCCGTGTAGATATTATTAAAAAGATACATCAAAATCAAATATTATTATTAGTATTACCAACTGGTGTAGGTAAAACAGTTATTGTTCCTAAATTATTACTACACTATTTTGAATATAAGAAACGTGTAGTTGTAACTGTTCCAAGACTTCCAATTACTTCTGAATCTGGCGAATATTCTGCAAAATGTTTAGATGTTCCTCTTTATGCTGTAGATAATAATGGAGACGATATATTTAATCCAAATTCAAAAAATAAAGAAGATACAAAATATCCAACAGGCAATAAAATTGTAGGATATAAAACTTCAAGTGTAGGTAATAAATTTGGAGATAAAAATTCAGTATTATTATTTACTACAGATGGTAATATAAAACAAGCAATTGTTAGTGGTGACAAAGATTTATCAAGCTATGGAGGAATTATAATTGATGAAGCCCACGAACGTAGTGTTAATATTGATATATTAATTGCTCTAGTTTTAGATATTATTCCACGTCGTCCAGATTTTAAAGTTATTATTATGAGTGCTACCATTAAAAAATCTACATTTACTGATTATTTTAAAAGAATTGGTCTAGGAGATAAATATTCTACATTTGATTTACCTAAAGTTACAACAAATTTTGTTATTGATTTTAAAAAACAATTAAAAAGTGTAAATTCAAATAATTTAGTAGATGAAATTTATAAAAAAATAAATGAAATTATTCTAGACCCTAAATTAGAAAAAGGCAATATTTTAGCATTTGTAACAGGTGAACCTGACATTATCAAAATACAAAGAAAAATTGAGAATTATATGAATAATTATCCCGTTAATAATAAACCATATACAATTGGTTTTAATTCTGCAATATCACCAGCAAATAAAGATATTGCGGTAGGTAAAGTTAAACTTGAAGAACTGAAACCTACACCAAATGCTCCTCAAGGATTTTCACGTAAAGTAATAATTGCTACAAATGCAATAGAAAGCAGTATCACTTTTAAAGAACCATTGAAATATGTTATAGATAGTGGTCTAGCTTTTGAAAAAAATTATGATGCTAAGAATTATGCTTACGAAACAGGTAAAACCTTAGTATCACAAGCAAGTATTCAACAAAGGTGTGGAAGAACAGGTCGTAATTGCGATGGTATGTGTATTCAATTATATACTACAGAACAATTTGATAAATTAAGTGAATTTACTGCACCAAAAATTCTTGTAGAAGAATTAACAAATGAATTATTGAGTCTAGCTATAATTAATGGTAATATACCAAATGCAATGAAATTTATGAATAGAATGATTGAAGAACCTAAGAATTATAAAGATAGTATTACTCGAGCATATCATAATTTACTTAATATGGATTTAATTGATTCTGCAGGTAATGTAACAAATTTAGGAATCGTATGCAATAAATTTAATGATATTAAAATAGCAAAAATGATAATAGGTGGATATTATTTAGGATGTATGAATTGGTGTATTATGTTAGGTGCTATATTAATAGAATGTGACAGTTTTGAAAATATGTTTAGAAAACCTCCTAATATGGATATAAATCCAAAATTAGAAAGAGAATATAATAATAATATAAAAAGATTTATTAATGAAAACGGAGACCATATAACATTATTAAGTATATTTAATACTTATATTTCAGTACCAGAAAATGATAGATATAAATATGCAGAAACAAATGGTCTAGAATTTAAATTGCTTGGTAATATACAAAAAGAATATGAAAGTTTAGTAAAAACTGTAACTCAACAAATACCATATATTAAAAATTTGAATTTATTTAATGTACCTCCAGAATTACTTATTTTTGGTGGAGGTAAAAGTGAAGAAGATGATAGTAAAGAAGATGATAGTGAAGAAGATGATAGTGATTATGAAGGTGAAAATAGTGATATTGATTTAGATTTTGAAAATGAAGAAAAACAATTTGAAGAATATATAACTAATATAAAAACGCAAAATGGTGGTAATACTAATAGTGAAGATGATAGTGATGACAGTGACAGTGACAGTGATGTAATAGAAGATTTATTTGATGAAGAGAGTGATGATAATGATGATGATTATGATATATTTAGTGGAGGTATGATAGACAATATAAATATCTCATATAATAAGTATAAGGATACTAAGAATACTTCAAATATATCAAATATATCAAATATATCAAATAATGATGTCTCCAGAAACAATGGAAATAATTATCAAGGAGGTTTTCAAAGTTCTAATAAAAATTACCAATCATTTATCGAATCAAATAATAGAGATTCTAAAAATGGTAGAAGATTTACTAATAAAAATAGTAATCAAAACTTACAATATACAAAAACAAAAAAAAATATGACAGAATTAAATACATACTCTTCTTTTTCAAATGGAGGTGGTATTTCAGAAGAAGATGATAAAAAAAATAAAAAAAGACGTAAAATTATGGATTTATTAGATATTAAAAATTTACAACCTATTAAAATTAATCCTCCATCTTCTATAATAGATAGAGTATTAGCTTCATTATTCTATGGTTATAGTAATAATATTGCTTGTTATTCAGGAGATAAGGGAGCATATTATGTAAAATTTAGTCCAAAAAAAGGTAGTATTGAATCTACAACATTTGATTTTACTAATAAAAAACCAGATTTTGTTATATATACAGAATTTTCAATAAATAAAGATATGGGTAGTAGTGGTTCAAAATTAAGTATGGTTTCAGAAATAAATTCACATCATTTTGGTCAATTTATTGATATTCATGAATTAAGGAAAAAAATAAAAGATTTATAAAAAATAGAATACTAAAACAAACCTAAACACGAACCTAAACACGAACCTAAAAACAAACCTATGAAAAATATTGTATATAAATAGTTGCCATAAATTTATTATATGTTAAATATATTAAATACATTAAACAAATAATCATAATAAATATTATTATTGGATATACCGTAACTAATGTAGAATTACTACTACTAGATTTGCTAATTAAATCAGTATTTAATTTTGCTATTTTATCTATTTCTTCAGTTTTTTCTTTTTGTTTATCAATCTCAGAATAATTAATATTTAATTTATCATAAGTATCTTTTTGTCTATCCATAATTAAATTATTTTTTTCTAATATTTTTTTTGTTTTAGATAATTTATTAGATATTATACTTAAGAATTTATTATAATCATTCTCAACATCTAATTCTTGTTTATTTAAATTATTTAATAATTCATTAAGTTTATTTATATCAGTATTAATTTGTTGAAGATAATTATTTTTCATATTTATTATATTATTAATAATTGTATTTTTATCATCAGCAGACATATTCATATCAACAAAAGGTTCAGATATTTTTTTTGTTGTATTAGGCATAGTATTAGGTATTGTATTAGGCATAGTATTAGGCATAGTATTAGGTATTGTATTAGGCATAGTATTAGGCATAGTATTAGGCATTGTATTAGGAATTGTATTAGGCATAGTATTAGGCATAGTATTAGGCATTTTATTTTTTGAATTTTCCGAACCATCTTTAACTATTGTATCAATAACACTATTTGATAATATATCATCATATTGTTTATCATATTGTGTTAAATTATTAGTTAAAGTTATAGTTGGAATATTATTAGTGGTATCAGAAGTATCAGATGTCCCTCCACCATTACTATTATTTAATATTTTTTCAACATAATTTTCAATATCAGTATAATTATTTCTTACTGTTTCTTGTAATTTAATAAGAGAATCTTTGAATGCTTGAATACAAATAACTTGAGATTTAATTGATTCTAGATTAGAAAGTATATTATCTTTTGTAACTAAATACTCAGTACTATAATTATTTACTTTGTCTGTGCTTGAAGCTATTGTTGATTTAGGAATCATTATCCATATATTTTTATCATCACTTCCATAATTAATAATTAATGAATTATCTTGATTATTTTGTGATGATGATAGAAAAAAATTATTAAGTTGTACTGATTCTATTGTAGCTTTATTACCATTACCATTTTTATTACTTTCTAAAACTTTTATATTCCAAGTTGTCATAGGTCCCATAGTTTTTCCTGAAAATGAAGCACACCAATCTTGTCTAGAAGACATTCCGATAGGTATTGATGTATCTCCAGTACTAGGACCAGAATTAGAAATTAAATATTTTCCATAAGATGACATAATCATATAAACATTATTAGTTTGTGGTATAAGAGTAAAATATATTTCCTGTTGATTAATACTTGAATCATTTATATCTTTTATAAAATATACAGTATTATCTTTATTGCATCCCATATAATATCCTTCATTATTTACTAACATAATATTATTAGAATTTTCACCTGATACATTAGCTATTAAAGATTTTGCCTTAGTTTTATATAAAGAATAGTTTCTATCCATACCTGTATTAGGAGTTTTAAATTCTTTAGGCATAACACCACTTGATGCATCTTGAAATGAAGATATACAAGAATTAAATTGGTCAGTTGTTAATAGACCTGCTTTTTGCATTTTATTACACCAATTTATAGTTTTAGTTTTAACATCTAGATAATTTGCAAATGACTCTGGAGATTGATTTTGTTTTTTATATAGAAATGAAATAATTATAATTATAGAAATAACAATTATTAATACTAAAATAGCTGTTTCTATTTCATCCATTATAAGTTTAGTATCTAGAATTACTTATTACTTATTACTTATTATATAAACAGGTTTAATTTTGATTATAACTAACAAATAAAAAATAAAAATAAAAATAAAAAAAAATATGAAAGTATGAAAATATGAAAGTATGAAAATATGAAAATATGATTACTAGATATTTATAATAGTTTTAATTTGTGATATTGTAAAAGCTACATTATTACGATTTTTCATACCTTCTCTAGAAGCCCATCTCATTATAAATTTAATAATTGATGATTCACTGCTTCTTAAATATTCCTTATCTCTATAATTTACATAATTTTCAATAATATCATTATATTTATTTTTTATTACATTTATCATATTTTTTTCAGATTCATTAATAGTTCTTTTTCGAATACCATTAATTATAATATTATTAAATCCATATGGAGCTCTACCAATAACATGACCTTCCGCTTTTAAACGTGTTAGAGTTCCTTTAATTTTTTCACTTGTATCATTACTTTGTTTTTCTGCAGTCATTAGTTCTGTTTGTATCATAGCTCTATTAGCAGATGTAATATCTTTATTATAATCAATATTATTTGAAATAAAATGAACTGTTATATCACGTTTTGAAAGACTATCTAATACTTCTAAACCTTTTAAGGTATTACGACACCACCTGTCAGGAGAATATACAATAATATTACTATGATTTGGAATATGAGACATCCAAAATGCTATTTCTCCAGATATTAAGTTTTTACCATTTCTACCACTAACTCCATTATCTTCAAGATAACCGAATGATGCCATTTTCATATTATTTGCAAATGCATATTTATAACAAGCTTCTGTTTGTGTTTTAATACTATTATCAATATGTTCTTTATCTTTTATACTACGACGTGTATAAATAACTGTATTTGTAGCATTTGGTGGCATATTAGGATATGCATTTGCAAGTTTAATATTATGTTCATAATTAAGTTTTTGTGTTTTTAAAGCATCATTACTTATATCTTTAGCAGATATATTATGTGTATTGCCATCTAATAATGTAACATTATAAATTTCATTTGGATGAGTTTCATTATTAAAATGAGCTTCATTAAGATTATGTGGTTTAATACTTTTAATAACATTCTTAAAATCTTTATCAGAAATAAATGCACTATCTTTCTTTTGTTTCTTATTAAATTTATAATTATCAAGAACATTATCAAATAAGTTTTCTATACCTAAATCTTCTTTTGGAATAATTTTTCTTTTTTTATTAGTTTTACTAATTCCACTAATTCCATTTTTATCTTCATTTATTATGTTATTTATAGGTAATTCAACATCTACATCTACATCTACATCTATATTATTTATTATTTCATCCATATTATTAATACCATTATTAATACCATTATTAATACCATTATTTTTAATTGGTTGTATTAATTGTTGCTGCATTGGTTGTTGCATTGGTTGTTGTATTGGTTGTTGCATTGGTTGTTGCATAGGTTGTTGCATTGGTTGTATTAATTGTTGCATAGGTTGTTGCATTTGCATAGGCATCATATAAGGATTCATTTGCATAGGCATCATATAAGGATTCATTTGCATAGGCATCATATAAGGATTCATCTGCGGATTCATTTGCATAGGTATCATTTGATGATTCATTTGCATAGGCATCATTTGAGGTTGCATCATATATCCATAAGGATTATATTGCATTTGTTGTGCATTATCATTTTTTAAAATTTCATTATTTTTTGTATTATTAGCCATTTTTAGTAAATCTAGATATTATCTTTATTAAAAGTAAAATTATATAAAAGTAATTTATTTATTATAAAATTATTTATAATATTTGAAATCAATTTTTAATTTCAATTTTTTAGATAATCAAAATAATATAAAAAGAAAATTTTTAATTAAGTAATAATTAAGTAATAATTAAGTAATAAAATAGAAAAACAAAATAATTACAAATTACAAATTAAAAATTATAAATTACATATTATAAATTACATATTAGAAATTATAAATTAAAAAAATGAATGATTTTATAGCATCTGGAGCACTACATTCAATTAAATTACTTTTTCAAAAGAAAGTAGATAGAAATGTTATTATTGACCCATTTAGTTGTCTTATAAAATTATCATTATTAAAGTTTCTAGATAATGGTACTAAAATAAGTATTTATCAAAATAGAATTCATTTTAATGAACCATCATATATACAAGGTATAGTAAGATTTATATATGGAGATAATAGAGAACATTTACATAATCTTTATTTACCTATACAAAAATGCGTAGAATGGTTTTGGAATGAAAAAAATGATGATATGACGTATATGTTCAATAATTCTATAATAGGTTTAAAAATGCTAAAATATGCATATAATGAATATGCTACAATACAACATACAATTGATTATTATATTATAATTATGATGCAAAAAAACTTACATCTTATATCGAAAATGGGTTTTACTACTCTAGATATTGAAAAAATTACTAATGGTATGATAGAATGTGAAAATAATAAAATAGAAGACCAGTCACAAATACACAACGCACAAACAACTCAAACACAAATAACTCAAACACAAATAATTCAAAAACAATTAAAGAAAGAAAAAGATTATAGCGAATCTGAAAATACTAATAGTATTACAAAAAATAAGAATAAAAATGAAAATAAGAATGAAAATAAGAATAAAAATGAAAATATACAAAGTAATGTGTCTAGAGATACTTCTTTAGATAATACTATAAATCCTAAAGATATAAGAGACTCAATAGAATTAATAAAAAATACAGAAAATGAAACTAAAAAAGAAATTCATCTTAAAGATATACATAAATTTTTATCTGAATTATGGAGTCAAAGAGAAATTAGTATAGTTATTAATTTATATAGAGAAATGGAATCTAAATCAAAAGGATATGAACGTAATAATATATATTCAAATATAATGAGTTATTGTTCAATGAAAGAAAATAAACTTTATAAATATATTGAAGAAAATAGTAGTATCTTATAAGCAGATTTGTAATAATTATTTGAAAAAATAAAATATTTATTAATAATAATAATAAAAAAAATTACAAATTCTTTCAACTATTAAATTTCTAATAATTAAATTTCTAAATTAAAAATGTTTCAACTATATAATTTTCTATTCGTAGCATTGTTATTCTTCGTATTAACACCAGGAGTATTGATTACTATTCCACCAAATCATAAATATTTGGCTGCATTAGTTCATGCATTAGTATTTGCAACTGTTTGGAATTTTACTAATAATTTAGTATCAGATGCAACTCGTAATCTTCCAGGAGCATCTTTGTAATAGTAATATATACTAATTACAAAATAATTTATATTATTTCTATATTGTGTATAATTTATATTTTTTTTATATCTTTTTTAATTATCTAAGAAGTATTTGAAGTACTTTTTTCTAATAAAAACAGCTGTTTTTTAATCTTTTTTTTGGCTCGGCTTTTTTTAAAAAAGCTGCTATGGATACTCTAGCAACTCTATTAAATAAAGCTTTAGAAAACATAAATAATTTAAATGATGAATTAAATAAATTAAAATCATCACATATTAATCTAGCAACTAAATATATTGAATCTTGTAAAACAATTACTAATTTAGAACAAAGACTTTCATCAGTAGAAAAATGTATTAATCCAGAAATAGCAATTGACCAAGTAAAATTAGAATTACTTATGATTAAAATATGTAGAGAAAATCCAAATAATTTAGGACCAATTGGTCCTCAAGGTCAAAAAGGTGATAAAGGTGATAAAGGAGAACAAGGAGAACGAGGAATTCAAGGTCCAATAGGGTCAAATGGATTACAAGGGAATACTGGACCAGAAGGTAGAGAAGGTAAAGAAGGAAAACGGGGTCCTGATGGGCAACAAGGAATAAAAGGCGAACAAGGGATACAAGGAATACAAGGACCTATTGGAAATACAGGTCCTACAGGAATAAAAGGGCGTGATGGTATTATGGGAATAACAGGTTTTCAAGGTCCAATTGGATTAATAGGACCACAAGGAATACAAGGAGAACCAGGAATAACTGGACCAAATGGAAAAGAAGGACCAATTGGTCAAGAAGGTAGAGCAGGAGCACAAGGTCCTCGTGGTCCAGAAGGTATAAGAGGTAAAAATGGTAAATCTGCTGAAAATTAAAAATAAATAATAAACAATAAACAATGAATAATAAACAATAAACAATGAAATAATAAACAATAAACAATAAAACTTTATTTACATACTAACAATATTTCGCTTTTTTAATATATAGTCTAGACGCTGAGCTTCATCTACTTCAGAATCGTTAATAATTTCATCAGTAGGATATTCATATTCATTATTTATAGATATTAATATATTTAACATAATTCTATTATGGTCTGTTTTATTTTTCTGCCCTCGATGATATACATAATTTGGCATTTCAATTAATGCATATGGGTCTGAATTTGCACATCTAAATTCATAATCAGTACCATAAATAAATCCTTTTGAATTCATATATTCAGTTGCTTCTGGCTTAGTAAAATATTTCTCACTCATTTCAAGCATTAAATCAAAGTATTTTATATAATTATCACAATCATAAAAAAACAAATATTCAGTACCATTTAAATTACTTAATTCAACCATAGGAATAAAAAAACTAATACTATCTCCTAAATAATCAATATGAAATAATTGGTCATTACAATCAGGAGGAGCATTTATAAAATTTATTTGTAATAAAGTATATTTTTCAAATGCTTCTTTTAAATAAGGACTTTCATTTTTTAATAAATCAACTAAATAGTTATATTTATTTTCCTTCCATTTATTACAATAAAGCAGTTTATGGTTGATTAGTTTATTATTATTATCAGAATTAAAATGAGGTAACATATCCAATTGTAATTTTTTTAATTCATTTATTAATACACTCGTAACAGATTTTTCAATTACGTTCATTTTTTTTCATTACTTGGCTACTTTATAAAATGGTTAAAATATTTATTTAACTCTTAATATATAGTTAGACAAAAAGTTAATTTTAATTTTAGTTTTTAATCTTTGAAAAATATTAAAAATTATAAAATAATAAAATTATAAAATGAAATAATTAAAAATTAAATAATATGATATAAAATGAAACAAAAACAAAAGAAAACAAAAGAAAACAAAAGAAAATAAAGTAATAATTTTATTTTACACACCAGAACCATATCCAGGTGTAAGTAAACTACTATTTAGTGGTGTATAATAATTAGCAACACATTGAGCACCATTACCTTCTTTACAAGTGGGAGGAGTTTTATATAACCAATTTGCAAATCCACCTTGATTATTAGGATATGTTGTAGATGCTACAGTATAAAATTGCCGTCTTCCACTATTATGATTGAAAATATCACTTATATCCTTAATACAATATTTATTATATTCTTTTTCTATTTGTAATTGATTTTCTTCTTTAATAGAATCACACGCAGAATCTCTTACTCTGCTATCAAGTACTAATGGATTCATAAAAGGATTTACAGTATTAGGTTTAGAACAAGTTTTAATATTCAAAATATCTTTAAAATTATCTGTACTATTATTTCCCCTTCCATAACTATAACTTGTTGCCATATTGCGTTTTGTGAGGTCTTCTAGATTTTTTTTATTGATACTATTTAGATTAGAATTAGGACCTTGATTCTCTCGAATTCCTTCTAATTGGTCTAATCTAAATATGTATAGAAGATATGTAAGTACCATAACAATAATAGGTATATATAAAAATAAATAATTTCTATAAAATAAGGCTAGAATTAATCCCATATAGATACTTAGACGTACAAGAGTATTAATTTTTTCTGCATATTTCATATCACTATTAGGAAATATTTTAAGAGCATAATCTAGATTGAATATAGAATTACCTAAATCTTGGAACCAATAATTTTCATGTATCGCACTTTTATGTACATATGAAATATTTTTATCATCAATAGGTTTTTTTACTGGATTAATACTATATGTAACATTTTCACGATTCATTTTTGTTCTTATTATATTTATTATATATTATATATATATTTATTATATTTTTTATTCTATTTTATTTCTATTACAAAAATTTATAATATTATTAGAATTATTAGATTATAATTTTTAAAAATAATTTATAAAATAATTTATAAAATAATTTATAATAATAATTACTTGTATCTAGAAACATAAATACATAAAATACATAATACATAATGAATTTAATAACTCTTACATTAACTAAAAATCATTTATGGTCTGCTTTATCTATAGCAGGGTTGGCGGGAGTATCATATTTAACAAATAGATATGTTAAAAATACAGAACAAACATCAAATAAAACATATTATAAACCTTTTGAAATTAATAATATAAATAATATAACACAACAAAATACAAATATAAATACAAATACAAATACAAATACAAATACAAATATAAATTATATATTTTGGAATGGTGATATTTCATCTACATATTTACTAATTGATTTATTATTACAAGATAAACTAATACAACCTCTCTATATTGAAAGATATACTATAATTAAAGAATTAGAAAAAGATAAATTAGAAAGTCTTGCTAGAGATACTTCAAGTTTAAAAGATAAATTAAAAGATATCAAAGGAAACTATAAAAATAAAAATAATACTACATTTTTAAATAGTATAGCAGCTTTGAAAAAAGCACAACAATATGAGATTAAACAAATAGAAATACTTCGTTTAATGATTCTAGCACAATATCCAGAATTTAGAAATAATTTATTACCAACAACATATATCACTACAATAGCTAAAGACTTGGAATATAGTTCAAAATTTTATAATGCATTATTGGAAATTAAACCAATACATAGTAATGGCATTGATTTAATAGAACAAGTTATTAGATTCTTAAAATATTATGATAAGATTAGAAGTAATAGTAATAATAATAATAACAATAGTGTATCTAGAATAATATTAGGTTGTAATAAAGATTATAAAAATAGAGAATTATTAATTAAGTTAACCAAAAAAAATATAATAAATATAATATCTATACCAAATAATAATATATCTGAAAATGATATTAGTCTAGATATGCCAGTATTTAATATGGATAATAAGACAGTTAAATTTATGGCAATTAAATTCTTTCCAAATGATATAATGCAATATTTTATGAAGATTGATATCTAATCAACTTTTCTCACCTTTTGAAACATAAAGTAGCAGTTGAATTTAGCCCAAGTTGTCATAGCATTTGAAGTACGAATTTCATTTGCATTATATTTTGCATTATGTTGCCATTTATCTGTTGTAGATTCATACATAGAAAGCAAGTTTCCAGGTTCTTCTAGAAATGATTTATAATCAACTAGTTTTAAACTATGTTTCTTAGCTTTTTCTTTAAGATAAGGAAAGCTTACTAAATTTTCATTAAAAGCACCACCAAATGTTTCAAAAAACATATTAATTTTATTTCCTACTGTAATAGTTTTATAATCTTTTGGGTCATCACTTATTTTTTTAATTAAAAATACTGTTTTATCATCAATCACACCTTTTATTTCGCTTTTATTACCCATTTCACTTAAAATTGTGTCTCCATTAAGACAAGTACCAATAAAATATCCTTGGTCAAGTAAATTCTCACTAACATTCATAAGAAAATTATCTAGGTCATATTCTGAATTCATCATATAGTGAATAGCATACATACATGAAATCATATCAAATTTATCTAATCCTACGCCTTCCATTTTTTTTAATTTAGGAGTATTACCCTTTGCACGTCCATATAAAATATCTATATAATATCTATTAATATTATCACGAACAATATCACCATTAGCAATATTTTTAGTACCAGTACCTACAAGCAACATTGTTTTATCAGCTAATTTTGCAATTGCAGGTGCTCCTGCTTTAATACCATTAATTATACGTGTTGATGCTCCATTTTCAGGATTATTAATACTATCTTCATTAATATCAATACCTACAAGAGTATGAACTCCAGCTCTGGTATATTTATCTAGTTCTCCTAATTTACCAACAGCTAAATCAAGCACCTTAGGTTTAACATATCCTGTAAGACCTCTATTAATTATATAACGCTTTACATAATTTGCTAATTCCTTAAATGGATTAGTTAAGTATTGAGTTTTAGTATTGCTGCTATAATAAGCAATATTTTCCAGATTAGTATCTTCAATTACACCAGTGTTTTGAATTTTTATAGCACTTAGTTTTGCTTTTGTAATAGGATTATTAATTAATTCCCAAGCAGTAACTGCAGTATTATATGCGTTAGGAGAAGTTTTATCAGCTCTAACACGTTCTGGTTGCCATCGCATAGTAACATCTCTAATACTTGTATTATATGAACACTCACAAATTACTCCATTTGTAATAAAATTACCATTATTTGATACTATATTATCATTTTCATCAACTTTAAAATATGCTTCACCCATATTATTTTGTAAATTGCCTTCATCATCATATGTTCCAATAAATGGATTTGTTGCAAAGAATTTAAAATCCTCTGGGATTGATTGTATAGTTAGACCAGAATTAAGTAAATAGAAATTTAGTTTATTATTTCCAATATTTTTAGGGTCTCTAGATTGTTTTACAGACGAAATCAGATTAACTTTTAAATATTTCTTATTACTATCAAAATATTTATATTCTAGGCGACCAGTTGTCATATCTTTTACAAATTCTATTTTAAAATCTATAGTAAGATGTTCATCAGGTTTCCATTTATAATTATTTCTCCAACTACCCATTTTAAATGGATTTTTAATACTTTCATAATCATCTTCATATTTTTGATATACTGCAAGATTATTTGGTAGAAAAACCAATCCATCTGTTTTATAAGTAAATAAGTGTCCTACTTCTAAATTTCCGCCATATTTAACATTCATTTTATTTAATAGAAATTCGCAGTTTTCTGATATTAAAGGTTTATCTCCTTCCATTAATTTTTTATAAGTTTCAGGTGAATTACTTGGATAATAATCTTTTTTAAATATCCTAAATGGTAATTTTTCATTTAATTGGATATTTATACCTTCATTAGCAATTTTTGCTGCCTCTAGAATATATTTATGACGTCCATCAATTTTACCTGATTTACTAAAATTAAATGGTTTTATAATAACATTTTCACCTTTATATATATAAGCATCAAATATATAAAAATTATTTAATATCTTATCATCTTCACTACGAGTAATATGTTCTCCATCTAGAATACTATTTGCTAGAGCAGGAATAGTTACACCATAAGATTTAATTACACTTTCTCTATCAACACCATATACTTTACCTTTCTCATCAAAGAATAATAAATTACGTTCTCCATCTGTTTTATCAGTAACAACATAATTTATGTGAATATTTGTATTAGTTTTAATATCTGGAATGGCTTTTGGGTCAATAGGTGCAGAATTATTATGAGATAAATCTATAATCATTGGACCAAAGAAAATCTTACCAAATTTGCGAAGATTTTCTACAATTTCATATTTAATTCGCGCTAGTTTTCGAGCTCCCCCCTCTTGATGAGAAGTAATAATGCCTTCCTCGTTCTCCTTCTTTTGTGAATGCTGAAGCCCCTCTAACGAAGGAACCAAGGTTCCCTCGAGCTCCCTCCTTTGTGAATGCTTCAGCCCCTCTAACGAAGGAACCAAGGTTCCCTCGAGCTCCCTCCTTTGTGAATGCTTCAGCCCCTCGCTCTCCCTTGTAAGTTCATCATCATTATCATTATTACCTTCTATGATTTTAGTTTCAGAATCATCTTCTTCAGTATCATATTGTAATTCATTATCAGAATCTAATGAATTTTCTGTATTACCACCTTTTTGTTTTAATTTAATTATTTTTTTATTACCTTGTCCTTGTCCTTGTCCTTGTCCTTGTCCTTGTCCTTTACCTTGACCATATTCTTTCTTTTTACCTTTATCATCATTAGATTCGCTTCCGATACCAGAATTATGTATCATAGTTTCTGTAATA